>OIZO01000283.1_pt1 | contig 36904 bp, 28 predicted proteins | sample 1588551 | NCBI WGS metagenome assembly OIZO01 (sample SAMN03283271) | human gut metagenome | biome: human-associated habitat; material: feces | host: Homo sapiens | place: Peru | collected 2012 | reverse complement strand
TTAATTTATCGGCTGTTTGCACCTTAAATCTGCTCCTTTTTCTGTGTCGTTTTACACACTCATTTGAAATGGCGGCGGAATATATATTTCTGATAAACCAACTGTAACTTTAATTGGTGGTTCAATTAGGGATAACACGGTTGGTCAAAGTTACAAAGGTTCTGCAATATATGATGGTTCAGGTAATCTTATATTTGATGGCTCTACAGTTATTGATTCCAATAGTGATGTTTTTTTATATGATGACTCAATAGTAAAAATCGGAAGTAATTTTTCTTCTGATTCTGTTACTGTAAAAATTACTTTTGATAATAATACAGAAAATACAAAATTGCTTGCTGGTTCTAATATTACAGATGAAATTTGTTCTTGTTTTGAAATTACGCCAACAACTCATTCAAATATTACAACTTACTGGACACTTCGCCCTGATGATACGGGTAAAAATGGCGTTCTGAAAAAACATGCAGTAAATACTACTGTTAATATGCCGATTGATCATACTTATAAATTCAGAATTTATGATATAAACGGTGTTGAAAGGTCTGATTTTGAACTTGGAAAATCTATTACTTTTAAATTGTTTGAAGTTTCTGCAGATGGAACTGAAAAAGAAATTACTTTGACTTCTAATTCTTATAAATTTGCTCTTGCTCAAAACGGAATTGATGCAATATCTAGTACAATTGTTGAAGGAAAACCAACAATCAGTCTTTCTGCAACATTAAAATCCGGAAAATATCAGGTAAGAATTTCTGCAGATTTGCACGGAGAAACATTTGAAGTTTTAAAAGATGTTAATTTATATACAAAAGCAATTTCTACGACCAAGGAAATGGTTAGTCTTACAAAAGCTATAAAGAACGGAACAGAAGTAAACTGCGGAAGCGAACAGACTTTGTCTTACGGAAATAATTTAATATCTGCACTTAACAGCTGGATTGACGCACAGAATAATCCAAATGACTATAAACGCTGGAAGTTAAATACAACAACAAATCTTCCTGAACTGATTTATGAATAGGAGAAAGTTTATGCAGAATAATAAAAAATATCTTTTGTTTTTTAAGAAAAACCTTTTTGTTTTATTGATATCACTTACAATTTTTTGCGGCTGCCAGAATGATGTTCAAGAAAATACAAATCCTGGTAATGCAAACGGAAAAACTCTTTCTGTAGCCGTAAATTTTTCTAATTTTCCTGCAACAAATCTTATAAAATCTAACTCTTTACGTTCAGCTCATCCGTCTGCGGAAAATCTTTCTTCATGCGTGTTTAAAGCAACTTTGACTTGCGGAACAGAAACTTCTGTTGAATCGACTGCATCAACTCCTTCTGATCAAAATTATATTTTTTCTTTTCCGAATTTTGTAAATTCTGCAGAAAAAACTTATACACTTGATGTCAGCGTTTATTCAGGTAATGAAAAAATTGCAACAGGTACTTCATCTTTTACGGTTCCAGCTTTTACAGAAAAAGGGAAGTCTTCGGTAACATTAAACTCTTTAACAACTGAAGGATTACCGCACGGAAATGTTTCATTAAAATTAAAACTTGAAGACGGTTTAAACGACAGAATTAAATATGTTCATTATGAATTTATAAATACAGATTCTTCTAAAAATATTACAGGTTTGTCATCTAGATTTACACAAGATTCAACAGATTCAAAATATTATGCAACGATTTCTAATAATTCTATTTCTGCAGGCGTTTATTCTTTGAATTTAAAATTTACTTTGGAATCAACAGAAACAAATATTATTTATTTCAGAAAAGAAACCGTAAATATTTGGTCGGGAATGACTACCGATTACTGGTATTTGAGTCAAGGATTAGTCAGCGATACTCTTGAAATTACAAATTCAATGCTTTTTGACACATATTATGTTTGCGGAACAAACTCTGAATTTTTTACATCTATTTTAGGAACTGATGAAACTGGCAGTGATACAGACGGCGATGGAAGCTTAAAAAAACCGTATGCAACAGTTCAACCTGCATTGGATAAAATTCTGGCTGCAAATGACGGTGCAACTGAATATACGATTTATGTTGGCGGAACGGTAAAACCTTCTTCTGTTGTAAATGGAGCTTTGGTTTATGCAACAGATATAGATAAAAAATTAAAATTGAATATTGTGGGAATTACAGAAGATAATTCACAAAATATATTGGATGCAAGTCTTTGTTCTAGGACAAAAAATCTTGAGTTTAACATAAAATCAGGTTCAACTGCTGATGTTACTGTAACAATAAAAAATCTTTCACTTACTGGTGCAACTGGAGTACTTGGAGGAGCTGTTTCTGGAACTGCCGATTTTATATTTGATAATGTTCATGCGTATAACAATCGTGGAGATTATGGTGGAGTAATTTTTTCTGATGGATCTGGAAATGTTACCCTGCAGAATGGTACTGTATTTGGAAATAAAGATGTTACAGAAGCTGCGACATCTGGTAATTATTCAAATTCTTCTACTTATAATAGTGGAGCAATTCGACTTTTCGATGGAACTCTTACCATAAAAAAAGGTTGTTATGTTTCTGGAAATTATAGTAATGGGTCAAATACTAATGCTGGTGGCGGAATAAGTGTTCAGGGTACTGGAAAAGTAATTCTTGAAAAAGGAGCATTTGTTCAATACAACACAGTTGGAACTTACTGTGGCGGTGGAATTTATCTTCAAACAAGAGGATCAAGTGCTGAAATTTACGGAACTATACAAGGAAATAAAGCTCCAAATGGCGGCGGAATATATGCCAACACAGGAACAACCGTAACGTTAAATGGTGCAACGATTTCTAATAATGCAACATTTAATAATGGGAATGGTGGCGGATTTTATTCAACAGACTCTACAGTAAATTTAACTGATTGTAATTTTACTTCAAATAATTCTGATAAAAATGGTGGTGGTCTTTATATTACTGGTTCTTCAACATTAAATTTAGAAAATTGTAATTTTTCAGATAATTCAACAAAAAATGAAAGTCCTTATGATTATTATGGATCAGCATTATTCATTGGTTCTTCGACTAATACCGATACTTCTCTTGTAGATGCTACTATTAATAATTGTACTTTTTCTGAAAATAATGCTTATTCTTACGGAACAATTGCAGTTTACAAAAATGGTGATACAATAAATCCTAAAACAGTAAAAATAATCGGTAATACTAAAATTACTGACAATACATCAAAATATTTAGGAAATGCAATTTTTATTGAATCAGCAAACGTTCAACTTGGTGAAGAAAATGCAACAGATTATCCGACAATAAACGGTAATAATTCTACAAACGATGGTTCTTCAAGATATGGTGGTGCTATAACAATATATGATGCTGATGCAACATTAACTATGTATGGCGGTGAAATAAAAAATAATACAAATGATCCTACAGGTGGAAAAGTTGGCGGTGTATTTGTTGGCGGAACATTTAACTTTTACGGTGGTTCAATAACTGGTAATACAAAAGAAAATAATACACCAAATGATATAAATCTTGGTGATATAACTTCTTATTCTTCTGCAAAATTGAATATAAAAGATGCTGCAAAAGCCGGTCGTATTTATCTTCCAACAGGTAAAAAAATTACTATTGAAGGTGATTTAACACAATCAGAAGTAGCAACAATTGAACCAAATTCATATACAGAAGGTACACAGGTACTGGAATCAAGTTCTACTACATCAAATTATGTAAGCCGTTATTGTAATTTATTCAATATAGTTCCTGATGGAACGGATAGAAATTTTTGGTATATAAAAACTTCCGGTAAGTTAGTTAAAATTGTAGAAGTAAATGTAAATGGTACAGAAATCACCGGAACAGAAACCTGGACACCAAGTTCAGAAGTATTTGTAAGCGGAAGAACTCTTAAAATTCCAACCCTTTTTGTAAGCGACCACGAAGTAACCCGCGGAGAATTCCTCGATGTAATGGGAAAAGACCCGAGTACAGCACCCGCTTATGACGCAAACGGAACTGAACTTACAGGAGATGCAGTTCTCAACAATCCTGTAAACTATGTAAACTGGTATGCTGCCATTGCATACTGCAACAAGCTTTCTATAAAGGAAGGACTTACACCCTGCTACACAGTAGAAGGCGTAGATTTTTCTACTCTTGAATACTCAGGTATACCGACATCTAGTAATTCAGCATGGAATGCCGCATCCTGCGACTTTACAGAAAACGGTTACAGACTGCCGACAGAAGCAGAATGGGAATACCTTGCACGCGGCGGCGAAGACTTCACTTATGCAGGAAGTGCCACTATAGATGAAGTAGCATGGTGTACATCAAACACAAATAACACGGGAACCCGTGAAGTAAAAACAAAAAAGGCAAATGGTTACGGACTTTACGACATGAGCGGTAATGTGCACGAATGGTGCTGGGACTGGTATGGCTCAATCAGCAGTTCGACCGACTCTGCGGGCTCGGCGTCCGGTTCCGGTCGCGTGCGACGCGGTGGTTTCTGGTTTAGCGACGACAGCAACTGCGCTGTTTCCAAGCGTTTCAGCTACGACCCGTCTATCCGCAGCTACAACAACGGCTTGCGTGTGGTTCGTAACGCCAACTAGCGTTGGCTAGTTCTGTAAGGAAATTATTAAAAAACTTCCGCAGTCGCGGAAGTTTGAAGCCAGCTCTAATTAAATAAAATTCAGGTGCTTTTTATCGCGCCCCTTAAGGGCGCTCTTTAAAAGCACCTGAATTTGAAAAAAAATATTTCTTAATGTGGTTTCGAGAGGCTCAAGTCGCAACTTCGTTGCTTATCGAGTTTTTTCAAAACTCGCAAAAATTATTATAATTCTGTGGTTTCGACAAGCTCTAGTCGCAACTACGTTGCTTCACAAGTTTTTTCAAAACTCGCAGAAATTATTATAATTCTATGGTTTCGACAAGCTCAAGTCGCAACTGCGTTGCTTCACAAGTTTTTTCAAAACTCGCAGAAATGATTATATTTTTGTGGTTTTGACAGACTCAACCACCACTGCTATTTATTTTGTATTTTATAACTTTTGAATTTCTGCCAAAGATAAACCGGTGCAACTCTGAATTATTTCAAATGGAATATTTTTAAGTAACATATTTTTAGCCGTTTCAAGAATTCCTTTTTTTATACCAGATTTTTCACCTTCAATTCTTCCTTCTTCAAACCAGTCGTCGTGTTTTTCTCTGTCGTATTCTTCTTGATTAAATTCGGTCAAACTCATATTTAGCACCTCGCTTTTCTGTTTTTTGAAAAAATCGCCGTAAAAGTTATGTTTAATTGCGTAATCTACGGCGTCGGTCATTGCTTGTTCTGCTGAAAGTCCTTTCTTTATGTTAGAATTAACTCTGTTTGCAAACTCTACATAATAATACAACGGTTCGCACTTTTTTTGGAGGGGAAAGACAATTCTACTTCCGAAGCGTCTTTTCTCCTTCAAGCATAGCTTTTCGGTAGATTCGCTCAAAACTCACCTTGTGAATTTTGCCGACTTTCAGTCGTCGCTCACTATCCTCCAAACCACTCCAAACTTTTTAGCCCGGCTTAAGGCTCCGCCCTAAGAACCTGACTTTGGTTTGATTTTTTATTAAAGAATTCGCGTCGATTGAGCCTGCCGAAATCAGCGTTAGAATTTCCCGCCATTCTGGATTTGGTATTTCCCCGTTATTCCGAACTTGATTCGGAATCTCTTATCCAGAAAAAGTTCTTTATAACTTTTGAATTTCCGCTAAAGACAATCCAGTACATTTTGCTATTGCAGAAACAGAAATTCCTTCGATTTTGAATTTTTTAGCAGTTTCAAGAATTCCTTCTTTTATGCCTAATATTCTGCCTTCAGCTTTGCCTTCTTCAAACCAGTCGTCGTGTTTTTCTCTGTCGTATTCTTCTTGATTAAATTCGGTCAAACTCATATTTAGCACCTCGCTTTTCTGTTTTTTGAAAAAATCGCCGTAAAAGTTATGTTTAATTGCGTAATCTACGGCGTCGGTCATTGCTTGTTCTGCTGAAAGTCCTTTCTTTATGTTAGAATTAACTCTGTTTGCAAACTCTACATAATAATACAACGGTTCGCACTTTTTTTGAAGAGCTACATTGTGATTTTTGTTAATATTTAACATTTTTGCTGTCCATTCAAATTTTGGCGATTCTTGCGGAGTTATAAATGCGTTGGAAAGTTTGAATTCGACTTCATCTTCTGTTTCTTTTGGGCCGTTGTAAAAGACTATGAAATTCGGGTTCGGGATTTTTATCAGGCGGGTGCTGTATAAATTCCTTTTTATGCCTGTTAAATATTCCTGATAAAGCTGAGCATAATACATTAAGCCGCGCAACGGCATATTCGGGTTGTAAGTTGCCTGCTGCTCATAAAGCGTCATTTCAGATTCGATTAAGAATGAAACATCATTTTTTATCGTAACATAGATTATGTTTTCGATTGTCGTGAGTTGTAAGTCATTCGGGTTTTTGTAATTTGAATTGTTCAACGCGTTGTAAAGTTGCAGTAAATAATGCTTGTTTTCTTCGCTCCCGAAAATCTTTTTAAACAGCGTGTCGCGGTAATTTCTTTTTGGTTCTACATTCATGATTTTTCTCCAATTTTTTTTAATTTTTTTCTACATTATATATATAGATAATAAAATGTTTTTTCGGCAATGTTTTGGAGAAAAAGTTTAGAAATTTTGAAATTTTTTATGTTTTTTTATGTTTTTGAGAGCCTCAAGTCGCAACTTCGTTGCTTATCGAGTTTTTACAAAACTCGCAGAAATGACAGGATCAATCACCGCAGTGGTTTCTTCTTCAAGAACTGCAGTAGTTAAATCCGGCAAAGAATATTTTTTTTCTCTGCCGGAACGGTATTTACCTGTTTTTACTATTCAGCTGCTTTAACTGAAAAAATGTTACTTATTGTTTCAACAATTTCTTTTCTTTTTTGTTTTTTTGAAATGTAATTTGTGCGTATTACGATTCTGTATTTTTTTGTTGTTTCTAAAGAAGTTGGAACTAAAATATTTAATTCAGCCGGAAGGTTTCTGAAGATTGCAGCACTTTCTAGTTTTGTCCAAGTTGATTCATCTACGGTAATTTCTTCATTTTCATCACAAGGAGCAAAATAGATTCCGCAAAGTTCGTCTGTACCAATTTTTAATTTTGCACCAGTTACTTTAGCAGCACCTCCTGTGCGCCATTATTGATTATACTTTCATTTGCTAACCCGATCTAACTTAAAGTAATATCCTGCGAGATTTTTGCCGATAGGGCAGACTTCGAGAACACAGACAGAATTATAGTTCAAATTTGAGGGGTTTTGTGGTAAAAACATTTTAACCGATTCAAACCTCTTTTTCTATTCATGCCATATTAGGCAATCCACAACTTTTGATTATAACTCCAAATTAACACGGCTGCTCCATAACAACAAGCGGTACTTTGCAGAAAAATTAATTTCCCCACCGGCATATTGTTTACCCGTCCATTTTCCGCTACAATAATGCAATAAAAAGTGGGGAAACAATGCTTGTAAATAATTCTCTTGTACTATATAAAAATGCGGCTGCTGCAATTACCGGTGAATGTGTCAGCGGAAAATTTCCTGTAAGATTCAGAACAGCGCCGGCTACCCAGACAAAAAGTGCCGTATACGGAACGCAGAGTGTAAGAAATAAAGATTTTCTTGTTCTGTCAGAAACGCCCGTGTCCTCTTTGGAAAATGCACTTTCCTTTGCAGACACAAATGCACCTTCTGCAGACGACATGTATGACGCCCAGCCCAAAAATGCTATGGCAGTTCAGCTTAAGGAATGTTACGAACTTCTTGTTTCAGATGAAGAAACTGCCGCTGCTCCAATGGGGTTTGAAGAACTGGTGTCTTTGTTCCGCGGGACTTTTCATGCAGACGAAGCGTGGGCAGCATATTGCGCATTAAAAAATACAGTATATTTTAACCAGAGCCTTAAGGCGCAGATGGACGGCAAACTTGAATTTGTTCCGCGCCCGCAGTCAGAAATTGACGAACTTATGCGCCGTGCCGACGAAAAAAGTCGTGAAGGTGAAATTCGCGCAGCTTTTATTTCAAGACTCAAGTCACGCAAACTGGATCTTCCCGATGACGCACGCTACATGGTCGATGTAGAAGCACTGGCTCTTGGCAAAACAGACAAAAGCCGCACCATGCACGACGCGCATTTTAAGGAAACACCCGAGAACGCACACAAAATTCTTTTGGAAACAGGAATCTGGCCAATCACAAGAAATCCTTATCCGTTAAGATGGGGCCTTTCAATGCAGTCCGCAAAAGAAGGGCTTGCTTCACCTCCAAAAGATGAAGAGCGTGTAACTGTTCCTGGAGTTTCGTATGCAATAGACAATGCGTGGTCAGCAGATCCAGATGATGCCGTTGCCTTTGACGGAACATATCTTTGGGTTCACATAGCAGACCCCGCTTCTACTGTAATGCCCGGAAGTTCAATTGATGATGCAGCCCGTGCAAGAGGTTCAACGCTTTATATTCCTGAAGGTGCATCCAGAATGCTGTGCGAAGATTCACTTTCTGACTATGCGCTGGGACTCAATGAAATAAGCCGCGCACTTTCGTTCAGAATATTGCTTGATGAGTCCGGCGCCGTGGCTGACTGTTCTGTTTTAAAAACAATTGTAGATGTAAAACGCCTTACTTACGAACAGGCAGACGAACTCAAGGATACTCCTGAACTTGCACCGCTGTTCAAAATAGCAGAACGCAATATACACAGGCGCAACAAGGCCGGCGCTGTTCAGATAAGCCTTCCCGAAGTTCACATAACAGTAGACCCCGAAACAAAACAGGTTTCCATTCAGAATGAAGTACACCCGCAGAGTTCCGAGATGGTGCGCGAGATGATGCTTCTTGCAGGCGAAGGGGCTGCGCGTTTTGCTTTCAAAAATTCAATTCCTTTCCCGTACGTAAGTCAGGAAGCTCCCACTATTCCCGATGATATTCCCGAAGGGCTTGCCGGTCAGTTCAGATTGCGACGCTGCATGAGAAGACGTTCGGTCGGTGTTACTCCGGGTGTTCATTCAGGTTTGGGACTTGGAATGTACAGTCAGGTTACAAGCCCTTTGCGCCGCTACAGTGACCTTATCGCGCACATGCAGTTAAGGGCATTTATTGACGGCCGTAAACTTTTGGACAAAGACACCATGCTCATGAGAATAAGCGAAGGAGACGCCGGTTCACAGGCCGCACACAAGGCCGAACGCAAAAGCAACACGCACTGGACGCTGGTTTACCTTCTTCAGAATCCCGACTGGACAGGAGATGCAATCTGTGTGGACAAAGGACTCAAACAACCGCAGTTTTCAATACCGTCGCTTGGAATGGAAACTTATTTTACGCCCAATTCCGAAGTTGAACTCAACCAGTCCGTTAAGGTAAAAGCTGCAAATATAAATCTTCCCGAACTTACCGTGGACTTTATTCCTGTTTGATTCTGTTAGCAAAAAGCATACGTATGCAATATATTGCGCATATTGAGAATATTTTTGCATTTTGCTATAATAGCGCATTATGATAGTAATGAAGTTCGGCGGAAGTTCCGTCGCCAATGCGGAAAGAATCCGCCACGTAGCGTCAATTATTCAGGCGTATAAAAATGAACGTCCCGTTGTTGTTTTGAGTGCAATGGGAGACACGACAGACCACCTTCTTGAAGCAGCAGATGAAGCTGTCAAAGGGCGTGTTGATATTAAAAAAATCGAGACCCTTCATTATGATACAGCCCGCGAACTTGGAATAGATGTTCCGGCAATAAAAGAGCTTTTAGGTGAACTCGGAACCCTTCTTACCGGAATAAGCATGCTTCACGAACTTACAAAACGCACGCGCGACTATCTGGTTTCGTTCGGTGAGCGTATGTCAGTAAGAATGATGGCTGCCTTTCTTGAAAAGAGCGGTGTTCCGGCTAAGTTCTACGATGCGTGGGACATTGGCATGGTAAGTGATTCAAATTACATGTCTGCAGAACTTTTGGATGAAGTCTGGAACACAATTCCCAAAGCGTTCGATTCCTACAAAAGCGGCTCTTCACCCGAGATTCCCATCGTAACAGGATTCATTGCAAAAGACAAAAACGGAATAATTACAACACTCGGCCGTGGCGGAAGTGACCTTAGCGCAACAATGATCGGCGCGGCTCTTAAGGCAGACGAGATTCAGACATGGAAAGATGTTGACGGCATTATGACAGCCGATCCGCGCGTTGTAAAAGAAGCACATCCTGTTCCCGAAGTTACATACGAAGAAGCTCAGGAACTTGCCATGTTTGGAGCTCAGGTACTTCACCCGCGCAGTATGATTCCGTGCCGCAAAACAGGAACTCCGGTACGCGTAAAAAACAGTTACAATATAAAAAGTCCGGGAAGTATAATTGTAGAAAAACATTCCGGCGAGCGTCCTCTGGTTACTGCAATTACCAGCGTAAAAAATGTTTCGCTTATTGACATTCAGTCCAGCAGAATGCTCGGTGCCGCAGGTTTTCTTGCACACATATTCAACCAGTTTCTCAAGTGGAACATAAGCATTGATGTAATTGCAACATCAGAAGTTTCTGTAAGCCTTACTGTAAACGGAAAAACTCCTCTTGACGGAGTAATTGCCGATCTTTCAAGAGTTGCAGAAGTCAACGTAAAGAATTCAAAAGCAATTGTGACTGTTATCTGTGATGCATCGCGTTCAAGTTTTATTCTTGCAGATGCATTTGCCTCTCTTTCCAAAAACGGAATCAACGTACAGATGATAAGCCAGGGCGCAAGTAAGGTAAACATAAGTTTCCTTGTTGAACAGACCCAAGCCGATGACACTGTGCGCATTCTTCATTCAGCTTTGTTCAAATAATTTAACGGTGGAATAAAATGAAAATTGCTCTTGTCGGATACGGAAAAATGGGACACATGCTTGAATCTACCGCATTGTCTCTTGGTGATGAAGTTGTTGCAACAATAGATGTTTTTGCTCCAGATGCAAGTGTAAAAGTTAGTGCAGGTGACGGTGCTGCTGTGGCACGAGCAGTAAAAGAAAGCGGCGCAGAAGGTGTAATAGAATTTACACATCCTTCTTCGGTAATGGAAAATATTCGCGCTCTTGTTCCACTCGGCCTTCCTCTTGTAGTAGGAACAACAGGCTGGACAGATTGTGAAAAAGAAGTCGCTGAACTTGCTGCAAAAACCGGCGGTACCGTAATGCACAGCGCAAACTTTTCTATTGGTGTAAATCTCTTCTATAAAATAGTAGAAGAAGCATCGCGTCTGGTTTCTAACTTTGACGAATACGACAGCGCCGTTTGGGAAATGCACCACAATCAGAAAGCAGACAGTCCTTCCGGAACAGCACTCGATATTGCCCGCCGCGTAATGGCCGGAAACCCGCGCAAAACTTCCATGGTAACAGATGCATTCCATTCGCGCCCGTCACCCGAACAGTTGCACGTTTCTTCTACAAGATGCGGCCATGTTCCGGGAACACACACCGTGTTTTTTGACAGCGCGGCAGATACAATTGAACTGACACATACTGCAAGAAGCCGCCAGGGGTTTGCTTCGGGAGCTGTTCATGCACTTGAAAACCTTAAGCGCATGCTCGATTCCGGTGAGCTTTCAAGCGGTGCATTGTATTCAATGTCAGATGTTTTCCCCGGAATGTTCTAAACTTTTTCTGTTATCATGCCGAAAATTGAAGGGTATGAGTACGTCCTTTTTGAGCATGATAAACAGAAAATTAATAATAGCAGTTTTTGCAGTTCTCACTTTTTTTGCACCGGTGTTTTCACAGACGCAGTTTCATGAAGTCAAAAAAGGTGAGACTTTGTATGCCATAAGCCGCATTTACGGAATTACAGTTGATGAACTTTGTGCTGCCAATTCCATGACAAAAAATTCAGTCATAAAAGTAGGGCAGAAACTTGCTGTTCCGCAGAAAAAAACAGATAATCTTTCAAAAAAAACAACGGTGCCGGCAAAAACCGAGCGCAAGTTTGACACATACACTGTTCAGAAAGGTGACACTTTTTACAGAATAGCCAAAATAAACGGAATTACCGTAGACGAACTCAAGGCGCTTAATAATCTTGACAATGACAGCATTCTTAAAGCCGGACAGAAACTCAAGATTCCGGTTACAATTGTTGACACTACAAACGTAAAGCTTCCCGACCTTACGACAAATGATCCGCGTGTTTATTCTGCAAAAAAAGGAGACTCATCTCTGGTCTGGCCTGTTAAAAATCCGCAGGTAACATACATGAAAGGAAAGGTCAGCGGTGTTCAGCTTAGTGCAGCACGTAACGAAACTGTCACCGTAATCCGCGCAGGAACCGTAATGTATGTAGGAAACTACCGCGGTTACGGACAGGTCGTTTTTGTTCAGTCAAAGACGGGTCATATATATGCATATTCGGGGCTTGGTACAATCAAAGTAAAGCGCGGTGACTATGTTGTGTTCGGTGACGCTCTTGGTACAGCCGGAACAGACAGCATAAAGGGAACTTCGCAAATCTGTCTTATGGTATTTCAGAAATCAAATCCAATAGATCCCGCAAAGGCACCCAGGGGATAATTTTTGCAAAAGAGTCAGTAGGTTAAATATCTGTCGCCGCTTTCTTTTGAAAAATAATCTTTTACTTCAAGAATACTTTCTTCGGGCGATTTGTAGTTGAGCATTCTGGTCTGAAAATAATGGCCGAATGAAAACTGTTCGCAGTAGTAGTTGAAGAACCTCTGTATACGTGTTTTGTGAAATTCCGGCGGCTGGAACTTTACAACATTGTCTATGAAATCGAGCGCAACCTGCATTCTGTCTGCGGTTCGTTTTCCTTCATTCTGAATATTTTTAAGTTCGTCAAAAATCCATGGCTTTCTTGCGGCTGCCCTTGCAATCATAAAACCTTCTGCATCCGGTGCGGCATTTTGAGCAACGGCAAGGCTGTTTTTGTCTTTTATTTCCCCGTTCAGAAAAATTGGAATTTTATCTTTGTAGCGCAGGGCAAGTTTTTGTACGTATGCGTATTTTGGAAGACCGCGGTATTTTTCTTTTATTGTACGCGCATGAAGTGTAATTGCTTCGACGCCTTCTGTAACAAGCATGTCTGTAAAGGCAAAAAGTGATTTTTCGGTAAAATCTTCGGGACCAAGTCGGCATTTTACGCTCAGGCGCATGTGCTTTTCTGTCTGCTTTTCATAACTGTCCAGCGCATTTTTTACTTTTTTTACTGCAAGGGCTGTTTCTTCAAGCGGTTTAAGCATCCACGCTATTCCGGCTCCTGTTTTGTATATCTGCGGGGCCGAGCATCCCATGTTAAGGTCAACGCCTGTTCCGCCGTATGAGCAGACAATGGAAGCGGCTTTAGCAAGGGATTCTGCATCCCATCCGGTAAGCTGCCAGACAATTTTTTCGGGAACAGGTCCGTTAAGAAGATAGTATTTTTCAAACGGCCCCATTGTGGCAAGAGATGTGGCGTTTATCATTTCTGTAAAATATTCGTCACAGCCACCGAATTTTTCTACGGTTCTTCGGAAGGCTTCATGACTGAGCGTTGCCATTGGTGCGCATATAAAGCGTTTCATTTTGCAGCAAGATATTCGGCAAGTATACGTGCAGCATCACCGCAGAGTTTGGCGCAGGGGCGCTTTTTGTAATATTCGCCGGTGCGTTCCTCAGAAACAGGAGAAGAAGCACTTCCTGCTACAGTGTTTGAAGCAAGGTATTTCTGCGATTCACCCATCGGGGCAAGTCCAAGAAGTTCGCGGCATATAAAAGAGCCGTTCTGTTCCTTAAACTTTTGCATAAGAAGCTGCCCTGTTTTGTAGATTCTGTCCTTTGAATCTTTGTCTTTCGGGTCTGCACTTCCTTCCAGAAAGCCTAAAGTCATAAGCATCCCTGTAACTGTTCCGCAGATTTCTCTCATGCGGCAGACTCCACCGCCAAAAGGCTGGGCTGTTTTAAGGGCAGTTTCCTGTGACAGTCCTATTTCGCTGCTGAAGGTGCACAAGACTGACTGTGCGCAGTTAAAACCTTCCTTGAAGTTCTGTTCAGCTTTCTGTGCTGCTTCTTCTGCCGTCATAATTTTTCCTATGCGTTCAAAGCTTCTACAGCATGTGCTGCTTCGTCAATGTAGCCTTCATCAAGTATTTCTATTTCGCCGTTGTCTACGGTTACCGACATTTTCTGTTCAATAGGAATGCGTGCAAGTACTTTAAGATTAAAGTCTTTTGCAATTCCTTCGATGTTGCTTTCACCAAAGATTTTCATTTCTCTTCCGCAGTCGGGGCACTTTACGTAACTCATGTTTTCTATAAGACCCAGAACCGGAACATTCATCATGTTTGCCATGTTTACGGCTTTTTCTACAATTACGCGTACAAGCTGCTGCGGGGATGCCACAACAATGATTCCGTCTACGGGAATTGACTGGAATACGGTAAGCGGAACATCTCCTGTTCCCGGCGGGCAGTCAACGAACATGCAGTCTACGTCTTCCCAGACAACATCTGTCCAGAACTGGCGTACCGCTCCCGAAATTACAGGTCCCCTCCAGATAACCGGTGTCGTTTCCTCGGGAAGAAGGAAATTCATTGACATAATCTGAATTCCGCCCTTGCTTTTTACTGGTTTTATATACTGGCCGGCTTTTCCGTCTTTAAGTGTCATTGTTGCACTTTCGGCTTTTTCTTCACCAAGACCGAATGCCGTAGGAATTGAAGGGCCTGTGATATCTGCATCAAGAATTGCAGCCTTTAAGCCGTCGCGAGAAATTTTACAGGCCAGAAGGCTTGTTACAAGTGATTTTCCGACGCCACCTTTTCCGCTTACAATTCCGATTACTTTCTTTACTTTTGAACCTTCGTGAAGTTTTTCATGAAGATCGCGCTTTTCACAACTTTTGGAGCACTCTGAACATTCTCCGCTACAGTTTTCTGACATATCTTAACCTCTAAAAATGATTTGTTTAACGACTGCAATGCAACCCCTTATAATATAGTAAATTTGAGCACAAACGGCAATGCGGGAAGCTATGTGAAAACCGATTGAAAAGAAAGTTTATCTTTCTGCTCCTTCCGATGTAAATTAAGGGCGGGCTGGCGAAATTTCTACTTTTCTCTTGTATTTTAAAAATAATATGTTATAATTAACTTAAAGTTGATAGGAGTTTTAGAAATATGAATGTAATTTCACTTAAGTTAAAAGTAGTCTTTTGTCTTTCTGCAGTTTTTTTCCTGTTTTCATGTAAGAATCCATTTGATTTGACAGAAGAAACTGATACACCCGCAGATTGCGAAGTAGTGATCGGCGATGAAATGATTTATGGAAAAGAGTTTTCTTTCTCCAGTCTGTATACATCTCAGGCAAGAGCAGCTGCAGTACCTGAAGAAAATATGATTGAAATGGCTTATTTTTCAGTCTGTCCAACATCCGCCGATTCTGTTATGCTTGTAAATGATACATTCGGTTATCTGAATCCTGCAGAAATGAACAAAGAAATTATTCAGACCTGTGATGCTGACACCATAGTATTTAAAAAAGACGTTAGCGGGCAAATAGAAAATTATAATCCCGACGATTTGCTGAATCTTGGAATCAAGTATTATTATATTGACACAAAAGAAAATGTTGAAAACTATAAAGAACTTCTCGAGAATCTTGAAGTTATAGAAGAGTTTTCAATGCCCGAAGAAGAAGTTCTTGAAACTTCGGATGAAGAATCTGTAGAATCTGCAAGATGGATTTTTTCAAAAGTTTTTTCAAAATATTCAATCCGAGGTAAGGTTTATTACAATATTGAAGGTTGTGAACTTCCTGCCTACGGTCTTAAGATCAGCCGTGAAGGAAACTATAAAAGCAATACGGATATAAACGGCAATTTTTCTTTGGGAAGCAAACGCAACTGTTGGGGCCTTTGCTGGATTTATGCGAATTACGAAAACAGTGCCTGTACACTGTCAAATGTTCTTAATATAACAGCTTCTACTTTATTAAAAGTTGACTGGCCGTCAAAACTTACGAATGTAACGATAAAAGCCGATTCGGGATATGCAAAAACAAAGATGGCTGTTTGCAATGAACTGCTTACAAGATACAACGAAGAAACCAAAACACATGGACGCATTCCGCAGGCAAGAGTCTGGACAACGCAGGCAGGAAACGGAATTTCGTCAGCACCGTGTTTTCAATATTTGCTGGGAATAAAACTGCCTGATATTTTCCTTTCAAACTGCAGCAGGGCATCTTATAATAATTTATGTACTCTGCACCATGAATATACTCATTATCTTCACAATGTTTACTGTGAAAACAAAAATAACTTTTGGAATTCTGTAATCTTTTCAGAGATTGGAAGCACGCTTTCAAATATAAGTGTAGATCTTGTAAATGCTATTTTTTCAAATGCAGATTTTGAAAAAAAATATCCAACAGGTTATGATTTTTCGAACAAATACGTTTGTTTTACAGAGAATCTGGCGGAATGGTATTCGTATCACGGATTGTCTAAAGGACCTTTTGGCAAAAAGGCAAATTTAGGTTTAACAGCTAGAGATATTAACAGGTTGAATATTTATGTAAATCAAGGTGTATTTAAGAATTTGATATATCAAAATGTTTGTTCTGCTACCGATATTATTCTTTTGATAGATAAATATGATATAACAACTTTTAATGATTTTTATAAAATTCTTTTACGTATTTACCCGACAAGAAAAACGACCATAGTAAATACATTCAAATCCTATTATATTCCCTATGGAAATGAAATAGAGTATTAAAAAGGAGTGTTTTAAAATATGAATAAAAAAATCTTTTTTGTTGGACTGTGCTTATTTGCATTTTCTTTTTTTTCATGCGACCCTGCGGAAGCATTCTTCAAGCGTATAACGTTTCCAGTTATCTGTTTGGAAAATGATGAACAGCCTGCCAGTAATGTGTATGTAAATTTGAGAAATGATTCATTGTCAAATAAAGTGCTTGCACATGATGAAACAAATTGTAAAGGAGTAGGCTTTATTGTTTTTGTAGAAGTTCCGGATATTAATGGAAAATATAGGTACTTAACAGAAGCTGAATACCGGTGCGAAGATCTTTCCCCTATTGATGCCCAAATTGAAAGTACCGGGGAAACAGATTTCTATATCGTAGTAAATGACAAGGAAACAGAATATTATAATCCGAAATACGAAACAGAGATATTGTATCTTAATGAATTCGATGATGATAGATTTTTTGAAAAGACAGTTTATCTATTACCCAAATCGAAAAAAACTGAATAAAATTATGTGGGCTGGCGAAATTTCTACTTTTCTCTTGTATTTTAAAAATAATATGTTATAATTAACTTAAAGGTGAATGGAAATAATATTTCATATTAGGAGTTTTAGAAATTGAAAATAAATTTTTAACTATTTTTTTAATCATATTCATTTGTTTTTCTTTTTTTTCATGCGATCCTCCGGAAGTTCTTGGAAATTATGTACTTTGCATTCCTTTATCTTTATCAGTATTTTCAGAGTCGGAATTAAACACGCCCCTAGAAAAGGTATGTGTTTCTATACATAATGAATCTGTCTCCGACAGTATATTAGCGTATAATGTTACGGATGAATACAATAAAGCGCAATTATTATTTATCTATATTACAAAAGGTTCTTATACTCCAGAGATAAATGAATATGCATGTAAAAATCTGGAAACTCTGGAAACAGTGAAAGCCCAAATTGAAAGTTCCGGGGAAACAAAATTCTATATAGTAGTAAACGACGATAAGGTACCAGAATATTATAAACCGGAATACGAAACAAAGAGATTATATCTGAATAAATTCAATAATAAGTCTTTTGAAACGACAGTTTATCTTTCTTCTGCTTCCGATGTAAATTAAGGGCGGGCGGCTGGTATCGTTTTGGATGCTTTCTCCCATTGAAAGAGATAAAAAAATAAAATAAAATCTTTCTGTTATGTTTGCACCATTTGACCAGGAGAGTGCTTTTTTAATCTGCAAAAAATTATGTTCCGAACTCGACTCTGGTGTCTCAAAGCTTGTACGCGTTTCAAAATTAAGCGCGGAACGTGAAGGGCAGGGCGTTATGCTTGGCGCTGTTAAATGCACCGATTCTGACGGTAGCGAAGTATATGCGTATACAGTTTCGGGTTCGGCGTATGTTCTGGACAGAGGCGGCATTACGGACATGGTTTTTGTTCCGCCGATAGTTTCTCCTAAAGACATTGCCGCAGCCCTCTCAGAAAATGATGCACAAATACATTCACTTACGGAATGCATCAATGAAGCCAAAAAAAACGGCCGCCCTTATTTACAGATGTCACAGCAGCGCACTTTACTGACTTCTGCTTCTTTAAAAAAAGTAAACGTCCTTTACCGCTTTCACTGCGCAGACAAAAAAATACGCACGCTTAAAGAAATATGTGCCCAATACAACAACGGCTCCCTTGCTCCGACCGGAACAGGAGACTGCTGTGCCCCAAAACTTCTGGACTACGCATATTCACACAATCTGGTTGTACAGAGCATGTGCGAAGTTTTTTATAATCCCGGTTTACAGAACGCAAATTCTGTTCCCTGCCCGCCGTGTGATTCCCGCTGCGCAATACTTCTTCCTGCAATGCTCGGTTTAAAAATAATTTACCGCGACGACAGAATAATTGTTGTAGACAAGCAGAGCGGGCTGCTGAGTATTCCCGGCCGCGGCGAAGACAAACAGGACTGCATAACGTCAAGATTAAAACGGCTTTTTCCCAACTGCATACAGCAGCCTTCTGTTCACCGTCTTGATATGGAAACAAGCGGTCTTATGGTTCTAGCCTTTGATGCCGAAGCCCACCGCAACTTAAGCCGCCAGTTTCAGGAAGGAACTGTAAAAAAAGAATACGTGGCTCTTCTGGACGGTGTTCTTGCAAAAAAAGGAATACCCGAAGAAGGAACAATGACACTGTTCTTCAGGCTTGACATAGACAACAGACCGCACCAGATTTGGGACGACGTTTACGGAAAAAAAGCCGTTACTTCCTGGAAGATTCTTGATGTTGAACGTTATACTGCACCTGATGGCAGCGTAAGAAATGTAACAAGAGTTTTATTCAAGCCTCAGACGGGACGAACGCATCAGTTAAGGCTTGCATCTGCAGACCCGCACGGGTTCGGCATTCCGATTGTAGGAGACACGCTTTACGGTAAGTGTGAAGAAGGGGAACGTCTTATGCTCCACGCGCGCTACCTGGCTTTTGACCACCCGACAGACGGCCGCCGCATGGAATTTCAACTGGAAAGCGGGTTTTGACTAAGAGAGATGCTATTCTGTTTTGTAAGATTCTACCAGGCATTTATATCTTTTGTCTGCTTTGCCGAAGTTTCTGCAAGAACCTGCTTCAATTGCTGCATTCATTGCAAGAAGATTTGTCTGGCTTGAAATTTTTGAAATATATGTAAATGCAGTTTTTCCTGTTGGAACCATTGTATAATAGAAAGGTTTGCCCTTACACTCCTTTCTATTGTATTGTTTACAGTTTTTTGAATAAATTATAGAATCTTGTGATGTTATGCAAAGTATGCCGACGGTGCGGGCTTTGTGCAGGACCTGATGAACTAAAGACTTTCTCTTCCCAAAACGTATGTCTTTCAACAATTCTGCCTCATTCTTTTAAGGCTGAATCCGGCGGTTCTTCCTGTGACATAGGCATTGCCTTTGATTTGGGAACAACCACTATTGCGGCTGCTGCCTTTTCCCTGCAGGACGGAATGCTCCTTGCTCAAAAGGGCGAGACAAATGCCCAGGTTCCGTTCGGTGCCGACTGCATTTCAAGAATCTCTTTTGCGGCATCCGGCGGTTTGCAGAAGCTTCATGCAGTTGTTTCAAGCCAGCTTGCTTCCATAGCGCAGTCCCTCTTGATGACAATTGCTCCGGCATTTCTTTCGCAAAGAAGGGGACGGCCGCAGATAAAAAAAATTGTAATCGCCGGCAATACAGTTATGCAAAGTCTCGCCGCCGGCCTTGATGTACAGACGCTGGGTGCTTTTCCGTTTACGCCGCCATCATATTTTGGAAAGACTTTTGATGATGTCTTTAACGGAACTTCTCTTGAAGACTGTGGCGCCGAAGTCTTTTTTACACCGGCAGTTTCGGGCTTTATAGGCGGCGATGCATTGTGTTCAGCCCTGTCATGCGGCCTGGTTTCTGATACAAACGCTTTCCTTGCCGATGTTGGAACAAACTGCGAGATGGCTGCCTACAACTCAAAGACACAAAAACTTTTGTTTGCATCTTCTGCGGCTGGCCCTGCTTTTGAAGGATACGGGATTTCTTGCGGCTCTTCTGCAAAGGGAGGTGCTGTTTCGCGTGTATATATGAAAGAAAACAACATATGCTGTTCGGTTATAGGCGGCGGCAGTGCACAGTCCATCTGCGGAACAGGCGTTCTTTCGGCTGTAAGCGCATTTTTAAAGGCAGGAATAATTGACTGCCACGGAACAATTGCAAATGGCAGCGATTTTATAAACATCGGCGGCAGTGTGCGTTTAACGCAGCAGGATATACGCAATTTTCAGCTTGCAAAGGCTGCAGTTATGGCAGGACTTACAATTCTTTCACACAAAGCAGGGGTTACATCAGATGCAGATTTGTATCTTGCCGGCGGCTTCGGCAGTTCGTTTTCACCGCAGGATGCAGCCTCAACCGGAATGATTCCGCGCTTTCTTTCGTCACGTACGCTTTCCTGCGGTAACGCCTCACTTTCGGGCGCGGCGATGATTCTTTTGAGCAGTACAGAAAGACAGCATATTCTTGATTTGGCTGCAATTGCAGAATTTACGGAACTTGCCGTTCAGGATGATTTTCAGGAAGTGTATATAAAATCTTTGGAATTTGATGTTTAAGTTCGGTAGACAAGATAAAAAAAAGACTGCCTCAAGTCTGAGACAGCCTTCTTTTTACTTTAATGTCTACGAGTTTTAGCTTACTGAAACTCGCTAAGATAACGGGGATGTCTACATCTCCGTTATCTTATTTATCTTGCATATTCTATGATGCGAGTTTCCCTAATCATAGTAATTTTGATTCTTCCGGGATAGCGAAGGTCAGTTTCGATCTGTTTTGCTATCTGCTTTGCAAGTTCCTTGACCTGGTCGTCAGGAATTTTTTCGTTGTTGACAAGAATGCGCAGTTCGCGACCAGCCTGAATGGCATACGCCTGTTCTACACCGGGGAACTTTTTGGCGGTTTCTTCAAGGTTTTCAAGCCTGTTGGTATAATTGTCAACTGTCTCGCGGCGTGCACCCGGGCGTGCTGCACTTATAGCATCTGCAATCTGTACGATAACAGCTTCAATAGTCTGTGGCTCGCAGTCGTTGTGGTGGGCTGCAATTGCGTTTACTACACGGGCATCTTCACCCATCTTTCTTGCCATTTCGGCACCGACTTCTGCGTGGTTCTGGTCGCTGTCGTTTTCTGCACCCTTACCGATGTCGTGAAGAAGTGCGGCTCTTTTGGCCAGTTCCCTGTTTGCCCCGACTTCAGAAGCCAGAAGACTTGCAATTTCTGCAACTTCCTTTGAGTGCGTAAGAACGTTCTGTCCGTAACTTGTGCGGAAGTAAAGGCGTCCGATAGCGCGTACCCCGTCCTGGCCCATGTTGTGGATTCCAAGATCAAAGAGTGCCTTTTCGCCTTCTTCGTAAATCTTCTGCTGTATTTCGCGTGTTACTTTCTGGACGATTTCTTCGATTCTTGCCGGGTGAATGCGTCCGTCGGTAATAAGCCTTTCGAGCGAAACCTTTGCAATCTCTTTTCTTACCGGGTCAAAGCAACTTATTACAACCGCTTCCGGGGTATCGTCAATAATAATATCTACACCTGTAAGGGTTTCAAGGGTGCGGATATTGCGTCCCTCACGGCCGATAATTCTTCCCTTCATTTCATCGCTCGGAAGTGACACTGTAGAAACTGTAATGTCTCCTGTGGTTTCAGTGGCGATTCTCTGGATTGCAGTAATAAGAATTTCCTGTGCTTTCTTTTCTGCAGTGAGCTGTGCTTCCTGGTCAACTTTGTTAAGAAGAGCCTGGGCATCATGACGTGCTTCATTTTCAAGATTCTTGATAATGAGAGACTTTGCTTCTTCTGCTGTAAAACCAGAAATGCGTTCAAGTTCAGAGCGAAGGCTTTCTTCCTGAACAGCCATTGCATCTTCACGCTTCTGCATTTCAATTATTCTTGCAGCAATTTCCTTGTCTTTTTTGTCGAATTCCTGACTTCTCTGGTCAAGGAGTTCTTCTTTTTTGCTTACACGACTTTCATAGCGCTGAAGTTCGGTACGGCGTTCACGGTTCTCCCGCTCCTGCTGGTTTCGATCCTGAATGAGTTGTTCTTTTGCCTGAAGCAGAATCTCTTTTTTCTGAGCCTCGGCTTCTTTTATAGCATCCTGTTTAACGCGCTCAGCTTTCTGTTCTGAGGCGGAAAGTTGAAATCTGGCATAAATCCAGCGAATTGTCCATCCAAGAAGAATTCCTGCAACGGGGAGAATGATGTACATTACCATGGGTGACATTACATTTTTCTCCTTATTTTATAATGGAATAGTTCAATGTTATATAGTAATATATAGAAAAAATATTGTCAAATAGAAAATAGTTCGATTGTTCAAAAAAATTAACTAAATATTTACATGTACTTTGCTATTTGAAAAAAAAGTATTAATATATAAGTGTATGCGTGTTACTGAAAAAGAGATTTCTGCGATGAAATTCCTGCGGACATACTGCAGCCTTTTCACACTCAAGGGAATGAAAAAAATACTTAACGAATCTGGAATTCCCGCTACTCTTGACGATACAAGAGATTTTCTTGAGGGAAATCCGAATGTGCTTGCGCTCAACAACAGCCGCTACATCACCAGGGCAGGTGCTTTTTCACATGAAATATTCAGTATACTTCCCACTGCACGTGAATTTGAACAGGGTGTTTTTATTCCGGGTTCAAGATGCATGCCTTTTGTTGATTCAGACAGGATTTCATCTTTGTTTTCATTTTATGCCGGTGACAAAAAACTCGGCCGCAAAGTAGTCGAATTTGACAGCGACGATGCCATAGACATGTTCCTCATGTACGGTGAAGAATACGCGCCGCAGTACATTTCGGCAGATCCTGCAAATGCTGATCTTGACATGGTGGACAGAAACTTTGAGCTTCCTGCAAAAGTGAAACTTACCGGAATAGACATTTCTTACCTCAAGCAGAAGTTCGGTTTTAAAAAAGGTGACAGAATTCTTTGCTGCGTAACCGACTGGGATGCCGGGAGAATAAACATTGCCGTTTCGCGTACTTCCGTAAACGATTTTGACCGCGGAGAAATTGGTGAAATGAGGCTGGGCTGGTATGCGCTTTTGGAAAAATATCTTCTTGAAAGCTTTGAGCGTTTTGGTCCGCAGGCTACAATAGAGGATCAGCTTACAAAAGTTATGTTCGAGCACCGCCAGAAACTCTGCGTTCCGTACTGCGGTTCGATAGAGGAATATATTTCAACCTATGCAAAAAAAGTCGGCCTCCAGCATTACGGGGTCGAAACGCGGCTGTGGTACAAAGACCAGGATGTTCCGGCTTTCGGAAAATGGAATATTACGGAATACCGGGCACATGCAAAATCTGTTTCGGCTTTTCCGCTCAAGGATTTTCTGCTTGCTGCTGTTCCGGACTATGTTATGGACGAATATGTTGCTGACGGTTTTTTTACAAGAAGCAAAAATATTGTGTCTGATGTAATTGATTCACTCTGCCAGGGTGAAGTGACGCTTGATGATGAAGATATAAGTGCCCTGTCCTTGAATTTGAAGGGTAGAGGTGATATAATTTCGCCCGCTTACAACTGGTTTTCTGATCAGGTTTTGGGACCTGTACGCCATAAAGCGCTGTCTTTGTTCGGAAAAATAAACATGCTTGTTACGAAGGCAGACTACTATGGTGCAGGTGCAGAAACTCCCTTCCAGCAGGATCTGGTAATTCTTTCGCAGTTATATTCGCATCTTTTGAGAATGATCGAGACAATTGCCTTTGATGCCGAAGCAGAGTCCGGTGCAGAAGCTTTTCTTCTTTCGCTGGACGGAATGGAGTGGAACTTTGAGGATATAGAAGATTCGGTTATGGCTTCAATAGAAAAAGCCAGGCTTGCTTCCTTCAAGGTTGTACAGCATTTTTGAAACAGTCTTCAAATATTTTTATAGGAGTGTGGATAAAAAATCCGCCGGTTGTCGTCGGCTTTTTTATATAAAAGTGAACATTTATAGGAGTATTTTATGATCGGGGATTTTTCTGTTAGTTCGCTGCTGGAAAAGGGAGATGTTTTTTCTGACGTCAGTGGAAGTACTGCTGCCGAAATCTATGATTTTGTGTGTTCTTCTGCAAAACTTCCCGAAGGACTGGACGCGCAGGTGCTCAAAAACGAACTTGTGCAGAGGGAACTTGTGCTGAGTACTGCCGTAGGAAACGGTATTGCCATTCCGCACCCCAGAAGACCCCTGCTTAAAAACACCGATGACGCACGCATTATAGTATGCTTTCCAAAAGTTCCTGTAGAAATGGAGTCTCCCGACGGACTGAGCGTTTACGCAATGTTTATTCTTTTGTCTGACTCAACACAGTCACATATACACACCCTTTCTGCTCTGGCAAAACTTTTCAGGGACGTTTCTTTCAGAAAAATTCTTTCGTCGAAGCCTTCAAAAAAGGTTCTTGTCGAAGAGATACGCTCACGTGGGTTTTAAGTCGGTTGATTTAAATAATAAAAGAGAGTATTATTAAAAAGTTGATATATATCAATTTATATAGGAGTGTAAGATAAAATCTGCACAAATGGTGCAGCTTTTATCTACCCAACGTTTGCGTGGCAAACGTCAATATAAACTTTACATTCTCACTTCGTTGCGAATGTATGTAAATGTTCATTCCTAAATCTGAAGATTTACTCATGAACATTTATAGGAGTGTAAGATAAAATCTGCACAAATGGTGCAGCTTTTATCTACTCAACGTTTGCGTGGCAAACGTTATAATAAAATTGTACATTCTCACTTTGTTGCGAATGTACGTAAATGTTCATTCCTAAATCTGAAGATTTACTCATGAACATTTATAGGAGTATAACATGGACAAAAAGGGAATCGAGGCCGCTGCTCTTTCAATCCGCAGTCTTTCGATGGATGCAATTCAGAAGGCGAATTCCGGACACCCCGGTCTTCCTCTCGGAGCCGCAGAACTTGCGGCCGTTCTTTACGGTGATGTCATGAAGCACAATCCCGCCGACTCAAAGTGGGTAGACAGAGACCGCTTTGTTCTTTCTGCCGGACACGGTTCCATGCTTCTTTACTCCGTTCTTCATCTTGCCGGATACAAAGTGTCAATGGACGACATCAAGTCATTCCGCCAAGTTGGTTCAAAATGCCCGGGACATCCCGAGTACGGCGAAACTGACGGTGTTGAAAGCACTTCAGGCCCGCTCGGACAGGGAATTGCTGTTTCTGTCGGAATGGCCATAGCCGAGTCAATGCTTGCCGCACGCTTTAACACACCAAAGCACACTATTGTAGACCATTATACATATACACTTGTAGGCGAAGGCTGTCTTGAAGAGGGTGTTTCTTCCGAAGCATCATCTTTGGCTGGAAACCTTCACCTTGGAAAACTCATTGCTTTCTACGACGAAAATAAAATTTCCATTGACGGTAACACAGACATTACTTTTACTGACGATATTGCAAAGCGCTACGAGTCCTACGGCTGGCAGGTTCTTCGCGGTTCAATGTACAACATTGGCGAAATTGCAGACCTTGTAAAAATCGCAAAGACCGAAACACAGAAGCCGTCTCTCATTATTCTCAAGTCCGTAATCGGAAAAGGCGCTCCCAAACAGGGTACAGCAGATGTTCACGGTGCACCGCTTGGAGCAGAAGGATGCGCAGAAGCAAAGAGAAATCTCGGTCTTCCCGAAAACGAGCAGTTCTACGTTGTTCCTGAAGCATACGAATTCTTTGCAAAGAGAAGGGAAGAGCTTGCACAGGCAGAAGCCGACTGGAAGAAGGAATTTGACAGCTGGGCAAAAGAAAATCCTGAACTTGCCAAAAAGTGGGACGAATACTGGAACCAGAAGCCAACCGGAACAGCCGCTGCCCCTGAATACAAAGTTGGTGACAAACTTGCAACACGCGACGCAAGCGGAAAGAGCCTTAACTGCATGGCCGACCGCTATGAGTGGCTTGTAGGCGGTTCAGCAGACCTTCAGGGACCAAACAAGACAAAGGTAAAGAATGACGACGGAACATACAGCGCTTCAAACCGCAAGGGCCGCACAATAGAGTACGGAATCCGCGAGTTTGCAATGAGCCAGGTAATGAGCGGAATAAACCTTCACGGAGGTCTGCGTTCATTCGGTGCAACATTCCTTGTATTCTGCGATTATCTCAGACCGTCACTTCGTGTTGCTGCTCTGAGCCGCCTGCCAAATATCTATGTATTTACACACGATTCAATTTATGTAGGAGAAGACGGACCTACACACCAGCCGATCGAGTCCCTCGCTTCACTCAGATGTATTCCTAACGTTCAGGTTTTGAGACCGGGCGATGCAGAAGAGTCACAGACAGCATGGGAAATGGCTGTTGCAAGCAAGGATCATCCGGTTTGTATGGCATTTACAAGACAGGCTCTTACTGTTTATGAAAAAGCAGACAAGAACTGGCGCGAAACTGCCGCAAAGAAGGGTGCATATATTGTTGCAGAAGGTTCTTCTTCTCCTGACATTACTGTTCTTGCAACAGGTTCAGAAGTAGAGATGTCCCTTAAGGCAGCAGCTCTTGTTCCTTCAAAAAAGATTCGCGTTGTTTCTGTTCTTGACAAGAATCTCTTTGAAGCACAGGGCGATTCTTACCGCGATTCTGTAATTGGCGGTGCAAAACGCGTTGTTGTTGCAGAAGCCGGTTGCAGCATGGGCTGGGAAGGATATGCAAAGAAGTCTGATCTGTTTACAATAAACAGATTCGGTGAGTCCGGACCTGCAGCAAAGGTTGCCGAAGACCTCGGATTTACTGCAGAAAAACTTGCAGAACTTCTGGCTAAATAAATAAAAAATGCTGCCCGACGGGCAGCATTTTTTTTACGACTTTTAGCAAGCTAAAACTCGTAAAAAAAGGCTGTCCTTATGAAGTGTTGGATAACTTCTAAGACAGCCCCGCAATGTCAGTTGAAGAATTAAAACAGATTATCTGGCGGTACGCCTTTGTCTATTACAACAGACAGCGTGTAACAACAGTAAATACAGTCGGCTGGCCTCCTTCAATCTACAGGATTTTTTAACTTTATAAAATAGATCTTGAAACGAGTTCAGAATGACAGATTTATTCAGTATAGCGGTAATGCGGAATTTATTGCAAAATATCTTAATATTGAATTATTTCATTGAAAACTGTATTTTTTTATAATATAATAAACTTATGGCAGAATTAAAACTTTTTCCTATTGGGTTGCAGGATTTTTCTCAGATACGAAGAAACGGTTATTATTACGTAGACAAAACAGACATTGTTTATAAAATGACACACACCGACCGCGTTTATTTTTTGAGCCGTCCGCGCCGCTTTGGAAAGTCGCTTTTAATTTCGACCTTGCGCGATTATTTTTTAGGAAAGAAAGAACTTTTTACCGGCCTTGCAATGGAAAAGCTTGAAAAAGAATGGAAGCAGTATCCTGTTTTTCATTTGAGTTTTGCAGGAACAAAATTTACAGATTTAAAAACGCTTCAGATTTATTTGAATGATATGCTTGGTGAGTTTGAAGAAAAATATCAGATTACAAATACAAACCAATATGAATGGGGCAGCCGTTTTAAAAAAATCCTTAAATCCACTTATGAACAAACAAAAACAGAACCTGTAGTTTTAGTTGACGAATACGATGCACCTCTTTTAGATACAATGGATAACCCCGAACTTCAGCTCGTTTTAAAACAGGAAATGCGAAAGTTGTTCAGTCCTCTGAAAGATATGGGCGGAATTCTGCGTTTTGTATTTTTGACAGGAATCAGCAAATTCAGTCAGCTGAGTATTTTCAGTGAATTGAATAATCTTAATGTAATTACGATGGATAATGAATATGCTTCAATCTGCGGAATTACAAAAGAAGAACTTTTTGAACAGATGAAGCCTGAAATCCAGGCGCTTGCAGAAAATAACGATATGACTTATGACGAAGCGTGTGCAGGTCTTACAAAAAAATATGACGGTTATCATTTTACAGAAAAGTCACCTGACATTTACAATCCGTTCAGTTTGATAAATGCGCTCAGTAAAAAAGAATTAAAAAACTTCTGGTTTGCAACAGGAACACCGACAATACTTACTCGGTTGATAAAAAAGTATAATATGGATCCTGAAAGTTTTGACAAAGGATTTCCTGCAACACTTGAAATGTTTGACGCTCCGACAGAAACGGCGACAGACCCTGTTCCAATGCTGTACCAGAGCGGATACCTTACAATAAAAAAATATGATTCACCTGAATATGTTTTAGGTTTTCCAAATGATGAAGTTCGGGATGGATTTTGTAAAGCTTTGCTTCCTTATTACGCAACAGAACTTGTAAGTCAAAATGATATATTTATTATGAAATTAGGACGAGCCTTTCGCGAAGCCCGCCTTGAAGATGCCTTAAAAGAAATGAAAGCATTTTTGTCTTCAATTCCGTATAATGCAGAAAAGCAGAACGAAAATCACTACAAAACTTTGTTCTATTTAATAGCGCGCTTGTGTACGCCGTACGTTGTAAAAACAGAAGAGACAAGTGCTGCCGGCCGAAGTGATATGGTTGTAGAAACAGAAAGCGCTGTTTATGTTTTTGAATTTAAACTCGACGGAACAGTAGAAGAAGCACTTTCTCAGATTGACTCAAAAGGATATTTAATTCCGTATTCTGTTACAAAAGATAAAAACGGCAACGACAAAAAGCTCGTTAAAATCGGCGTAAACTTTGATGAAAAAACTCGTACATTAGGCGAATGGAAGATTGTAGAAAATTGAATTTAAGTTGTTAAATTTTCTGTTATGTGATATAACAAAAGCAATAATCTAAAAAGGAGAGTTAAGTTATGCAGTGCGACATGTTCTGTTCTGTTCTGTTCTGTTCAAGATAACTGTCTCTTTTTTAAATTATAATATAGAAATTTCAAGGCATATTCTTTATGTAGCCGCATAAAGAGTGTGCCTTTTTTTGTTTAAATATAAATAATTTTGGAGGAAGAAAATGAAAACTTTTACAAAGCTTTGGCAGGTGCTGTAACAATATTGGCACTTGCAATGATTGGTTGTCAGAATGATACTGACACACACGAGCACACTTATTCAACAGAATGGTCTAAAGATGCTACAAGTCACTGGCATGCAGCAACCTGTGAACATACCTCAGAAGTAAGTGACAAAGCTGCCCATACATTCGGTGAAGGCGTTGTAACAAAAGAAGCGACAGAAACGGAAACTGGAATCAAAACTTATACTTGTACTGTTTGTAAATATGAAAAAACAGAAAGTATTGCAGTTTTACCACATACACACAAATATTCAGCTGACTGGACAAGCGACGCAACAAGCCACTGGCACGCAGCAACTTGTGGTCACGATGTAAAATCTGATGAAGCTGCCCATTCATTTAATGAAGGCGTTGTCACAAAAGAAGCGACAGAAACAGAAGCAGGCGTTAAAATTTATACATGTTCAGTATGTGAATACAAAAAAACAGAAGCAATTCCTGTTTTACCTTCTACCCAAGCAGTCTTTGTAAAAATAGCAGGTACAGAAATCACCGGAAAAGAAACCTGGACACCAAAATCAGAAGTATTTGTAAGCGGAAGGGCAATCACAATTCCAACTCTTTTAGTAAGTGACCACGAAGTAACTCGCGGAGAATTCAAAGATGTAATGGGAACAGACCCAAGTAAAGCAAGCGCTTATGACGCAAACGGAACTAAACTTACAGGAGATGCAGTTTTTAACAATCCTGTAAATTACGTAAGCTGGTATGATGCCATTGCTTACTGTAACAAGCTTTCCATTAAAGAAGGACTTACACCCTGCTACACAGTAAAAGATGTAAACTTTTCTGCTCTTGAATACTCAGGTATACCGACATCTCGTAATTCAGCATGGGATGCAGCAACCTGCGACTTTACAGCAGACGGTTACAGACTTCCGACAGAAGCAGAATGGGAATACCTTGCCCGCGGTGGAGAAAATTACACATATGCAGGAAGTGATACAGTAGATGATGTTGCATGGTATACATCAAATATAAAAGACACAGGAACCCGTGAAGTAAAAACAAAGCAGGCAAATGCTTACGGACTTTACGACATGAGCGGTAACGTATGGGAATGGTGCTGGGACTTGAGAGGTTCAATAAACAGCACGACCGACTCTGCGGGTTCGGCTTCCGGCTCTTACCGCGTGCGGCGCGGTGGTTCCTGGGGTAGCCTCGACAGCTTCTGCGCTGTTTCTTACCGTTTCAGCATCGACCCGTATGACCGCGGCAGCAGTTGAGGCTTGCGTGTGGTTCGTAACGCCAACTAGCGTTGGCTAGTTCTGTAAGGAAATTATTAAAAAACTTCCGCAGTCGCGGAAGTTCGAATCCAGATCAATTATAATATCTGCGGCAGGTAGATTTTATTACCGTAAAATTTGAAGGCAACTTTTATATAATTTTTAGAGGTTGCCAATATTTCTTGTCTGTATTACAATAAGTAAGGAATGTAAGGAGGTTTATATGGAACTTGCAAAAGTAACTTCAAAGGGACAAGTAACAATTCCGCTTTCTATAAGGAATTTCTTAAATCTCAGGACTGGCGACAAACTGTTTTTCTTCGAAGAAAAAGGGAAGGTTTTTGTTCAAAATGCTTCACAGGTCGCTCTTGCAACTGCTCAGAAAAGCATGAAAGGTGAAGCAAAAAAAGCCGGATTCAAAACAGAAGAAGATGTCATGGACTACATAAAAGAATTAAGGAGTAATTCTTAGCTCATGAGAATTTATCTTGATACAAATGTAGTAATCTCGGCAATGCTTTTTCACAAAGGGAAGGCGGCACTTGTTTTTGAACATGTAATTAAAAAACATACCGCAATCATTTCGGATTATACAATTTCTGAATGTAAGGAAGTATTTGAAAAGAAGTTCCCGGACAAAATGGAAATATTGAATTCTTTTTTTGATAATCTGGAATACGAAAATTTCAAAACACCAGATAAAATTAATGAAAGAAAATATCCAAAGATTCGTGATATAAAAGATTTGCCTGTTTTAGTATCAGCAATATTATCAGATGCAGATGTTTTAATCACGGGTGATAAGGATTTTGACGATGTAAAAATCAAAAAACCTTTAATTTTTAAACCTGCTCAATATGCGGAACTAATTCAGAATTAAATATGATAATAATGAAACACGTTTCAATGCTATCACTAAATGATATTGATTTATTGTTATTCTTTGATAAAGAGGGGAAAATATGTTAGGTGCAATAATGGGCGATTTTATTGGTTCTCGATTTGAAAACCAGAACGCAATCCTGTGTTTAGCTTTTAAATCAAAAGATTTTGAACTTGTTCATCAAGATTGTAAGTTAACAGATGACAGTATGCAGACTATGGCTGTTGCAAAGGCTGTATTTGAATGTCGAAATGATTTGTCGAATATTCATCAGAAGGCTTTTGAATGTATGAAAGAGTTTGGGCGAAAAGTAAAATATGCCAATTATAGTCCTAAGTTTTTCCGCTGGATTTGGTCTGATTCAACTGAGCCATTGAATTCATTTGGAAATGGAGCTGCTATGTGCATTAGTCCTGTTGCTTATGTTGCAAAGAACCTGGAAGAGTGCAAGCATTTGGATCGTGAAGTATGTTCTGCCGCAAGAAATCATCCTGAAGGACTTAAAGGTGCTGAATGTATCTCTGCCTGTATATTTTTAGCACTGGAGCATAAGTCAAAAGAAGAAATCCGCAGTTTTGTTCAAAAAAATTATTATGATTTGAACTTCACATTAGACCAAATCCGTCCTGATTTTCATTTCGAAATGACTTGTCAGTATACAGTTCCGCCGGCAATAGAAGCGTTTTTAGAATCTACAAGCTTTGAAGATTGTATTCGTAATGCAGTAAGTATTGGTGGAGATTCAGATACAGTAGCAGCTATGGCAGGTTCTATTGCAGAAGCCTTTTACGGCCTGAATGCAAATTTTCATGTATTCCCTGTTGAACCTATTGTGCGCGCAGATATGATTTGCTATGTAGAAGCACTGGAGTATCTATATAATGGATATAACAAAGAACTTACACCTATGGCAAAGAAAATTCTTGGATTATAAATTAGGTATCAATTTTTGATAAAGATTCAGAAAAAAAATATTTAGTACAGAAGCTGATGGAAAAAATGCGGTGGTTAAGGCTCTCGAAACCACAATAAATGAATAGCTCGCTAATAGAATGAAAATGTGTTTTAAGAGAGTTTTATTCTTTTATAATGACCTTACCAATATTTCTTGTCTGTATTACAACAGGAGTCGGTATGGTTTTATCAAAAAAGCAGATGACTGAAGAAGATATTAAATTGCAGTTTATTACACCTGCGATTTTGGCAATGAAGCAAAACAGGACATATTTTTTGTAAGTGAACTGGGACTTGAAGTTCCGATTTCAGGAACAGGCGCCGTATTGAATCAGGAAATCACTGTAAAGGCAGAAAAAATTGATTTGCCGAATCTCCTTGTCCATTTTGTAAAAGATGGCGAAAATTAATTTTTTACTTTAAAACCGATTTTTATAAACGAAAATAAATAAGAAATTATTTTTTCATTGTCGATTTTTGATGATGATGAAGAAGGAATTCCTGCCATGGTGTTTGCTGATGAAAAATCAAGCGGAATCAAAAAATCTTTTGAAATGTAAAATGAAGCTGTAGAATTTTCTTTTTTTATTTCGTAATCGGCTTTTAAATTGATTGAAATAATTCCTTTTTGATCCAGATAATTAATTTTTTCAGTTTTTGATTCTTTTGAGCCGTCGAATAAGATATTTTTTTTGTATTTGTAATCATAAATATATTTTCCGTCCTGATTTATAAAATAAAGTGAAATTAAATCAATCGAAAAAGTCCAGTTTTTTCTTTTAATTGAACTTTGAAATCCTGCCGACATCGAAAATCCGTCGAAATTTCCGAAAGTGTCAAAATATTCAAAAGGAAAAGCAAAATAAGGCTGGTTTTCTGAATCAAGTGAAGCGGCAAAATCCCCTTTCAAAAATAAAATTCCTGTAAAAGGCGAAAAAATAAAGTTTTTTGTTTTGAATTCGGTTCTAAAATCAACATAAAAAAGGTTGTTTGCAAGTTTAATTAAGTTTTCATTTTCATAATTGTCAATGTCAAAAAGTGAACCCGAATAGAAAAATGAAGAATTAAGCTTTTTGTAAGAAAATTCAATTCCTGCAAAATTTGTGTAAGGCATTTTAAGTTTTCCGTAAAAATAATAAAAATCGCTTTCTTTTGACTTTAAATACGAAAAAGAATAAAAAGGCCTGACTGAAAAATCTTTGATAAACATACAAAAAGAAATTCCTGCTGAATTGCAGAAAAAATCCTTTATTATTACAGGAAATTCTATATTTGAATTAAAAACAGATGAATTTGTAGTGGAAAAAAAACATTTTGCATCAAAAAATTTTGTTTTTCCTTCAATAAAAAAAGAAGCATTCGTAAGATTTGTATTTGCAATTTCCAAAGAGGAAGGAAGAAAATTCACATCAGCACCAAAAATAAAATCTGCATTTTTCTGTTTTATTTTAAAATCCAGCTTTGAATTGAACAAAAGAGAATTATTGTTGCCAGATGACCACAGATGAAAAAGATTATTTTCGTAACTGAAGCAGAATGAGAAAAAATTGAATGTAAAAAAGAAAATTGCTGATATAAAAAGTTTTTTTGCCATAGAAAAGAAAATCTCTGCCGGAAAAAGTGAGTAAGTGTTTTCCGACAGAGAAAAAATTAGAAACATTAATTTATAAAATTATTATACCGATTAATAATATCTTTCCTGTTTCCAATGTATTGGAACAATAATCCAATCATCTCCTTTTTCCGGTACAGGCATTTTGGGGAACATATCTGTAATCAAGCTGTAATTGAGTTCGTATCCTACAGTAGTTTTTACCCAGAAATCATCGTCAGGATATTTCTCCTTTGCGGCTGTAATTGCCGCTGTATGTATTTCTTCAAATTTTTCTTCTGTAAAGTCATCAGTTATTTCAAACTCAATAATTTCTGAAACATCGCTTGAATATCGTTTTAATACTGTACGACCGCTGATTTTGAATTTTGAATCAGCTTCTCTTTCAACAATGTTTGTGAAATATCCTGCTGTAAAGAATTTTCCTAAATCAACAGCAAAACCTGCGTTTGAATCATCTGCACTCCATTCTGGATTTTCCTGTTCAAACGGATCGTTTGGAATGTAGAAAACTTTTCCTTCTTTTATACAGTTTCTCAAATCTTCTGCACCTGTATAGAAAACCTGTCCGTAATAAGAAAGTTGTTCTTTAACGACTGTTGGATAAGAACTTTCTGAACTTACAATAAAGTTATAAGAATCCTGAACAGTTTGAATTGATTCTACAAAAGTATTTTTTGATTCTTCAATTGCTTTTGAATTTCTTACAGTAAGGAATTTTCCTGTATCTACTTCTTTAAGGAACTGATACATATTTGTTGGAGTGTCAACAATTGCATTTTTGATTGCTATAATATTAGCTGACAAATCATAAGAAGAAAGGTATTGGAAAGTAGCTTTTAAAATCTGCAATGCAGAAATCAAAACATTAAGTTCAGCTTTTCCAATATAAACTGTTGAGTCACCCAGAATTTCCTGCAATCCAAGAGTAGAAATAATGTTATATGGAACTGCAACTGTACCGTTTGACATAGAAGCTGCAAGACTTTTTGCATTGCTGAATTTTCCGTCAAAAACGGCAAGAACTTTGTCTATAAGTTCGTTTGCTCCGTATGGATTCAAGTCAATTATATTTCCTAACATTAACACTGAAAGAGTTTGTACAGTTTGTGTTGACTTGAGTATTGTTGACTGATACATTTCTGTTTTGGAAAGCCATTCCGGTACTGCAAACTCCGGAGCTATTGTTAAACGATCCACCAGAATTTTCTTTCTTCCAGCATAATTTATATCGTATACTTTTACACCTTTAAGTTCCTCATTTTTAAACCAGCCCGAAGATACAAAATATTCTCCATTTTCATCCAATGTACAATTCATGATGTGCGGGTAGTTGTATTTTTCCCATGCCTCAATTACATCGCCATCATCATCTATACAATACTCAAAATATTTACTATTTGATGAATAACCAGAAGTAGGTGTTCCACTGACGCGGACATATCCGCGAGTTGGAGTAGTAGTTTCTGTCATTGAATAAGTCGAAACTCTATTAGTATTTTGGTATTTTTTTACCCATTCATCGCTGAAAAGTGCATTCAAAGTAGAAGGGTAGCTTGTAATTCCAAAATTGTTCTTGATTATGTCTTTTACACTTTCTTCTGTACTTATTGTTGCAAGTTCTGCCAAAGCATAATAAAGAGCAGTTTCATCATTTGCTTCTGATTTGTAAGCTTTACTGAATTTTTGAACCCCGGCATCGAAATCACCATTTGCAAGTGAAGTAAAACCTTCGTCAATCAGTTTTTTGTATTCTTTTGTTGATTGTTTGATTGTTACACCAAGTGTTGCTGTTAATTCTTTTCCTGAATACTCAAATTTTACTGTACAGCTTCCTTCAACTGAACTGTTAAAACCAGAAACTTTTGTATTGTCTGCATTCAACGCAACGTTTGTTGTCGAACTGTCGCTGTAAGTAATTTTTGCAGTAATTCCCGTAAAATCAAAAATATCTCCAATTTCATATTCCTTTTTTGCTGTTTCACCAATAATTAATTCAATTTTTGAAATTGTAATTTGTGTAACATTTTCTGAAGGAAGTTCAACTGAATCATCGACTTTTGAAACTTTTACAGGACTTGTTTTTGTAATAGAAGTTCCTGCCTGAACCGTTACAACCAGACTTGAATTTTCAGTTTTTAATTCTATGATTTTAGCACCGCTGATAGAAATATTAGGAACAGTTTCTGCAATTTCAATATTTGAAATAGTCATTTCTTCTTTTGTTTCACTTGCGATATTAACATTTGGACTTTCAATTGAAACTGCACTTACAGAATTTGAAGTTCCTGTAAATTTAAGAACGGCATTTTCCTTTTTCACACAAATCTCATCGATTGCACAGTCACTGATTTGAATGCGTGCGCTTCCTTTTACAGTGATTTTAATACTTCCGCCAGAAGCCGCAGCTCTTGAAGATGACGCAGAAGAAGCACAGTTTTTGATACTGATTTTTCCTGATGCCGCATTTTCCGAAATAACGATGTTGACATTCGACAAATTTTCAAGAGTTACATTCGAGCAGTCAACTGTCAAAGTATTTCCGTTGAAATTTCCGTTTTTCAAAGTTTTTGATTTTGTCAGCGTCACACTTTCATTGATTGTAACATTCGACAAATCCGTAGTTGAACCGTTAATAATAGAAGAAATTGTTTCTTTTTCTTGGTTCCCATTTTCATCATTTACGGTTGAACACGATACAGCCAGCAGAACAAGGGCCGCAGCTGTAAGCCATTTAAAATATTTTTTCATAAAAAATCTCCCTGATTGATAGATAAACTTCTCAATCAAAATATGTATACAATTGTACCCCCCCCCGAGATTGTCCAAATAATTTGTTTTTACAGACATTTGAGAACCAC
>OIZO01000277.1_pt1 | contig 37521 bp, 31 predicted proteins | sample 1588551 | NCBI WGS metagenome assembly OIZO01 (sample SAMN03283271) | human gut metagenome | biome: human-associated habitat; material: feces | host: Homo sapiens | place: Peru | collected 2012 | reverse complement strand
TTCGTTCATATAAGAAAGTAAACGGCAAAAAGGTATACTCAAAGTGGTCAACCGTACGAAAGGTTAAAACTAAATAATTAAATCCAATTATGGCTCCTCTTGTTTACAAGGGGAGCTGTCGCACTTTATGTGCGACTGAGGGGTTAAAAAATAAGAGTACGATTGAATGGTCGTACTCTTATTCTTTATCAATATTATCAAGTGCATATTGCAGGCATTGAATAATCAGTTCGTTTCTGCTTATATCGTTTGAAGTTGCTATGCTGTCAATTTCGTTTAAAAGATTTGTGTCTATTCTTATAGAAATAACATCTTTTTCTGATTTTTTAGGTTTAAAACTATTCACTTCAAACACCTCTTGACATATTGTATCATAAATGCTAAACTAAATATGTATTTAAAAAATGAATACAATATAGAATACAAAAAGAAAGAGGTAACTAAATGAAAAGAGTAGTAAGTTTGATTTTGTCAGTTGTTATGTTGTTTTCAATTACAACTGCGGTAGATTTTTCTGCAAGTGCGTCGCAGGGAGAAAATGTTCTTGACCCATATATTATGACAGTGGGTCAAACAACGGTAGGCGGGTTTGATAAGGGAATGAATCAAACTGTTTTTTATAAACTTGAGTTAGAACAAAGCGGATTGTTGGTTTTGGATTTTAAATCGGAAATTGGCGGAGCAATGTTTAACATATATGATTATACTGTTAAAAATAGTTTTGATGAAAATGAAATGTATATAAATTCAAATTATGGCAGAATACAGGAAAATATGCAATATTTCCTTGAATCGGGTACATATTATATTTCAATAAGGAATATTACATCAAAAACAGGTACATTTTATATTGATTCTTCATTTGCTCCTTATTCAGAAACTTTTCCTGAAAATGACATTACAAATAATAATACGATAGACGGTGCGAATGAAATAGTGTTTAATAAGCAATATGTCGGAATTAAAGAACGAAATGCTTTGGACTTTTATAAGTTTAATATGCCGTATAAAAGTAAAATTAAAGTAACAATGAATGTTAAAACCACTATTGAATTAATGAATATTAATTTGTATGATATATATGGAAAAGAAATAGGTAACAGAAGTTTATATAGCAATAACGGAATAATAAGTGGAGATGAATCATTTGTAATTGATAAAGGAACATATTATTTAAGAATAGGTGCTAATACACCTATATATAGAACCGATGGCATATATAACTTTAAAATGTCAATATTTTGTGACCATGAATACAATAGGATGTATAAGGCTCCAACATATTTTGAAAAAGGATACACACAATTTACATGTAAGGTATGCGGATATTCCTATAAAAAGTATGTTGATAAGCTCCAATTAAATAAGCCGTCAATTAATTCTGTTACAAGCGGTGTAAAAAAACTTAATGTAAGATTAAATGCAAATTATTATTCTTATGACGGTGTTCAAATTCAGTATTCCACAAATAAAAAGTTTTCAAACGCTAAGACATCGTCTACCAAAAAGGCGTCAAAAACTATTAAGGGTTTAAAGAAGAAAAAGACATATTATCTTCGTGTTCGTTCATATAAGAAAGTAAACGGCAAAAAGGTATACTCAAAGTGGTCAACCGTTAGAAAAGTAAAAACTAAATAATTAAGCTTAATTTAAATGCTCACTTTTGTGACCGAATGAATAAAATCGGTCAAAAGTGGGCATTTTTATTTTTGTATTAGTGTAATTTGAACAATGAAAAGGGCAAAAATGCGCAAATGTGCCGAAAGTTACTGAAAGTTATTGACTGAATTTGATTGAATTGCTATAATTTAGGTAGAAAGTGAACCCGGGGTGATTGAAAATGCTTACACAGGAAAGACGACAAAGAATTTTAGATTTAGTACTTCATAAAGGCTCGGCAAGTGTAACAGAGCTCAGTCAAGAATTTGATACCTCGGAAAGTACAATCAGGCGAGATTTGGTAGCACTTTCAAATTTGGGAAAGCTAAACAAGGTGCACGGCGGTGCAACGGTTTTGTCGCAGGAGTTTGTAAATAACGAGGATAATAATGAAGAAAAGTTTTTGAAAAACATTGATGAAAAAACCTTGATTGCCCAATACTGTGCGGAGCAAATTAATGATGACGACTTCGTTTTTTTGGACGCAGGCACAACAACCTATCTTATGATAGATTATCTTGAGGGCTTAAAGGCAACCTTTGTCACAAACGGAATTTCGCACGGCAAAAAACTTGCACAGGTTGGTTGCAAAGTGTTCATTGTCGGCGGCGAGGTTAAGGCGACTACGGATGCAATTATAGGACTTGCGGCGGCAAAAAATTTGCAAAAGTACAACTTCTCAAAGGCATTCATCGGCACAAACGGAGTCAGCGAAAAGCAAGGCTGTACAACTCCGGACACCGATGAGGCGATGCTTAAAGCGGTTGCTGTTGAAAAAAGCTTTGTCACCTATGTGTTGGCAGACGGTTCAAAATTCGGCAAGGTTTCGGCAGTTACCTTTGCACCGATTGATTCGGTTTGTATTGTCTGCGACAAATGCGATGACGAGGCAATTAAGGAACGAACGGTTATAAAGGAGGTAGTGTGATATGGTTTATACGATTACATTGAATCCGGCACTTGATTATGTTATGAAAGTCGGAAAACTCAGGTATGACGACATAAATCGTTCAAAAAGCGAGGAAATTTATTACGGCGGAAAAGGCATTAATGTGTCGGTGATTTTGACAAGGCTCGGTGTTCACAACAGAGCACTCGGTTTTGTGGCAGGCTTTACGGGCAGAAAGCTTGAACAGATGCTTGTTGAAGAGGGCATTGATTGTGATTTCAACAGGCTCAAAGAAGGTCAAACACGAATCAATGTCAAGATAAAGGCAGACACGGAACTTGATGTAAATGCACAAGGCCCTGACATCAGCGAAAAGGAAATCGGCAACCTGATGGAAAAACTTGACGACATCAAAGAGGGCGACTTTTTGGTGCTTGCAGGCTCAATTCCAAGCACTTTGCCTGATGATATTTATGAGAGAATTTTGGCAAGATTGCAAAAACGAAATGTCAATTTTGTGGTTGATGCAACGGGTGATTTGCTGAAAAATGTTTTGCCGTACAAACCGTTTTTGGTAAAACCTAATCATCACGAACTCGGTGATTTGTTCGGAGTTGAAACAAAGACCGAGGAGGATATAGTTAAGTATGCCAAAAAAGTTCAGGAAATGGGCGCAAGAAATGTACTTGTTTCAAGGGCAAAGGACGGTGCAACGCTGATTGATGAAAACGGAAATGTAACAACCTTTGGAAATGTTGACGGCAAGGTGGTCAATTCCGTAGGTTGCGGCGACAGTATGGTTGCTGGCTTTGTTGCCGGATATATCAACAAAAAAGATTATGCTTATGCGCTTAAATTGGGTGCGGCGTGCGGCAATGCAACCGCATTTTCAGAGGAACTTGCAACGGCAGACGAAATAGAGCATGTTTTTGATATTATGTAATTAAAGCATTTATGGTAATGCTAAAAATATAAAATAATTTATCGGGAGGGGACAATTATGAAAATAATTGATTTGCTGAAGATCGGTGCTATTGAACTTAATACATCGGTCGCAACAAAAGACGATGCCATCAACAAATTGGTGTCGCTTCACGAAACTGTCGGTAATTTAGCCGACGCAAAGGCTTACAAGGAGGCAATTTTGCTCCGTGAAGAGCAGGGCACAACGGCTATCGGTGAAGGCATTGCAGTGCCTCACGCAAAGAGCGACAGCGTTAAGGTTCCGGGCTTGTCCGCAATTACGGTTAAGGGTGGCGTTGATTATGAAGCACCTGACGGAAAGCCGTCGGATATTCTATTTATGATTGCCGCACCTATGGACGGCGACTTGCATCTTGAAATTCTTTCAAGGCTTATGGTTATGCTTATGGAACCTGAGTTTTGCAACGCACTTCGCAATGCACAAACGCCTGAAGAATTTTTGCAGATAATCGACAAAAAAGAGGCAGAAAAGTATCCGGAAGAGGCGGTAGCGGAAGTTCCTAAAAAGGACGGTTACAGAATCCTTGCGGTAACAGCGTGCCCTACGGGTATTGCTCACACCTATATGGCTGCCGAAGCTTTGGAAAAGGCAGGCGAAAAGATGGGTTATCCTCTTAAAGCCGAAACAAACGGTTCGGGCGGTGCAAAAAATGTGCTCACAAAGGCAGAAATTGCAAATTGTGACGGTATCATCATTGCCGCAGACAAGAATGTTGAAATGGCAAGATTTGACGGCAAGCCTGTTGTAAAAACTTCTGTTTCAAACGGTATCAATAAGCCTGAAGAACTTATCCAAAGAATTGTTGACGGCAAAGCTCCTGTTTATCACGAAGAGGGCGGAGCAACTGCTTCAGCCGATGATGATTTGGAAAAAGAAAGCTTCGGTCACAAGATTTATAAGCACCTTATGAACGGTGTTTCACATATGCTTCCGTTCGTTGTAGGCGGCGGTGTTCTTATCGCACTCGGCTTCCTCATTGATACGCTTATGGGCAACGCAACATTGCCTGACGGCTCGGCAAACGGTTCATTCGGTTTCACAAGCTTTGCGGCTTCCGTTCCGTTTTGGATTGGTAAGGTTGCATTCGGCTTTATGCTTCCTGTTCTTGCAGGTTATATTGCTCAATCAATTGCAGACCGACCGGGCTTGCTTCCGGGTATGATCGGCGGTATGATTGCCGCACAGGGCTACACCTTTAATTCAATGTTTGAAAATCAAAATATGGTTGGCGATTCAACGGCTGTTTCGGGTTTCCTCGGTGCACTTTTTGCCGGCTTTGCAGCAGGTCTTATCGTAAATCTTCTTAAAAAAGTATTTTCGTGGCTTCCAAAAGCTATGGACGGTATCAAGCCTGTATTCCTTTATCCGTTGTTTGGTACTTTCCTTGTAGGTGCGTTGATGTGCCTCATCAATCCTGCTATCGGTTTTCTTAACACAGCAGTTTCAAACGGACTTTCATCACTCGGCGAAACAAGCCAAATTCTTCTTTCAATCGTTCTTGCCGCAATGATGGCAACCGATATGGGCGGTCCTTTCAACAAGGCAGCTTATGTATTCGGCACAGCGGCTATTGCAGACGGCAACACTTGGATTATGGCGGCTGTTATGATTGGCGGTATGGTTCCTCCTATTGCAATCGCTCTTTCAACAACATTTGCAAAGAAGTTCTGGACTGAAGAAGAAATTAAGAGCGGTCCTGTTAACTATCTTATGGGTCTTTGCTTCATCACAGAGGGTGCAATTCCTTACGCTGCATCTGACCCACTCAGAGTTATCCCGTCTTGTATGATCGGCTCTGCACTCGCAGGTGCACTCACAGCAGTGTTCCATGTAACCTGTCCTGCACCTCACGGCGGAATCTTCACATTCGCAGTTTGCGACCATCCGCTTCTTTACATCGTCGCTCTTGTAGCAGGTTCACTTCTCGGCGGACTTGTTCTCACATTGCTCAAGGCGCTTACATCAAAGAAAAAGGCGTAAAAACTACAAAACAAAATATCAATCGGGAGGGATTATCCCTCCCGTTATAGAGAAATAAGAGGTAACTATTATGGTATCAAAGACTTTTACAATAAAAAATAAAATGGGATTTCATATGCGTCCGGCAAATGTTTTTGTAACAGAAATGACAAAGTATGCGTCAGATGTTGAGATTGAAATGGCAGGTAAAAAGATTAACGGCAAAAGCATTATGAACATTATGGCGGCTTGTATCAAGTGCGGCAGTGAAATCACAGTTGAATGTTCGGGTGCAGATGAAGAAGCGGCTCTTGCAGAGGCAACACAGCTTATTGAAAGCGGTTTCGGCGAAGAATAATTAACAATTCAAATCAACACAGAAAGAGGGGAATGTTATGCTAAAGGGTATCGGTGCTTCCCGTGGATACGGAATAGGCAAGGCTGTTGTCATAAAAGACTGCAACCTTGATTACAAGCAGGTGAAATATGCAGGCGCAGAGGAGGAAAAACAAAAACTCCACACCGCAGTTGACACCTTTGTTGAAGAAACCAAAACTCTTGCCGAAAATTTGAAGCAGAGTGCCGGCGAAAAGGAAGCAGAAATATTGGAGGGTCATTTGGTGATGCTTCAAGACCCGTTTATGCTTGCACAAATGGAAGAAAACATTGACGGCGGAATGACAGCCGAGGCAGGCGTTGACACGGTTTGCTCAATGTTTATTGATATGTTCTCCGGTGTTGATGACGAACTTACCCGTCAACGAGCTTCGGACATTAAGGACATCAAGGACAGCCTACTAAGAATTTTGCTTGGTGAGGAGGCTGTTGATATTTCGGCGGTGCCTAAAAATTCGGTGCTTATTGCAAAGGATTTCACCCCGTCTATGACTTCGCAAATCAATAAGGATAATGTTTCGGCAATTGTTACGGAAGTCGGCGGTGTAACAAGCCACAGTGCTATTCTTGCAAGAGCGATGGGTATACCGGCAGTGTTGTCGGTTGTAGGTGCTGTTGACAGCATTGCCGACGGTGAACAGCTAATAGTTGACGGCTTTAAGGGCAAGGTGTTTATTTCTCCAAACGATGCGGAGCTTGAAGAATATTCCGCAAAGCAACAGGCTTATCTTGAAGAAAGAGAAAGCCTCAACGAATATTTCGGCAAACCTACCGTTACAAAAAGCGGTATTGTCAAAAAGGTTTACGGAAATATCGGCAAAGCCGAAGATGCACAAAATGTTGTGCAAAACGGCGGTGAGGGCATAGGTCTATTCCGCACGGAATTCCTTTTTATGGACAGAGAACATCAGCCGACAGAGGATGAGCAGTTTGAGGCTTATTCAACCGTGGCAAAGGCTATGGACAATAAAGAGGTCATCATCCGCACCCTCGACATCGGCGGTGACAAGGCTATTGATTATCTTTCTATCGAAAAAGAGGATAATCCGTTTTTGGGTTACCGTGCAATCAGATATTGCCTCGGCAACAAGGAGTTGTACAAAACACAGCTTCGTGCAATTTTGCGTGCGGCACAATTCGGCAATATCAAAATTATGCTTCCGCTTGTAACAACCGTTGACGAGGTGAAGCAGGCAAAAGCTTTGATTAAGGAATGTTGTGACGAACTCGAAAACGAGGGATTTCGTTACAGAAATGTGCCTGTCGGTGTTATGATAGAAACTCCGTCGGCAGCCTTGATTTCCGATTTGCTTGCCAAGGAAGCGGCATTCTTCTCTATCGGAACAAACGATTTGACAGGTTACACAATGGCGGTTGACCGTGGCAATGCAAATGTCAGCTATCTTTATGATGTTTTTCAGCCTGCGGTGCTCCGTGCAATAGAAATGACAATTAAGAATGCCAAGGCGGCAGGCATTCAGGTCGGTATGTGCGGTGAAGCGGCGGCAGACGAACGCTTGATACCAAAGCTTATCGAATGGGGACTTGACGAATTCAGCGTCACTCCTTCTTCAATCCTCCAAACAAGAAAAAGCATATGCTTGAATGATTAATCAAAAAAGCAACGATTTTCCAAGACGGGAGAATCGTTGCTTTTTGCTTGACAATACTATTTATAAAATATACAATATCATTTGTAAGAATCAGAAAGGTATATTTGCCATGAGTGAATTTAAGGTTATAGAAATCAAAAGGTCGGTTTTTGAAAATAACGACAAAGAAGCGGATAAGGTTCGTGAACAACTCAAAAAGGACAGAACCTTTTTGCTCAACCTTATGTCCTCACCCGGTTCGGGCAAAACAACAACTCTTAAAGCTACAATTAAGGCTCTTAAAGATGAATATAAAATGGGCGTTATGGAAGCGGATATTGATTCCGATGTTGACGCAAAGGCTATCGAAGAAGCGGGTGCAAAATCAATTCAGCTTCACACGGGCGGAATGTGCCACCTCGATGCAGGTATGACAAAGCAAGGTCTTGACAGTTTTGACGCAAGCGATTTTGAGTTTGTCGTGCTTGAAAATGTCGGCAATCTTGTTTGCCCTGCCGAATTTGACACCGGTGCAAGCAAAAATGCAATGATTTTGTCCGTTCCCGAGGGCGATGACAAGCCGCTTAAATATCCGCTTATGTTCTCAATCTGTGATTGTGTTCTTATCAATAAAATCGATGCAAAAAGCGTGTTTGATTTTGATGATGAAGCTGTTGTTGAGAGAATTAAGAAACTCAATCCAAAGGCAGAAATTTTCTTTGTCAGTGCCAAAACGGGCGAGGGGATGGACAAGTGGTTTGATTGGCTCAGAGGTCAAATCAACGCTTGGAATAATAACTGATGCACGAACTCGGTCTTGTTTATCAGGTGGTTAAAACCGTTGATGAAGTTGTAAAGAAAAACGGTCTTGCAGAAGTTGATGAAATTGTATTGCAGGTTGGGGAAATGAGCGATGTTGTGCCAAAGTTCCTTGAAGAAGCATGGCTTGCGGCGGCACCTACCACCGACTATCCGTTGGCAAAAATGACCGTTGAGGTTATGCCGGCTTTGGCAAAATGCCTTTCGTGCGGTTACGAGGGGCATGTTAAAACTTTTGCTCCCGATTGTCCGCATTGTCACTCGTCAAATCTCAAAATCACTTCGGGTCGACAGTTTGATATTAAAGAAATTGTTGCAAAATAGCCGAAAAATAAAAGGATACCCGAGGGTATCCTTTTTGATTTTTTATAAATCGTCTGCGTCTTGCACAGGTTCTTCCATTATTCCGTCGTAGTAGGTTTCTTTTGTTATGCCAGTGTATGAGCCGTTATCGTCAAGCTGAACCATTTCCGGGTGGAAGAATTTTCGCAAATCGATTATTTCTTTTGTGTTGTCCATATCGTCTTTTTTGTTGTCGGCTTTTTTGCCTTTTTTCATAAAAAATCACCTCTGCATTATTTTTTGCAGAGGTGTTCGTTTTATGCTTTTTCAACATCAACTTGAGCGATTTTGTCAAGAAAATCTTTGGTGGTTACAACTTGTCCCATATCAAGAAATTCGTCCATGTTCATATTAAAATTATTTACATAAATCGGTGCGCCGGCGTATTCTACATCAATGTGCAGTCGCTTGGCATCTTCTTTGATTTGCTGTGGGTCAAACGAGTTTGTATCATATTGCTTTTCGGCAAGAATTTCGTTATTGTTGATGTATTGCAAAATTATGTTGCGGTTTGAACGGGAAATTGAAATGTATTTTGTATGTGCCTTTGAAAGCGTTTGACCCATTGTTGTCTGAGCAACCGCCTTGCACGAATCGCTGTGCAAAAAAAACTCGTTTATAAAAATATGTTCAAGTGCCGTTGTGTCGTCAGGCACGATTATTGCAAAAACATATTTTGTAACCTTCTTGCCGTATAACTTTAGCATAAATTCTTTAAAATAATATTGACATTCGGAAATTTTGCCTGCAAATTGATGATAAAACGGAATGTTCGGTATTGCTTCAATTCCCGGCATATTAAAATTTACAAATTTATCGCTTTCTTTTTCTTTAACAAGAATGCTGTTGTTTGTGATGATTATAGGTATTGTTTTAGGCATAATTTTGTCCTTTGTCTTTGTTTATTGAATATTATACATCAATTTGTTTTGGTTTTCAATAGTCGCAATATCGGCAACTGTATATGTAAAGTGTTACAATTTAGTAATTTTTGTGGATATTTGCCGCTTTTGTGGTATAATTAATCTGTTATTTTATGAGAGGAATACTTTTTATGAACGATAATGAATTAGAACAGATACTTAACGAAATCAAAAATAATAAAAATAAGCCGAAAAAAGAACTTGATTCGGATGAATTTGAAGATATATTAAACAGCCTTCATTCTCATGATGAGGAAAACGATGTTGTTGAAAAATCAGAAGAAAACACGCTTGAACATGATGACTTTGAAAAGGTCGCTGAGCCTGAAGAAAAGGCTGAAAGTGCTTCGGAAAGTACAGTTCAACCCGAATCTGACAGTGATGAATTTCAGCTTGTGTCAAATGATACCGCTGTTGATGATGAGGATGATTTTAAACCGGTTAATGATATTGACAAATTTATTGAGGAAGAATCGGAAGCAAGTAATTATATTGAAGAAGCAGATGATGAATCTCAAGAAGAAAATGTTGAATCAACAACTGCCGAAGATGTCAATGATAATACAGATGAAACTACTTCCGATGATGACGGAAATGTTTATTTTTCCGAAATGGCAGAGCAGGTTGACGATAAGAAGCCAAAGAAAAAGGGCAAGATAATTGCCGTTATTCTTGTTGTGTTGGCACTTGTTGTTGCAATTGCGGTGGGTGTATATTTTTATTTTTTCAATGGAAACAAGCAGGATGACACCACGACTCAAACAAAACCTAAAGTAACGGAAACCGTTACACAAAAATCGGAACTCGGTCCGCTTAATCCGCTCACGGGCGAAACGGGATATGATGAAAACGCACTTACACAGCGTCCTGTTGCCGTTGTTGTTGAAAACGAGTATTCAACTTCATCCGTCAGACCTCAATGGGGTCTTGCAGATGCAGATATAGTCCTTGAGGGCGAAAGCGAATTTTCAACAAGAATGCTTTTGTTCTGGGCAGATTACAATAAAGTTCCTGAACAGGTCGGTCCGGCACGCTCTGCACGACCTCCGTTTATTCATTTCTCACAGCTTTTTGACGCCGTGTTTATTCACGCCGGACTTTCTCATTCAAAGGATAATTATGTCGGTGCAGACGAGGTCTTTGAGAGTGAAAACATCGACCACATCAATCTTTTGAGTTTTTCAGAATCAGGTTCGTATTTCCGCAGGGATAAGAGCAGAACAAGTACTATCGAGCATACGGGTTGCCTTATGGGTGCCAATACTGCCGATATGCTTAAAAATTCAAAGATTGATTTAAAACTGAATGAAAGCAAGTTTACAAAGCTTCAGTTTAACGAAGAAGCAAAGGCGCTTTCAACAGATGCGGCAAAAGAGGTATCATTCAGATGGTCAAAGGGCTATTGCCCTAAGGTCGGCAAGTATACATACGATTCCGAAAAGCATAAGTACACCACAACCGATTTTGACTCAAAGTACGGCACTTCGGGTGTTGAGTGGGAAAATTTGATTTTCTTGCTTGACGAAACCGAGTATATTGTTAAGCACAATTACAAGCACGCAGGCAACAGCGAAACTTATTGCAATTATAAGTTGTCGGGCGGCAAGGGAATTGTTTGCTCCGAGGGCACTTGTGTTGAAATCACATGGGGCGTAAAAAACGGCAAGCTTTGGATGAAGGACGCACAGGGTAATGATGTTACTCTCAATCCGGGCAAGTCATACATCGGCTACGGCTCATCCAATCACGGCGGATATTATGAGGTGTCCGGTGCAGCAACTGCCGACAGCTCCGCAACCGATGAACAGTAAATTTTCAAATGATTATAAAACAAAAGGCTATGAACCGTTTTGATTCATAGCCTTTTTCTTCATCAACAATTATCTCATTGATTCTTCGTAAGCCTTGATCATTTTCTTACTATTGCTACCTGCACGGCTCGTAAGGTTTTGAAGGGTTTTAGTGACTGTCGTTCCGGCTTTTAAGTGTATCTCAAAGCGTGTTATTTCCTCGTCGGGATATACCGAAATATCGCTTATATATCGGTCAACAAACGCTCTGTCGATTTCCTCACCGTCAATGTGCTTTTCCGCCGCTTTCAGTATGGATTTGATTTCTGCAAGCTCTTTTTTCATCTCTCGCTCGGTTTTTGATGTTTTGTTCAGGGCGTTTATTTTTTTCTCAATGTCTTTGATTTCGTTATCGCAGTCGGCAGTCATTCGTATGAATTCGCTGTCGTCCATTCTTCCGTCAGCGTTGTATTGTAATAATTTCGCTTTCATTTTTTGCCGTGTGATAAGTTCTTGATTCAGCCTGTTTAGTTCGTCCTTGTTTTCGTTTGTGTCAAGGACTTCGGACACAAGCTTCAGCACACACGCCGAGAGTTCCTCAATATGCTGTTGCCCTGATTTGAAAATATCTTCAATAATCGGTTTGATTTCGCTTTCGTAAATCGCTCGGCTCGGACAGCTTGACGCACCGTTTTTTATCTTGCCCGAGCATACCCACTTTGAGATTTTCTCTCCGCCCTTGCTTACTGCGTCCTTGCGATAGTAGGGCATACCGCAGTGCGCACATATCAGTTTGCCTGTCAGCAAGTTTTGATGCACCGTCTTGTGCTGTGCCGTGATTACATCCTGGCTTCGCATATACAGCACTTCGTTTGCCTTGTCCCACAATTCCTCGCTTACGATTGCCGGTACTGTTTCACCGGTTTCATCTTTATACATAACCCATTCTTCCTCGGGCAAAAACTTTTGCTTTTTGGTGAACAGATCTGTAATTCGCACCTTGTTTCCTGCATAGTAGCCTTTGTATTTCGGGTTGCGTATGATGTTGCTCATAGTGGAATGGGACAGCATTTTACCTTTTGAATTTCGTATTCCTTTTTGGTAAAAATGCTTTTCCATTTGCTTCATACTGAATTTTCCCGTGGCGTACATTTCAAACAGTTCTCGCACAAAGTCGGCTTGCGTTTCGTCAATCATCAGCTTGCCGTCTTTTTTGATGTATCCGTACATATTGTTCGTGCCGAGTACAGTGCCTTTTTTGATAGCTTGCTGATGACCGAATCGCACACGATTAGAGATTTTTCTCGACTCATCTTGTGCCATTGATGACATAATTGTCAGCCTTAATTCGCTGTCCTCGTCAAGGGTGTTTATATTATCATTTTGAAAATACACAGCCACTCCGCTTGATAAAAGCTCACGGGTAAAGCGAATACTGTCCAGCGTGTTACGGGCAAATCTCGATACCTCTTTGGTTACAATCAGGTCAAACATTCCTGCCTTTGCGTCCTCAATCATTTCGTTGAATCGCTCACGCTTTGCAGTAGATACACCCGATATACCCTCGTCAACATAGCCGTCAACATATTCCCAATTCGGATTTTTTCTTATGAAATCGGTATAATATGTTATTTGGTTATCGAGTGAATTTAACTGAACATTAAAATCCGTGCTGACACGAGCGTAAAATGTCACTCGCAACGGCAGGTTCATAAAGTTGATATTTTCTTTTCTTATTCTCTCACGAGTTGAATATATATCCATTTTTTACTCCTTTCCAAGCAGACAATATCACAAATAATTTCTATTATCCAGCTTTATTTTACAGTATTTCACCCCTGCATTCATTAGGGGATTGATACCTATTTTGGTAATGTTTTACAGAGCTTTTCAGTTTATTTTTCCGTATCTGCGATTGACTTCCACGCTGATTTTTCCCATCAATTTGCGATAGGTTTTGTCGTCAATAGCATTTTGATTCAACAGCGTATTTGCAAAATGCTGCATCCAAAGTTCCGTGCTGATTCTCTCATCAGCAATGTTTTGTGTATTGATTTTCAGCTCACTCCCGCTTGATTTTTCAATACTATTATTGCCTGATGCTTTAGAATTTATTTCCTTTGCTGCCATAAGGCAACACTCTAACTATGATTTTATATCTGCCTCCTTTAATTTGATGTACCTTTCATTGTGAATTTGTAGTTCATACTAACCTCCAATTTTGCTCACAGGCTCTCACAAATCGCCTGTAAGCCGTTTTTAGTTTTAGTCCGACGAGTTACTCCGTTTTTAAGCGAACTCGTCAATTTATGCTCACAGCGTTGTCTGATTTTTCAAAAATAGGTTTATCATACCGCAACGCTTGAGTGAATACGCAAAAGCCTTGATTTTCTGCGAAAAACACCCCTAACTGCATACGAATTTGGAATCATACGCAAAAGTATTACGAATCGAAAAGCCGACAGGCCTTGCCGGACGGCGTTTTCGGGCATTTCAATGCCCGAAAATCATACCCCTTTATCCTGCTTTAAAATCGACGGCTTGAAATTCGCTCCAAAACCCACTCAAAAGAGCCGAGATTTCATCCAAAACCGCATCAAAAATCATTTCGAGAAAAGCAAAAGAAAAAACGCTGTTTTCAACTTTAGGCTTTTAGATTATTTGTCATCAGCTCTTACAGTGGGGTACACTATATTTGATGAACTGTGTAGATATTACTTTGCTGTGCATTTTCAAAAAATCTTTGAGTAATATCTATGTAACCTTTTTCTTCGAGTGACTTGAGCGTGTTTCTGCAAGTGGTCGGACACATATTGCACTTCTTCGCCATCTTCGGAACAGACCAAAAGCTTACACCTTTGCTGTCGCCAACCGAAACAAGAAAACAGTAAATCATAAATTCGTGCGGCGAAAAGTTTTCATCAAAGATTTTGTTTGGCATATAGTAAACCTTGCCGTCGGTTTTGTAGTTTTTGTTTGCGTACATAATTTTTATCCTTTCTTAATTTGTTTTTGAATCCACAACTTGAATTCATCTTTCGGTACAACAATTCTTGTGCCGATTTTTATTTTTGGAAAACCTTTTTCATTGACAAGCTCGTACGACCTTGTGCGAGAAATTCCAAGCACCTTTGCCACCTGTGACACCGATATCATCATCGGTAGCTCATCAAAACTTTTGTAGCTTTCTTTCATTGTGCTGCCTCCTTTCGTATTATTCGAGAGATACTTTTTCAAAAAGAAAAAAATGAAACGAAATTTGAAAACAAAAAATTCAGCCATAAAAAAGTCCCTCTACTATACGGAGAAAAATTTCAATTTTGTTCGGGTGTTTTTAAAAATTCTTTACACCTTGTTTACATTTGATTTCACCAAAGAAGAAAAAATACCCCTCTATAATACGGAGAAAAATTCAAGTTTTGTTGATGTGTTTTGAAAGAAAATTTACAAATTATTTTAGAAGAACATTCTATAAGTAACTGAGTAGGTAAGATTATTCGAATAGTGATGACTGGAGATTTGGTACTAGTAATACTCATGTTTATATGGTATAATGAAACTATATTTTTGATATATTCAACTTAAGGAGATGCAATATGGGATTTCCAGAAGAAATTAAAAGAATAAGACAACGATGCTTTTTGACACAGAGCGATTTTGCTAAAGAAGTACATGTGGCATTTTCTACTGTGAATAGATGGGAAGGTGGCAAAGCGAAGCCTAACCTTAACGCAATGAAAAATATAAAAGAGTTCTGCCTTAAGAATGATGTTGATTATGCAGGCGTTGAAGAGGCATGGCTTGATTTTGAAGTAAGGAGTAAATCAAAATGATTAGAGATATTATGACTGCGAATGAAACAGTTACACCAAACCAGAAAGAAATAAACATTTTGAAGGAAAATTTTCCATCATGCTTTCGTGCCGATGGTACTTTTGACATAGTAAGATTTTCCGAGTTCTTAAAAGATAAGATTGATATTTCCCATGAGGGATACGAATTAAAGTTTTTAGGTAAAAACTATGCAAAAATGCTGGCATCACTTGATACTGAAACAGTAATTGTTCCAGACGAAGCACACAACAGTCTTCCTGAAAATGTCAACAGTGAAAATATATATATCAGTGGTGATAACCTTGATGGACTAAAACATCTGCTTAAATCATATGCTGGACAAGTAAAGTGCATTTATATCGACCCTCCGTATAACACTGGGTCAGATGGATTTGTGTATAATGATAAGTTTAACTTTACTGTTGAAGAACTTGTTGAAAAACTTAGTATTGATGAGGAACAAGCACAGCGTATTCTTGATTTGACAAACAGAGGCAGTGCGTCACATTCTGCATGGCTGATGTTTATGTATCCAAGATTACAGTTGGCTAAAGATCTACTTGATAAAGATGGGGTTATTTTTATTTCTATAGATGATAACGAACAAGGTAATTTAAAATTATTATGTGATGATATTTTTAGTGAAACGAATTTTGTTGCGCAATTAGTATGGGAGAAAAAGAAAAAAGGCAGTTATTTAGCTGATAGCGTTACTAACATAAAAGAATATATTTTGGTTTATGCAAAACGCAAAGAAGAGTTTTCAGGGTTAATTGGTGAAATTAACAGTGAAAAAGAAACCTATCCTTGTGTCAATGCATCTAACGGTAGGGATATCCGTGTGATTCCTGCAGGAATAGAAAGTAAATACCGAGATAAAAATTTCCGTATGAATGCGGGCGAAATCATTTCTGATACAACAATGAATTTAGTTCTTCATTCAGATTTGGTAATAGAAGATGGTGTTTTAGCTGAAGAATTAAAAATCGAGGGTAATTGGCGATATGGTCAAGATGCGATGACTGAATATGCTTTAAACAAAGAATTGTATATTACGCGTGATTTGTATTTAAGAAGAATTGTAAAAGAACCAAGATACAAAGGCTTAAAAGATTTACTTTTACGTGTTGGTGATAATGACGAATCTGGATACTCTTATGATGTTATTAGCTCTAATTTACAAAAAACAGGTTGGGGATCAAATGAAGATGCCGATGAGGAACAACGGTTGTTATTTGGAGAACAATCCTTGATGAGCTATCCTAAACCGGTGTTATTAATCATGAAATTACTTTCATGCTTACAAAAACAAGATTTACTAGTTGTTGATTTTTTTTCTGGTTCAGCGACAACAGCAGAAGCCGCAATGCGTCTTAATAGCAGGGGTATGAATATTAAAACGATTTCAATTCAATTACCTGAAAACCTTGATGTAAAGTCTGAAACAAGTACGGGTGATGACAAAGCAAATGCAAAAAAATTGATTTCCTTTTTAGATAAGAATAATCATCCTCATACACTTGATTATCTTGGAATCGAACGAATCCTACGTTCTACAAAGAAAATTAAAGAAGAAAATCCAGATAGCACAGCAGACCTTGGATTCAAACATTACACTTTGGCAGAAGTTAGTAATACTACGTTAGATAAAATTGAGAAGTTTGATAACAGTGGTTTTATTACTGATACAACTGTATATGATGAATTCGGTACTGCGACAGTACTCACTACATGGTTGGTGCATGACAATTATGGATTTGTGAATAAATGTGAAATGGTAGACCTTGCCGGATACACAGCATATTGGTGTGAAAACCACTTATATCTTATTAATCCAGAACTTTCAGAAGAAGCAATCAAAGCCCTTGTAGAGAAGTACAATACAGAAGGAGCATTTAACCCTCAAAATATAGTTCTCTTCGGTTACAGTTTCAACTATGTAGAAATGGAGAACTTGAAAACAAATGTAAAGATTCTTCGTGATTCTGAAAAGAATCTTAAAATAAATTTGGATGTCAGATATTAAGGAGGTGTAGGTTTTGGAACTTATATTAGAACGAGAATTGGACCATCAACAAAAAGCTGTTGATGCCATAATTTCTGTCCTTGATGGAATCACGATGATAAAACCGCACCTTTCCTACGAAAATCCAACATTTGATAGAAAAGAACTTCGTCTGGTTCACAATTTGATGGAAGTTCAAAAAAATATTCGTGCTGACTATCGAGGATGTAGAGATGATGGAGATTACCTGAACCTTGATATTAAGATGGAAACAGGTACAGGAAAAACCTATGTGTATACACAAACAATTTATGAGATGCATAAAAAGTTTGGTTTTAATAAGTTTATTATTGCCGTACCTTCTCTTCCAATTAAGGCAGGTACATCACAGTTTATTGATGATACCTATGTAAAACATCACTTTTCTGATGCGTGTGGCTATAACTGTGACATCGAATTAGGCGTATTGGAAAGTCCAAAGAAAAAGAAAAAAGGCTTTTTAGCTATGCCTCCTGCTGTACGCGATTTTGTAACGGGCTCATGCCAGAACTCAAACAAGATTTATGTATTACTTGTTAATATGCAGTTGCTGACAAATGGCAATATGCTCACACGATCAGACTACGATTATTTAGTTGAGGGATTTTATAGACCTTTCGATGCATTAAAAGCAACAAAGCCTGTTGTAATTATTGATGAACCACATAGATTTTCCCGTGAGCAGAAAGCATATAAAGCAATTGTTGAAGAATTAAGTCCACAGATTATTATTCGTTATGGAGCAACTTTCCCAGATGTAACTGTTGGCAAAGGGAGAAACAAGGTAACATTCAAGGACTTTAATAACCTTGTATATGAATTAAATGCGTGTGATTCCTTTAATCTAAATTTAATTAAAGGTGTTGCAAAGGAACATTTTGAGCCTTTATCAAAAAAGGAAGAAAAAGTTAAATTGTTGTCCATAAAGTCAAAAACTTCTGCTACGTTCCAATTAAAAAAACGTGGAAAGGAAACAAAGACTTATACACTGACACCGGGAGATTCGCTTTCTGTAATAGATTCATCTTTCGAGGGACTTACGATCAGTGCTATTGGAAAAAACTTTATTGAATTGGTAAACGGACAAGTGAAATACCAGGGTGAAGAATTCAACACTGACATTTATTCTTCATCTTACCAAGAGCAAATGCTGAAGTTGGCAATTCAGAGACATTTTGAAACAGAGCGTCAGAATTTCTCCGGTAGACAGTTCAAAATTAAAACTCTAGCATTATTTTTCATTGATGATATAACCTCTTACCGTGATTCAGAAGATGGTAAAGAGGCTTATTTGAAAGTGATGTTTGAAAGATTGTTGCTTGAGAAAATTGAAGAATTATTAAGAACACTTCCGGATAGCGAACAGGAATACAAAGACTACCTTGAAGCAAGTAAAGCTGATATTCCTGCTTGCCACGCAGGTTATTTTGCACAGGACAACAGTGACTCAGATGAAGCTATTGCAAATGAAGTGGCAGATATTCTTCATAACAAGAAAGCACTTATATCTCTTCGCAAAGAAGATGGTTCATTTAATACAAGGAGATTCCTATTCTCTAAATGGACTTTGAAAGAAGGATGGGACAATCCTAATGTATTCACAATTGCAAAATTACGTTCTAGCGGAAGTGATAATAGCAAACTGCAAGAAGTCGGTCGTGGACTTCGTCTTCCTGTCGATGAAAATGGTAACCGTATCTCTAACGAGGAGTTTAAGCTTAATTATATTGTTGACTTTACTGAAGCTGATTTTGCTGAAAGACTTGTTGATGAAATTAATGGTGAATTACCAGAAACGCTTACTTTATCTCAAGATGCATTGGATAAGGTTGCTAAAGAACGTGACGTTGACCCAGATGATTTGTTCATAGAATTGATGAGTAAAAAATACATCAATCGTAACTATGAGATTCGTACCGAAAACAGAGATGCTTTTTATGCTGATTATCCAGAATTCGCTACGGGTGTAGGTAGCAACAAGGTTACTGATGTCAACAAGAATAAGAAAGAAGTAATTCATGTAAGAAAAGCTGTATACTCTGAATTAAAAGAGTTATGGGAACGCATTAACCACAAATACTATTTATTCTATGATGTAGATTTGACAGATGAAATTTCACAGGCATTACATGACATTTTAAGAAAAGTTGGTACCTTCGGGAACGTAACATTGTATAGCCATAGGGATCAAGTGGCTACAGAAGGAAATGCGATGGTTGTTAGGGAGGATACAGGTGTATCGTATTCGATAAAACGCCCTATTCCTTATAATGAGTTTTTGAAAAGAATCAGCCAACAGACAAGCATTCCTATTACTGAAATTCACAAAGCTATGTGTGAACTTTCTAAGGAGAAGGACATTCCTGAAGAATACATAAACGAGTATTCTGTAGCAAATATTGTATCTGCTTTTACAGATTGGCGTATTGAGAAAATGCAAACTCGTTTTAAGTATAAACGTTCTGCCCAGCCTGTTACTGAAACAGCATTGACCTACAAAGACGGAACACCTAGAGATGTTATTAAACAAGGAAATGTGGGTACAAAATTTGCTGAAGGTACACCTTCTGACAAATATCTGTATGATAAGATTGTTTTTGACTCACCTCTTGAGAAAGCCAATATCATGACTGATATTGATGAGGTTGTAGTATACGGAAAAATCCCAAAATCGAGCGTTGCTATTCCTACGATAGTCGGCGAAAACTATAGCCCAGACTTTATGTATGTTGTTAAGCATAAAGATGGAACAAAGGAATTGAATATTATTGTGGAAACAAAGCTGGTAGAAAACAAATCCACACTTCGAGGAATTGAAGATGCTAAGATAAAATGTGCAGAGGCTTTCTTCAAACAACTTACTATTGATGGATACACAGTATCGTTCCAGACACAATTAAGCAATAAAAAAGTTAAGCAGATTATTGAAGATGTAATTGCTGGATAAAGGAGAGTGATTTTCTATGGAAATTAAACATGATCTCCTTCCAAAGCAAAAGACTCGAAAGCATAATTTAAGGGTAGAGATTGACCTCTACCCTTATGCAACAGAGTTATATCAAGAACTGGATAGTATAGGGATAATAGATCGAATAAAAGAAATACCACAACTTGGTGTTATAAAAGTTAAGAAGAAACTTGCAAAGACAAGATTTGACTATGTTATGCTTCAACTATATTTACACAAGCTAATTAAGTCAAACTTGCAAGGAGATTTACGCTTTACTTACAATAACTACATTAATGCAAAGGAATTTAGACAAGATTATAGTTATACCGATAAGAAGAATAAACCATCAATGGGAGATATTTTTCAGCTACTAACCATTGTCTATAATATCGGCCATTTTTATAATACATTTACTGCATCTCGTGCTATTACAATGTTATCAGAAGAAGACAATACTTTTTATGATTTGGTGACAAATGCTTGTTCGGATGACCGATATCAAAACGCTGCAAAAGAAATTTTGAATAACAAGAATTATCAGAGATTGCATCTGCTAAATTCAATACTTATACTTGAACAGTGTGACAAGTCAAAGCAGTCAATTTCTGTTGCTTTGGAAATATTGTACGCATATATAAATGAGCAGGAATTACCAGAAGAAAACAAGCTCAAATATGCATTTGCTATATTCAGGAATGTAAGAACCGTTTCATATATGGCATATGATTTACAAATAGCAGAAACACCTTTGACGATTGACTTGTGTAATGAGAAAGCGATGTTGCTACTTTTAAAAGAACTCTTATCTGAGTATAACAATAACCAATCATCTAATCATCTCGTAGGGTCGATTACAAAGCTTCTTGATGATACCGTTTATAATGAAAATTCTAATGCTATTTGTTACTACAAGATATCAAGAAAAATGGTTTCTCTATTAACAAAAGAACCTATTGGTACTGATATAAATTATTATTCTGATTTGTTTGTTAACAAAGGTAGTGTACTGAATCGCTCCCATACTCACAAAAGAGATTATGTTCAATCACAAATTCTAAAGCTGACATTTACAGCAGATGAAAGATGGGTATCTGAGGAACTGTTATCAGATTTAGAGAAAATCAATAATACTCGTGTAGGTTATTATGATAGACATTCTGGTGAGCAGACTATTCTTGTTTCTATAAAGAACACTTGTGATTCGGCTACCAAAAGGTATGCTGCATATAAAACACTGAAATGTGCGATTAATTATCTTCGCAGAATTTCTAATATAGATTCATGTGATCCAAGATTTCTTTTGGTAGCAAAATTCTTCTTGTTTTATTTATTTGATGAAAATCCAGTCGTAATAAAACCTACAATAAGTAGAGATACTTGTGTTATTTGTACACGTGGAAAAAATACACGAATAAAAGCAATACAAAATTTGCTAAAGTCATCAATTGGAAATGAAGATGAAAATCACGAAGTCGAATTTTTACTAAGTCAAATTTCAGATGATTCAATAAATGATACCACTATCACAATCCCTGCAAGTATTCTTGTCTACCAAAAGGATGCTGTAGGACGAAAGTTAAGTGAATTTGAAGGTATAATTATTCATCCGATGAGGAAAGAACAACAAGTGATATTTTTAGAAGCCAAAAACAGAGACCGAAAACCAAGTTTTGGAAAGAACTGCCTTATGGAAAAATTTGACAACTTTTCGTTTGAATATGTTGCAGACGATGTTATGATAGTTGATTATGACGCTTATTGGAAATATTCTATTAGATAGTCTCACATACCATTTCGGTACTTGAGCATAAGAAAACGACCACACAGGAGTATTCCTACTCTTGTATGGTCGTTATTGTTAAGGATCAGCTTGAAGTTTTGGGACAGATGTTCCACAACTTTAACAGCAATGATTATTTTAATGGAACTCCAAAGGAACAGCTGAATTGTTTGAATAGAGCAGTTGAGTATGTTCAGCTCTCTGAGGAATTAGAAACCAGATTTATGGCTGCTGTGAAGCGAATGAAACAGGCGTTTAATCTTTGCAGTTCCAGCGATAAAATTTCTGATCTCGATAAGGATTATATCCATTTCTATTGTGCTGTTCGCTCCATTCTCTTTAAGCTAACAAAGGGCGATGCACCTGATATTGCCCAGATGAATGCCCGTGTAAGAGAAATGCTGGAAGGTGCGATTCAGTCCGATGGTATCGAGGAACTATTTGAAACTGGAAAGCATATTTCTGTTGATATTTTCAGTGATGAATATATGGATAAGATAAATGCTATTCAGTTGCCGAATACGAAAATCAAGATACTTCAAAGACTTCTTTCTCAGGCGATTGACGAGTATAAGAAAGTCAATAAGATTATGGGTGTGGAATTTGCTGACAGACTCAAGAAAGTTGTTGATGAGTATAATAACCGACGTCGTGATGAAGCGTATGCCAACGAAGTCCTTGATGATGTTGCGGAGCAGCTTGCACAGTTGTTGTCTGAGCTGAAAACAGAAAAGAATTCATTCAAGAATATGGGCATAGATTATGAAGAAAAGGCTTTCTATGATATTTTGAAAGCAGTTGCCAAGAAGTTTGAGTTTGAATATCCGGACGATAAAATGATTGAATTATCCAAGAGGATAAAACTGATTGTTGATGACAAGTCACGCTATACCGATTGGTCAGCCCGTGATGATATTAAAGCAAACTTGCAAGTGGATTTGATATTGCTGCTTGATGAGTTCGGCTACCCGCCAGTAACCATTGATGATGTTTACAAGGAAGTTCTTGAGCAAGCAGAGAATTTCAAGAAGTATGCACAGTAAAGAAAAACTATTTCAATTATGTTTTATGATAACTATAAATGAACATTTTTATTCATCAAAACAGATTTGCCCTGAAGTTTGGGCAAACCTGTTTTGCTTCTGCTCATAAATTTGTTTAATAAGTTGAGTGCTTATACTAATCATTAAGTTGAATCTTAATCAAAAAATGTTATAATAAACACATAAATCCTACGAGAAATTTTAATTTTTAGAGGTGTAATATGGCGCTTGAAAATATCAATAAAATGCCTAAAACTACTTTCAAGGCTGAAGAATTATAAAATTCATACCGAAAGGGTTTTACTATTATTTGTCATTGCCTCTTGCAGTGGGGTGCATTAAATCTGAGTTATGATACTTCACAGTTTTTAATAGCATCAAAAAAGCATCAATTTTCATCAAAAACTATAAAGACAAAAACGAACAGCACTTCCAATTTCTGAAAGTGCTGTTTTTATGCGGAATTTTAGGGGGACTGTATTTTAACACGCGGCTTAACTGAAAGCGTGCTTTTCGCTCCAAAACCGCGTGCCGAGGGTTCAAGTCCTTCTGCCCCTGCCAATTTTTACAGATTAATCTATTGGTTAATCTGTATTTTTTTGTTTATAAACCACAATATATTGTGGATAGCGTTCAATAAATGGTGTTTAATGAATTTTAATGTGTCATTGCTATATCGTACCTAATTAAAAAATTGCCCTCATTTTTGCCCTCATTTATTTTACTTTTAGCAAAGGTGAAAATCAAAAAAGGGGATAGACCTCGTGAGGAAGTCTGTCCCGTTAAAAATATTTTCTAATCTAAATAGAACTCATATCAAAATTATCTTTCATATACTCTTCATATTTCTTTAATTCTTCTTTTTGGAATTTGTTAAATATGTCAACATATGTGTTAATAGTTGTAGATATATCTTTATGACCTAAATATGTTTTTAGCACCGGTGCAGAAATCCCGGCTTCAATACATCTTGTTGCATAAGAGTGTCTTAACATATGCTGACCGTCTACCTCAAGATTGGCTTTTTCACACAATCGTTTAAATGCACAATTTACTTGACCTGTTGATATAACTCCGCCGTTGCTTTTATTTACAAATAATAGATTATTTTCATTTGGTACATAATTATTTATAACATTTTTTAGTATCGGAATTAAACTTTCGGGAATCGGTATAATTCGTTGACCTGCAATCGTTTTAGTTGCAGCTCCTAATTTTGCTTTACCGTTTGTGTCTTTAGTTATGGTTTTGTAAATATGAATTTCCTTGTTGTCCAAATCAATGTCACTTAAAGTCAGTGCATTTATTTCTCCCATCCTCATTCCTGTCATTAGTGAAATAAGAAACTGAGGCTTGTAATAATTTTTATTAGCTATTGGTTTATAGTCTTTAAGTGTTTCGAGAAATTTTTGCTGTTCCTCTTGAGTAAACCCTCTAACTTTTTTGTCCGGCTTATTTGATTTAGGCTTTAAAACCGTTTTATCATTTAACGGATTTTTATCAATGATATTTTCAGAGATAGCCAATTCAAAAGCTGCATTTAAAGAAGAATATATCTTATCAATATCACTGTTTGATTTATTCTTTTGGCTACTCAAAAATATTTTAATATCATTTACATTCATTTTTACTATAGGAATTTCTGCTATATTACTTTTTCTGTAAATGTCCAATGTGTATTTTTTCCTCAAATATGTTGAATCTGTAATACGATTAAGATTGTGCTTTAGGGTGTAAAAATCCTCTAAAATGTCTGCAACAGTAATTTCTTCTTTTTCTTTTGAAAGATTACGGGCTTTGATTTTTAAAAATTCATCTGCTTTGTTTTTGCAGATTTTTTCACTTTGTCCGTAAAATGTTTTTCTCTTTTTCTTATTATCGATATGATCTAAATATGTAATTCTATATGTAAATTGCTTTCTTTTCTTATCATAAGACATTGAGCCTTCGTTGTTAGCTGCCTTTTTTCTTTTTTTAGCCATATATAATCATTTCCTTTCAGTTTATTTTATTTAACCAATATGTGCTTTCGTCTCTTTTTGGACCGGATTGAAGATATTTTAAAAATACGCCATTTTCGATTTGGTCCTTTTTGCCTATCTTTATAACATTGTCCCTCAATTCAGGACTGTTAAAGACATCGATAACTGTCCTTGATGACCAACCTGTAAGCGCAGAAACTTGAACTTTATCTAAAAGTACGATGCCATAGTTGTTTTGTTCAATTAATGTCGAAACGATTGAATTTAATTCGTTAACGCTATTAATAAGGGTGTTTAAATCTTCTTGTTTTGTGTTTGTTTGAGTGTATTCTGACATTTATTACCTCCATATTATTTTTTTAAATAGTATTTACTAATGTTAGATTTTGCTGTTTTATCAAAGCAAATCTATCACTCCTTTGCTGTTTTTGGGGCAATTTTTACACCCCTCGCTATATTAATACAACGATTTTTAAAAAAGAAAATTTTTTGCACAATTTTTTAAGCTTTTTTTGCAAAAATTCTTGTTTTGGGGGCAAATTTCATACCCCTCACTATATTAATACAACGATTTTTTTTAAAATAAGATTTTGCATTGTTTTTTCAAAATATCTTTCAATTTTTTTCACTATAATATATATCTTTTAATTCAACCAATTCCTTATAAACCGAGTCGCTGATTTTTATCGGATTTTTGCCTGATTCGGTTGTGTATTTGATGTAATTTTTATATGACGGCAATTTTTTGGCTTTTGAAAATCCTGATTTTGAAAGTTCGTTATAAAACTTTTTTATGTTCTCTGCAAAGTCCTTGCGTTTTTCCTTTTGTATTTTTTTGAGGAAATAATAGAATTGACCGTTGTTCATAATTGCTCCGTTCATATTCATTTTGTTGACCATCATATCAAAAAATGTTTTCTTTTCGCAGTTGTTTGAAAGAATGTTAAGCAAATATATTTTGTTACTTTTCCAATAATTTGCTTTCAGCTGAAATTCAACCCTCGTGCAAAAACATTTGTGACTGTACGGATTTTCAAAATTTCGATATTTCGTTTTTAACTGCTCATCTTTAGAGTAACAAGTTAAGTTGGTCGATTTTGTTCCGTTTTTCTTGCCGGAATTATAAGCAACATCTTTTCCGTATGGCATATTGAATTTGCCAATCCATTCCCTAAATTTTTCTTCGTTGCTCTTTGACGAAAAATAATAATCCTGATTCAAGTCTAATCGAACAATTCTTGCATAATCCCAAACATCGGGTTTGAATTCATCAAGACCCGTAACACCGTTGAGCAAACCGGAAAGTATTTTTTTAAAATGAGGATAATCACTGTATTTGTATAGTTCTTGCGACGAACCGTACAAAAGCCCTGGCAACGAATCTATATAAATAGAAAGACATTTATAAAAATGATAATATCTGATACTGACTCTGCTTCCGTTTACAAATCTGATTGTTTGATAAAATTTATATTTATTTTCCCAATCGGAATAGCAACTCTCGTTTAATTCCGCATTGATTTTGAAACAAATTGTATCTATGTTTATTGGATAATCGGATAATTTTATTTTATTAATCATATTTACCTTTCTAAAAAATTAAAAAGACCGCTCATCGGAGCAGTCCCTCATATGGATATATTCAGTTTATCTCCGACATTCATAGTAATTGTAACATATTTTTTGAAAAAACAAAAAACCGCCACAATTACTATTTTGAATGAAAGACCGCAGGTTTTGAGTTTTCTCTCTGTCAGAATGTCGTGAATCAAATAACTTATGTTTATAGTCCGGTGGACTGTTGCGAGATGAGTACACCTGTGGTCTTCAATATAATTATAACATAAAAAAATAAAAAACAAAAAAATCAAGAAAAAACCTGTTTTTGATATTTTTTGATTGAACTTTTTAGTCAAAAACAAAACGCTTTTTTAATTTGTCGGTTTTTGACAATATCAAAACCCTCTCAAACCCGTATGAAATGAGGCTTTCCGCACTTTTAGGCAGAACTTATTTTGTGCCCTAAAGAAACACATCATCTTTGAACCCAATAATATCTATAGCAAAATGATTATATATATTAATAGGTTATAAATTAAATAAAATGTTAATAATTGATTTTAAATAACAGATTGTGTATAATAATTAATGAAAATAAGTTAGGGAGGAGTGCTGTTATGAACTATACTTTGATGCACAAAAACATAAAAGTGACTGATTTATCATTAGATGAAGAAACCGGTTCAATCGTTGAAATAGGCGAAATATATAACTTTGCTCATCTTCCTATCAGTACAACTAAAGACGATTTATCCGCTGACAGAGCTTTGCTCAATAAATGGTGGACCGATCGTTCAATTCCTGCAAGCAGATCGGGTGTAAGAGAAGCACTTGAAATTTTGTGTGTAAGCACTCCGAAACTGCTTTTGGCAAAATGCTACGGATTAAGCCTCTCGGATCAATATTGGGTTAAGCCTATTAATTCCGATTTGGAATGGGAATTGGTAAATTTCTTTGACAATGATTTTTCAGAAGATGTCGGTGATATTCTGTTCGGAAAAGCAAAAGATTCTGAAAACATCAGTTTGAACTCACCCGACAACACATCTGACGGTTGCTTAAAGAAAAGATGGAAAATAATTAATCAAAAGCGTTGTCTTCTTAAAGCAGGCAGTTTGCCATATGAACAACAGCCGTTTAATGAGGCTATTGCGTCATTGATCATGGATAAATTGAATATAGATCATGTCAATTATTCCGTTATTGTTGATGATGAAAAGCCATACAGCGTTTGCGAAGATTTCATTTCAAAAGATACAGAACTTGTGACGGCTTGGAAGATTTTGCAAAGGTATCCTAAACCTAATCACTTGTCTGTTTATCAGCATTATATTGACTGTTGCAAATCTTTGGGCATTGATGACATCGTTGATAAAATCAATCAAATGATTGTAGTTGATTTTATTATAGCCAACGAGGACAGACACCTTAATAATTTCGGTCTTGTCAGAAATGCAAACACGCTTGAATGGATTGGCGTTGCACCGATTTTCGACAGTGGCTCATCGCTCGGTTATGATAAGGTTACACCGAATATGGATAAACAATCATTGATAGTTTGCAAACCGTTCAAGAAAACTCATTTTGAACAGTTAAAATTAGTCACCTCTTTTGATTGGATAGACTTTGACGCTTTGAAAAATATTGACAATGAAATACTCGGCATATTGAATGATGCCGATGAAAATTTAATTGACGATGCAAGAAAGCAAAAAATCGTATCTTCAATCAATCAAAGAATAGAATATATCCATAATCTTGCTTTAAAAAAGACTTGGCAAGCCAATGACGACATCAACGAAGATGTTGAAAACGATATTGCCGAGGATTACACATAATTAATTTAGCTGAAAAGATTCATAATTGACACAAAAACTGCCTACTCAAACGAGTAAGCAGTTTTTATATTTTTTTAACGATTTACTTTTTTGATGAATTACGATTAATAATCATAATTCCGGGATATTTTAACAGCAATCCCATATTCAACAAGCATACAATCCATGCAATTAATAATTACGGATAATAATATCTCTTTTCGAAATATCTTTAATCAAAAGGTTCAGTAGCTTTTGCATACAATTAACAGAATTTATATACATACTTATTATATCAAAAATCAAATAAATTACAATATGATTTTAAAGCTGAGATAAAAAACAACTATATTTTTTAGATGTTGATTTTGATATACGCCTATGATAAAATGCAGATGATATGGCAATAGTGCTATTGTTTTCTATTGGATTCTTGTATCTTAAAATTCAATTAAACCGACTATATAGAGGTGACAATATATGAATAAGTTTTTAACTAATGAAGTAACAATAAACATTTTGGTTTCTGTTGTTACAGCATTGATTACATCAATTATTACAGTTGCTGTAGAACGAAAACAAAAGGTAAGTGAAATACAAAGAAAAACATATATGTCTTTATTAAAAAAGCTAAATTTATTAACAGAAAATCCAACTCTGATTTATGATGACGTTTTTGTGCGAAAACTAAAAGATTTGAAAATCGAAGTTGAATTATATGCAAATAAAACTATAAAAAATGAATTTTTAGCTTTGTACAAAGATATTGAAGATGATTATAAAAAGTACCTTTTGAGATATAGGGTCGATAATGATAATTCCGGAATTAATAAATCAACCGACCCTTTTTTATATGAAATTTATGAAGAAATGTTAAAAAAAGAAGAATTTGATTATAAGATTCGAAATCTTCCTAATAACGATAAAATTTGTTTTATGATAGATAAGCTAAAAAGTAATATTATCAAAACATTAAAAACCGGATGAAAGAAAAAGATATTATATAAAAATTTTATTTGTCTTATTTTTGACACTGAATTTTTCAGCGTTCTTTTACTGTACACAAATATATAAAATTATAACCACTTAAATCTTTGACCAAGTTAATGAATCCGTAATTATATATGCCCTCGACCAGCATACAAAGTGTAACAATATTGTAATAGATGGATATGTTATTTAATATCATCAACATAACATAATCATAAAACGGCAGTTAGTAAATTTCCCTAACTGCCGCTGTTTCTTATGCAAGATTATATAGCTTTTCAACGATACTGTTTAGTTCATTTTGAATTATGGTTGCTTCGGTTGGATTGTTCAAAATTTCATCCACGAGCGAGATTATTTTTGCTTGCTGTTGAGCTGTCGGAACGGGAATCGGCAAGGCTTCAATGTGCGATTTTAACATCTTAACCGAATTGAAAGTCTTGCTGAAAAAGAACTCCGCAACGCTTGAATTGAGAATTGCGAGAATGTATTTTATGTCGAGCCCGTCAATTTGCGGAATGAGAACATTGCAGCTGTTGAGCGGCAACATTTGACGGTCGTCATAAGCAAAAACAGGCGTGCTTGAAATATAACGGTAGAGTATTTTTTCCTTTGCACGATATGTTTCGGGCGGTGCGGATTGCTGAAAAATACTCCTGTCGTAATGCACAAAAGCGTGCGCCTCGTTGATTGTGTATTTGCAAATGTCCGTGCCTTTTAAGATAGGCTCTGTGTCAGGCAAATGCTCCGATTTGATATAATTTTTGTTGTTGCCCGTGATGATTCCGACTGCAAAAACAGCGTTGTTTTTCAAAAACACCGGTTCTTTGATGCTGTTGATTTTTTCAAGATATTCGTATTCAAAATCGGTGATGTTCAGATTGAAATTGCTTGAATCAATGCGTCTGTTTGAGCCGATAACAAACGAGTTGCTTTTGGTTTTTATCCTGCAATTTTTTGTTGAGCCACAATCACATTTTTGCAAGGTCAGCGCCACAACAGGACTGGTTGAGCCTTTCAATGTTTGACCGAAATAATGAACCGACTTAAACGAAGCGTTGTTCAAAATCAGCTCTCTTGCCTTTTGATGACTGCTCACATTCATCAATGCCTCGGGCAGAATATAGGCCAAAAATCCGTCTTTATTAATCATAGCTATTGCTTTTTCGATGAACAAATCAAAGGTGTCGAATCCATTGCGTTTTGCAACAAGAAACGATTTCTTGACAGCTTTTCTGTATTTTTTGTCATAGCTGCCGCCCCACGGTGGATTGCCGATTATCACATCAAAATTGTTGTCGAGTTCAGTCAGAGAATCAAGGCATTTGATGTGGGAGTTGAGCTGTTCCAAAGTTAAATTTGTGTCGTTCAAAAAAAGGCTGATTTTTGCCAAAGCCACGCTTATTTCGTCAATATCAAAGCCAAAAATATGATTCAGACTCAAGCCGTTTTTCATAAGCCTCAAAAGAAAATTTCCCGAACCGCAACACGGGTCACAAATCGTCTTGTTTTGCAGGTCGGTAATGCTGTTTAAATCGTCAATTATGTCATCGGCTATTCGGTTGGGCGTGAAAAACATACCCTTGGATTTCTTATTTGAAAATTGCAAAAGGGAGATATAAACGAATCCGAGAGTGTCATCAAACGGTGTAAATTCAAGGTTGATGTTGAAATTGTTGCAGAATGAGTTGACGGAATTTTTCGTCAAATCCGATATGAGTGCTTCAAACACTTCCGGGTTTGATTGCTCTGTTTTTACGTAAAGTTGGCGTGCAAAATAGGCAAGAACACCTCTGATTTCGTCAAGCAACATAATATCGGTATCGTTCAAAAGGCGTTTGACTTCCTCACGATTTTTATAGCTGTTGATGTAACCGCCATAGATTTCAACAGCGTCTTTCAGCCTTTTGTTTCGTCTGCTTTTCAAGAGCGAACCGGTTTTGTTTTCCTCTGCCAAACGCTCAACATATTCCTTGTCAAAGGTTTTGTCATCGTTCATTTTCAGCTTGCCGAGTTTTATCCACTTGCTTGCCGTTTCGGTTGAAATAGACAAAATCTCGCAAGCCTTTCTCCTGCTGATCCTCAAATTTTCCATTGTCCTTCTCCAAAGGTTTCGCTATAAATTTATAAACAAAATTCTAATTCAAAGCCAAATTAAAGCCAAGATTAAATAAACTCATTACGACAATATTGTATCATTTATTCATAGAATTGTAAACAGAGCAAGCTGTCTGCAAACGCAGGCGGCTTAATACATAAATAGTTTTGGAAAAACTGGATGCAGTTACAACTTGTCCATTGTTTCACAAAAGTCGGACAGCTCCATTGAAGAATGTGAGAATTTATGCTATACTTTAATTTGAGTAAATGTACCTAATTCCGAAAGGTAAGGGAAAATAAAAATTTTCAAGGGGATATCCCTTTGTTGGTTACACGGTAACCAACAAACAACCCTTATAAGCCTAAGATAAAAGTGAGGTATTGCGGGTGGCGAGGAAGAAAAGAAATAATCACAATAATGGAATTATTGCAGCGGTGTTAATTGTCTGCACTGTCGTTTTACGAGTTTTGGGAAAGTTTGATATCTTGACAGTTCCGGGTGGGATCGCCCGCTCGCTGATCTATATCGCCCTGTATATCGGATGGGGAATTTCTGTTTACAGGCGTATCCTTTATGCACCTGTACGACGCTATATGCTCGGTGTCTCATTTTTGGCTGTTTTTTGGTTTATGCTGCGAACGCTGAAATATCATTTCGTCGCTTCTCCCAATGTGATACGGCATTTATGGTACGGCTACTATGTCCCGATACTTTTCATACCGCTTCTCTTTGCTGCAGTTTCCCTGTATCTCGGTAAATCAGAAACATTCCGTCTGCCGATATGGGCAAAACTGCTGCTATATCTCCCCACCGTGCTTTGCGTGTTGCTGGTACTGACCAATGACCTGCATCAGTTTGTATTTTCTTTTCCGTCAGGAGGAATTTGTACCGGCGAAAGCGGAACCTATACATATGCGGTTGGCTATTATTTTATCATCGCTTGGGTGGTCGTTTGTGCACTGACCGCCTTTGCGATCACGCTGTACAAGTGCCGATTGGCACAGCGTAAAAAATATCTGCCTGTACTTGTGCTGTCCTGCTCCATCGTGTATGCGGTTATCTATGCAAGCGGTGCAGAGTGGATGCAAATCATCGGCGGAGACATCACGGCAGCGCAGTGCCTTATGTTTATTGGAATGTTGGAATGTTGTATTCAGGTTGGGCTTATTCCCACCAATACAGGGTATGCGGCACTCTTTGAAGCAGGAACTTTCGGTGCACAAATTACCGATAATGACTATCAAATCCGTTACACCTCTGCTAATTCCCCTGAGATTTCAAAAGGAATAATGCAAAAAGCGGAAACCGCCGCTGTCAGCCTTGATAAAAATACATTACTGAAAAGCCATCCCATTGATGGCGGTCATGTGTTTTGGCAGGAGGATATTACCGAGATTACCGCACTGCTTGAACGGCTTGAGGAAAACAACGAGACGATTGCAGAAAGCAATTATCTGGAACAGGAAAACTATCGTGTTAAACTGAAAATCAAAACACTGCGGGAAAAGAACCGATTGTATGACCTTTTGCAGGACAAGACAGCAGAACAAGTTGATTTGTTAGAGCGCTTGTTTTCTCAGTACAATGCAGGGTTAGATTATGAAAAGCGCCGCAGTCTGCTTGCAAAAATCGCCGTAATCGGTGCCTACATAAAACGCTGCGGCAACTTAATCTTTATCGGTGAACAGTCAAAAACTACAGATACGGCGGAACTGTCGCTTTGCATGGAAGAATCCTTTGCCAATTTGGAACTTATGGATATAGACTGTGCGATGGATATTCCCGGCGGCAGCAGAATTCTCGTCGAGGACGCCATTCGGGTATATGACTTTTTCGAGAAAGTGATAGAGACCGCCATAGATGACCTGCAATCCGTCTTGATGAAAGCACGCAGTGCTGCCGATTCCGTTATCTTTCATTTGGAAGTGGAGAGCAGCTGCCCGCTTGCGGACTTTACAGAGTCCTGCGAAAACTGTCTCTTTGAGGATGGCGTATGGTGCTTTACGCTGAGAATAGGAAAGGCGGGTGAACAGTTATGACAACCTTTTATAACTCTGCTTCAACGGAACAATCGGTATTATTGGTATGTCTGTTCTTCTCGTTGGTTTTGAGTTTGTTTTGCTTTATCGTGTCTCTTACCCGAAGCAGAAAACGGTGGATTACAGTCCTGAACGCAGGAATATATTTGGCGCTGTTTGCCCTGCTGTCTGTTTTGACAGAGAGTTTTTCAAAAATTCGGGAAGGCAGAGAGTATCGCAACTTGCTGCCGCTTCCTATGTGGTCGCTGTGGTGCATTACAGGCATAATAGGAGTTTTTCTCATTTTCGGTGCAATTGCTCTTTTTCGTCAGAAAAACCGAGGACTCGGCCGTAATTCAATCAAACAAGCCTTTGATACCCTGCCAAGCGCTGTTTGCTATTTTGCTCCATCAGGTATTGTTAAACTGTGTAATTTTCAAATGCACCGCCTGTTTCGAACCTTGGCACAAAGCGATTTGCAAACATTCAATGAATTACAGCAGGCACTCAAAGAATGTGACGGAAAAAGCGGCGTCATAAAACTTTCCGATGAAAGACAGACTTACCTTTTTCCTGACGGAACGGTGTGGCGTTATGCACAGACCGAGGTAACTGCGCCAAACATCGGCAAGTATACGGAAACCATCTTTTTTGATGTAACCAAACTTTATGAAAAAAATCTGCAGCTAAAAGCACAGACAAAACAGCTCAAGAAGATTTCTCTTGAATTAAAGTTCCTTTCGGATAATGTTCTGACCTTGACTAAGGAGAAGGAAGTTCTTGCGGCGAAAACAAAGCTGCACGATCAAATGGGCGCAGGCATGATTGCCGTGCGCAGAATGTTACAGCAAAAGCAGACGACTGAAGACATTGTGGAGGCTATTCGCCTGTTTAGAAAAGCTGTAAATATGATGAAAATTGATAATGAAAATCCGCTGGAACGAAGCGAACTTGCGGAATTTATGCACGATGCAGATGCAATTGGTGTAAAGATAATATTGACCGGAGAGATGCCCGAGCAGACGGAGGTTTACAACGCCTTTATCGTTGCTATGAGGGAATGTCTTACCAACGGTGTTTGCCATGCGGGGGCAACAGAACTTCAGATTGACATACGGCAAGACGACAGCAGCCTGTCTATGCGCATTACAAACAACGGAACCGTTCCCAAAGGAGAGATTGTGCCGAAAGGCGGACTGAAGAATATGGAACACTATATTATAAATCTGCAGGGTACTGTAAAAATACAGTCATCGCCGGTGTTTGCCTTGACCGTAACAGTACCATTTGCAAAGGAGGGTATGTAAATGATGCAGGTGCTTGTCGTTGATGACCAGAGAATGCCTCGTGACAATATGGAACAAATACTTGCCGCCAGCGGCCGCTATGAGGTTGCGGCAAGTATCAGCAGTGCGGAACTTGCCATTATAAAGTGTAAGCAGCAGCCGATTGATTTGATTTTGATGGATGTCTGCACAAAAGGCAGTAAGAACGGTATTGATGCTGCCGCCGAAATCAAACAGCAGTTTCCGAATATAAAAATTATTATTGTAACCTCTATGGTTGAGGTAAGTTATCTTGAGCGTGCCAAAGACGCCAAAGCAGACAGTTTTTGGTATAAGGATTTAAGCCGGGAAGAACTGATCGATGTAATCGACCGCACAATGGCGGGCGAACACCTTTTTCCGGGTGAAACACCGAGGGTAAAATTGGGACTTGCAACCAGTGCAGAGTTTACATCCAAAGAAATTGAGGTTTTGAGGCTCGTATGTGAGGGCTTGGAATACGGTGAGATTGCAGAGAAACTGAATGTGTCTGTCAACACGGTAAAAACCCATGTTTCCCACATTCTGCAAAGAACGGGCTATGCCAATAAAACCCGCCTTGCCATAGCGGTCACCAACAAGAATTTTATTATTCCGAGTATTCCCGAAGATCAAGAAGAAATCTGAATACAGGCAGACCGTTTCCCCGACTTCATCTGAGGTCGGGGTTATTTTTTTGAAAAAAACTTAAAAAAATCACCCATATGGGTGATGTGCGTCAGGAAGTCGCTTTGTATAATAAAAGTACGATAGAAATATTATGCCGTATTATACGAGGAGGTGGTATCATGCGCAGAGTGGTTGTGGATATGCAGAACGCCTTGTTTGCCGATGCAATATCTTCAGCACTAAAAAATTTTGATTCGGATTTCAGCGTTTATCAAAGCGAAGCTCCGGAGCGAACAACTGAGATGTGTTTCGATATACAGGCGAATGTCCTGATTATTGAGGTCACCGCCTATACTCCGTGGAGGCTTGAGGAACGCATGAAAATTCGAGATGAAGTAAAAGCACAACTCCCGGACTGCAAAATCGTTCTTGTGGTGGATGAAAATACCGAAAAGAAGCTGGCGGACAAGGTGCGTCAGGCGAAGAAGGACGGGCTTGTTGACAATTTCATCTACGGCTCTGTTTCTTCCACCTATCTTTCGGCGGTTATCGATGCTTTGTAAGGAGGACGGTGGTGATGGAATGATATGAATGTATTTGACGCTTCTTCGTTCTCCGAACGGATGGGCAATGGCAGAAGCTCTCTTTGCCGTGTGGGAGAGCCGGTAAAAGGATTCACACGGTCAAATCACCCGGCAAAATGTCGGAAAGAAAAAAGGAGGAATTATTTTGAAAGCAAAAACAAAACTTACAAAACTGTGGAGCTTCCTACTCAGCCTTGTGATGCTGCTCTCGTTGCTCCCAACCACGGCGCTGGCGGCAACCTATAATGATGTTAAGGTCAACGGAGTATCCCTTGGTGACGGGGAGTATCTTGCGAGCAACGCCGCAACGGCTCCCAGCATCTCAAGCACGGAGCCTACGACCTATGTCGCGTGGTATAAGAACGGCGTTTTGACGCTGAATAATTTCACCGGCAAGAGCAACAGTGGAATCGTGTTACAAGGTGCCCCCGCAGCTGATCTTATCATCAAGCTGATCGGCAACAATACCATTACGCCCTATGATACAGGAATCCAAGGAAATACCGCAGCCGGCAGTATTACCATCACCGCAGACAGCGGCAGCAACGGTAATCTCACGATCAATGTGACCAACTCGACGAGACCTGTGTTCGGCATTAATGGATCCGCGAACAGCGTGACGATCTCGGGCAGCGCCGATGTGACGATCAACGCCACAACGACAGCTAATAAAGAAAGCTACGGCATTAAATCGAGCAAGGCTGTTTCCATTTTGGACAGCGCAAGTGTGAACATCACCTGCAAGACGCCGAACAGTACCAGCAGATCAGACTCCTGCAACGGCATTTATAGCGATACGGGTGTGACCATCAATACCGGTGGCACTATTCAGATCGATGTACACGAGGCAGGCGATGAGGCTTACAGCTATGGCATTAATTCTATGGGCACTTTGACCTTGACGAAGGTCGGCGGGATGACGGTCAAGTGGAAGAAAGCCGGTGTGCAGGGTTCGCCGCTTCTTCCGTCCTCCGCGAGCTTTGATCCCACTGCATACGACACCCACAAGGATACTACGGATACTACCAACTGCGTTGCTACCTATATGCCAAAGGGTACCACGCCCACGACCTACACCGTAAGCTTTGACGCTAACGGCGGTACAGGCACAATGGCAGATGTAACCGATATTTCCGGCGAATACACTCTCCCTGCAAACGGCTTTACTGCTCCTTCCGGTAAGCAGTTCAAGGCTTGGAGCGTTGGCGGTGTTGAAAAGGCTGCCGGCGACAAGATTACCGTTACTGCTAACACTACCGTAACTGCAATTTGGGAGAACATCCCTGTTGTAACATATACCGTTTCCTTTGATGCTAACGGCGGTACAGGCACAATGGCAGATGTGACCGGTATTTCCGGCGAATACACGCTTCCTGCAAACGGCTTCACTACTCCTGCCGGTAAGCAGTTCAAGGCTTGGAGCGTTGGCGGTGTTGAAAAGGCGGTTGGCGATAAGATTACCGTTACTGCTAACACTACCGTAACCGCAGTTTGGGAAGCTATTGAGTACAATGTAACCGTGACAGGCGG
>OIZO01000276.1_pt1 | contig 37762 bp, 29 predicted proteins | sample 1588551 | NCBI WGS metagenome assembly OIZO01 (sample SAMN03283271) | human gut metagenome | biome: human-associated habitat; material: feces | host: Homo sapiens | place: Peru | collected 2012 | reverse complement strand
GCCGGTACCGGCTCCGAGGTGACTCCCTTCGCCGTCATCACCGACGAAAGCACCGGCGTCAAGTATCCCCTGGCCGACTATGAGCTGCTGCCCAAAATGGCCATTGTGGATGCGGACATGATGATGAACGCCCCCCGGGGCCTGACCGCCGCCTCCGGCATCGATGCCGTGACCCACGCCCTGGAGGCCTATGCCTCCGTCATGGCCACGGACTACACCGACGGCCTGGCTCTGCGGAGTCTGAAGCTGATCTTTGCCAATCTCCCCGCCGCCTACGAGCAGGGTGCCAAGGCCCCCCGGGCCCGGGAGAATATGGCCAACGCCGCCACCATGGCCGGTATGGCCTTCGCCAATGCCTTCCTGGGGGTCTGCCACTCCATGGCCCATAAGCTGGGGGCCTTCCACCACCTGCCCCACGGCATTGCCAACGCTCTGCTCATCCGGCAGGTCCTTCGGTTCAACGCCGCCGAGGTCCCCGCCAAAATGGGCACCTTCTCCCAGTATGACCACCCCCACACCCTGGCACGCTACGCGGAAGTGGCCGACTACCTGAAGCTGGGGGGCACCACCGACGAAGAAAAGCTCCAGAACCTCATCGATGCCATTACGGAGCTGATGCACAAGGTGGGGATCCACGACACCATCCGGGAATACGGCATCCGGGAGGAGGACTTCCTGTCCCGGCTGGACGAAATGGTAGAGCAGGCCTTCGACGACCAGTGCACCGGCGCCAACCCCCGGTACCCGCTGATGAAGGAAATCAAGGAAATGTATCTGAACGCCTACTACGGAAAGTAAGGCGCTGCGCAAACGGGCCGCCCCGGCTGGGGCGGCCCGTCAGTCTGTCAAAAAGTCCAGCTATTGCTGGGCTTTTACTGTATGTCCCTCTATACTGGGTGTCCAGTATAGAGGGACATATCATTTCAGGCAGTTACTTTATTCTTTGAAATAAATAAGATGTCGAGAAACAAAAACGTAAAATTGTTTCTCAATAATCATTCTTGTACAACTGGCTTCATGCGTATTGAGCATAATACACAAAAGAGGAACTGAAATTGAAACGATATCACAAAATGTTGACGAAAACAGAAACGCACTTTTGGTGAATCCTTTGTATTTACGAAACAATGTTACTCTAATAGAATGAGGGCAACAGAAAGGAACGAAAGTAATGCGAATTACAATGGATGAGATTGCCAAGCTGGCCGGTGTATCCAAGGCCACAGTATCCCGGGTGCTGAACGATTCCGAATGTGGAGTGGGAGAGCAGACCAGGGTCCGGGTCAAGAAGATCGCTGAAGAACTGGGCTACTCGGTGGAACAGACAGAGAAGAAGAAAAATGTCTCCTTTACGAGATACATCGCGTTGATCCTCCCAGACATTACGAATCCCTTCTTCGCAGACCTTGCGAAGTCGGTAGAGCAGTCCCTCCGGAGAAAAGGCTATTCTCTGGTGCTGGCAAACACGGATTTCTCCGAGGACAACGAGGCGGCCCAGATACGGGAGCTGATGGTCAAACGTTTGGAAGGGATTCTCCTGGTCCCCTCCGGTATCCGAGCCCGGGAGGAACATGACCTTCCCAGGCGTTACCAGATCCCTATGGTTTTGGTGGACCGGAAGCTGGAAGGCATCTCTGACATCCCCGGGGTCTATTCCAACAATGAGTATGCTTCTGTCATCAGTTGTGAGCACCTGATCCGTAAGGGTGCCCGGGACATCGTTTTTATCTCCGGACCCCTGAATGTCTCTACTTCCATCGAGCGATTTGAGGGCTACAAGGCAGTGCTGGCCCAGCACAGCATCCCCTTCCGGCCGGAGATGTGCCGCCATGGCAGCTACACGGTGGAAAGCGGCTACAATGCGGTGCTGGAGCTGGAGCGAAGCGGTATTTCCTACAGCGCTATTTTGGCGGCCAACGATCTGATGGCCCTGGGGGCCCTGAAGGCGGTCCGGGAGTTCGGCTATCGGGTGCCGGAGGATGTGCAGATCATTGGCTTTGACAACATTGAGTTTTCTCAGTACTGTGAGCCCTCCCTGTCCACCATGCAGCAGCCTACCTTTGATATGGGGGCGAAGGCGGTGGAGCTGCTGACGGGAATTATTGAAAAAAGAGACCCTGTCCAGCCGGAACGGCTGATTCCAAAGCTATTAATGCGAAAAACAACGAGGTGAGAACCTATGAAACAGAAAATTCTGATCGTTGGCAGCTCCAACGTGGACTTCGTAGTCGGAGTTCGGGAAATGCCCCTGCCGGGAGAGACCCTGATGGGAAGCTCCTTCGACAATGTTCCGGGAGGTAAGGGAGCCAATCAGGCTTGTGCCTGCGGGCGGCTGGGCGGCGAAAGCGTCTTCCTCAGCTGCGTAGGCAGAAACGCCCAGGGGGATATGCTTCTGGAGAGCCTGAGGGGGGCCCATGTGGATACGAGCCGGATGCGTGTCTTGGAGGGGGTGCCTACGGGCATGGCCTTCATCACCGTAAACGGTGCCGGTGAAAATTCCATTGTGGTAATCCCCGGGGCCAACACCGCCTGCGACATTGGGTATTTTGAGGACAACGAGGAAGCCGTTCAGGAGGCAGGTATCGTCCTTGCTCAGCTGGAGACTCCGGCAGAGGATGTGTACTGGCTGTTGAAAAAGGCCCACAGCCTGGGAAAGCTGACGATCCTGAATCCCGCCCCCGCACCGGAGAGCCTGCCGGAGGACGTGCTTCCCTTTATTGATTACCTGACTCCCAACGAGACGGAGCTGGCCAAGCTCACGGGACTTCCCACGGGAACCCTGGAGGAAATCCAAAGGGCAGCCCAGGTATTGCTTTGCAAGGGCGTGGGCCATGTGCTGGTGACCATCGGCTCCCGGGGTGTGTTCCTGTGCGACCGGGAAGGGGCTCGACAGTATGAGACCCGAAAGGTCACCCCGGTGGACACCACCGCGGCAGGGGACACCTTCAACGGCGGCTTCGCCGTGGGCCTTTCTGAGGGAATGGAAGTGGCGGAGGCTATCCGTCTGGCCAATGCAGCGGCTTCTCTCTCCGTGACCCGCAAGGGCGCGCAGACCTCGATTCCCAGCAGGACCGAGGTGGAGGCCCTTTTGGCAGACCGAAAATGAAATTCCGGGCCCTTGGATGGGTCCTGTAAAAAAGAAGGAGGACGATCGGATGAAAAAAGACAGACTGCTGAATCCGGAGATCATCTCGGCCATCGCGTCCCTGGGCCACACCGAATACTTCTGTATCGGTGACTGTGGGCTCCCCATTCCCCAGGGGGTAAAGGTGATCGATATCTCTCTGGTAGGCGGCAACCCCAGATTTCTGGATGTGGTCGATGCGGTAAGGGAGGAGCTGGTGATTGAATCCACCATCCTTGCTTCCGAGATCGACGAGAAAAACCCGACCCTTGCCAAGGAGATGGAGCAGCGTTTCGGCGCGCTTCCCTGCAAGAAGGTATCCCACGAGCAGTTCAAGGAGCTGACGAAAAAAGCACGGTGCATCATCCGCACCGGAGAGAATACCACCTACGCCAATGTGATTTTGGTTGGCGGGGTGAACTTCTGAGGCTCCCCCAAAACAAGGCATTTGTTTCCTTCGGTCAAAGGAAATGCGAAAAATAAAAACAAAAAAGGAGAACGTTATGAAAAAACTGATGAGCATCCTCTTGGTCCTGGCTATGGTCCTTTCCATGGCTGCCTGCGGTTCCAAGACCGCTGAGACCACCGCCCCTGCCGCCGCCGCGGATACCACAGCAGCTCCTGCCGCTGAAGGCGGCGAGAAGACCGTCAAAATCGGCCTGAGCATTGCTGGTATGACCATGCCCTACTACGTCCGTATGTACGAAGGCTTCCTGGCTGCTGCTGAAAAGGAAGGCTATGAAGTGACCTTCGCCGACGGCGGCTCCGACGCGGAGTCCACCGTCAAGGCTGTGGAAGACCTGATCTCCAGCGGCATCGATGCCCTGGCCGTTTCCACCAACTTCTCCGAGTCCCTGGTAGACGCTTTCGCTACCTGCAAGGAGCAGGGCATCCCCATTTTCTACATCGGCAACCTGCAGCTGATCCCCGAGGTGAAGGCCAGCATGACCTTCTGGGAAGGCACCCGTTCCGATTCCGCCGGTTACCTGGGCGGCTTGTGGATGGGCAACTATCTCGACAGCATCAACTACAAGAAAGACCTGAATGTGGTCCAGGTCTCCCTGATCCACGATACGCTGCAGCAGCGCTATGAAGGCTTTGTCAAGGGCCTGACCGAGAAGGGCTACACCGTGAACCTGGTGAACACCGTTGGTGACCTGACCCGTGAGAACTCTCTGGCCGGCTGTGAGGATATGCTGACTGCTCATGACGATCTGGATATCTTCTACGGTACCGCTGGCACCTCCGCTCTGGGCGCTTACGATGCCACCCAGAATGCCGGACGTACCGAGGTCATGGTCGTTGGTTTCGACGGCGAAGACGAGGAGCTGAAGCACATCGACGAGGGCGGAAACTACATTGCTACCATTTGCCAGGACCCCGTGGGCGAGTCTGAGGTGACTGTTGAGGCCATCAAGACCGTACTGAATGGTGGTACTGTTGAGGGCGGCCACGAGACCCCCGCCAAGGTTTACGGCAAGGGTGTTGGCTACGTCACCTCTGATGAGCTGCTGAAGTAATTCGCAAGTAGATAACCGGGCCGGGCGCAGGGGAAATCCGCGCCCGGTCCAGAGACAAAAGGAGGAGCTTTCATGGAGAACATTTTGAAGCTCACGCAGATCAACAAATCCTTCCCTGGCGTCAAAGCTCTGTCCGATGTGAATTTGACAGTCCGAAAAGGGGAGGTCCATGCTCTGGTCGGTGAGAACGGCGCGGGAAAGTCCACGCTGATGAAGATCATCTCCGGCGCTTATAAAAAAGACAGCGGTACCGTCTGGTTTGACGGTCAGGAAGTGGAAAACACCACGCCCAAGCAGTCCGAGATGATGGGTATCTCCATCATCTATCAGGAGCTCAACCTGATCGAGCGGATCACAGTGGCGGAAAATGTATTTATTGGCAGATACCCTATGAAGCACGGCATGGTCCAGTGGAAGGAAATGTTCCAGCAGGCCCAAGCCCTCTTCGATGAGTACGAGCTGAAGATCAACGCAAAATCTCTGGTCAGATCTCTGACCATGGCCCAGAAGCAGATGGTGGAGATCATCAAAGCCGTCAGCATCAACGCCAAGATCATTATTATGGACGAGCCCACCTCCTCCCTGTCCGGGAAGGAGACGGAATCGCTCTTCAAAATCATTCGGAAACTCAAGTCTCGGGGCGTAGCCATTGTATTCATCACCCACCGCCTGGACGAGATCTTTGAAATATGCGACCGTATGACGGTGCTGCGGGATGGCTGCTACATCGGCGAACGGAACATCTGCGACATCACCAAGGATGAGATGATCGCCATGATGATCGGCCGGAAGCTGACCCAGCAGTACCCCGAGCGGTCGAACCCCATCGGGGAAGTGACCCTGGAGGTCAAGAACATTATAGATCACAATTCCCGGGTCAAGGGCATCAGCTTCCAGGCCCATAGGGGTGAGGTGCTGGGCTTCTACGGCCTGGTCGGCGCGGGCCGGACGGAGACCATGCGGATGATCTTCGGCGTGGACCCGGTGGTGGGCGGCGAGATTTACATCCACGGAAAGCAGCGGCGCATCCGCTCTCCCAGAGACGCCATTGCGGCGGGCATGGGCTTCGTCACGGAAAACCGCCGGGACGAGGGACTGTTCCTCCGCTCCTCCATCCGGGTCAATACGGTGATGGTAGCTCTGCCCAAGATTCTCAAAAATGGCTTTATCAGCTACAAGGAGGAGGCAAGAGTTGCCCAGGAGTACGTGAAGCGGCTCCACACGGCCACACCCTCCATCAATCAGAAGACCATGTTCCTCTCCGGCGGCAACCAGCAGAAGGTGGTTCTGGCCAAGTGGCTCTATTCCGATTCGGACATCATTATTTTCGATGAGCCCACCCGGGGCATCGATGTGGGCGCCCGCCGGGAGATCTACGAGATCATCAACAACCTTGTGGAGAACGGGAAGACCGTGGTGGTGATCTCTTCCGATATGGAGGAGATCATGGGTGTCAGCGATCGGATCCTTGTCATGTACGAGGGCACCATTGCCGGTGAAATTCAGAAGAAGGACTTTACACAGGACTTGATCACCAAATACGCCGTAGGCGAAAAAAGGAGCGTACAAGCATGAAAGCCAAAAAGAATCAGAATTTATTTGCCCTGATCCTGGACAAGATGGGGTCCTGGTCCCTGCTGATCCTCATCGGTGTGGTCATGGCCTTTGCCAACAGCAAGTTCCTGACTTCCTCCAACATCATTAACGTTCTGCGGCAGATCGCCGTGGTCACCATCGGCGCTGTGGGCGTATCCTTCGTCATCCTGGGCGGCGGCTTCGACCTGAGTACCGGTATGATTGCCACCTTTGCCGGATGCAACTCCGCTGCCTTCATCGTAAAGCTGGGCTGGCCCATCATTCCCGCCATTCTGGTGGCCATCCTCATTGGCGTGGCCATCGGCACCATCAACGGCATGCTCATCACCCATATGCGCATCGAGCCCTTCATCTGCACTCTGGGCATGCAGTACGTCGTCAACGGTCTGATCCTGGTCACGACCAAGAGCGTACCCATTACCGGCCTGCCGGAGAGCTACCTGTTCCTGGGCCGGGGCTTCCTCTTCGACTTCCTGCCTGTCCCCGTGGCCATTATGCTGCTCTTCGTCCTGGTGGGCCACATCCTGTTGAAGTACACCATCTTCGGCCGCTCCATCATCGCCATCGGCGAGAATGAGGTGGCGGCTCAGCTCTCTGGCCTGAATGTGAAGCTTGTAAAGGTTGCTATGTACGCCTTCTGCGGCTTCTGTGTCAGCTTTGCCGGTATCGTTCTGGCGGCCCGGCTCTCCTCCGGACAGCCTACCTCCGGCGCGGATCTGTCCCTACAGGCCATCGCGGCTGTGTACATTGGCGGCACCTTCCAGGGCAGCGTGGTCAATACCATGGCCGGTGCTCTGGTGTGGGGCTTCATGAATAATGCCCTGAACCTGATGAACGTGAACGCCTATTGGCAGAAGGTAGCTCTGGGTGTGATCATCATCATTGCCGTCCTCTTCGATGCCTTCCGGGCCAAGCTGGCCATGAAGAAAAAGAGCTGATCGTTTTTTGACGGACCTAATTTCAGAAAGGAGATCCCTATGAAAAAGGCGTTCATTTTCTACGGCGGCTGGGAAGGCCATGAGCCGGAGAAGGAAAGCGCCCGCTTCCAGCGCTGGCTGGAAGAGGAGAACTACCAGGTCACCCGGGTGGATACTCTGGACCGCCTGGAGGATGCGGAGTACATGAAAACCTTTGACCTGATCGTCCCCTGCTGGACCCAGGGCACTTTGCCAGACCCCTGCTGCTTCGGTGTGTCTGACGCGGTGGCGGCGGGCACAGGCCTGGCCGGTGTCCACGGCGGCATGTGTGACTCCTTCCGCTGGAGCGTAGAGTGGCAGTACATGACGGGCAGCCAGTGGGTCTCCCACCCCGGAGATCACTACCTGCACCATATGTCCGTCCTCTCTGAGGAGAATATCCAATATATGGCGGACCATTACCCGGAAAATTCTAAGCCCGGTGCTTTCTGGCGGCACTATATGGTGAACTTCAAGAAGAATTCCTCTTCTCCCATCATTGCTGGTATCCCGGACTTTGAGGTGTACACCGAGCAGTATTACCTGCATTTGGATCCGGCCTGCGATGTGCTGGCGACAACGCATGTGGATTCTCTGGGTCCCCAGGCGGCCAACGGTACCGTAGAGATGCCCGTGGTCTACACCAAGCATTGGGGCCAGGGCCGGGTATTCTACAGTTCCCTGGGCCACCAGGACAACATTCTGGCCATTCCTGAAGTGGAAACGCTGACCCGCCGGGGCTTCCTGTGGGCCAGCCGCTAATAAATAACTTATATAGGAGGAAAACAATATGTTAGCCAAAGGTGTATTTGTAGAAGATTATATGAAGCTGGGCATCCGGGAATATGATGTTCCCGAACCCAAGGCAGACGAGGTCATGATCAAGACCATGGCCTGCGGCCTGTGCTGCTGGGACTCCTGGCTGATCCGGGGCGTTAACGCCCCCGGCCCTTACCCCTTCATCATTGGCCACGAGGGCGTGGGCATTGTGGAGAAGGTGGGCGAGGATGTTACCACCTTGAAGCCCGGCGACAAGGTCTTCTGCGGCAGCGGCAACAATGAGATGATGTGCGAGTATTCTACCGTCCCCGCCGCAGGTCTGTGCAAGGTCCCTGACGATACCACTGACTGGGCCAGCATCGTCTTTGAGCCCACCTGCTGCGTCACGAACCTTCTGAACATCGCCGATATCCACATGGGCGACCACGTGGTGCTGGTGGGTGCGGGCTACATGGGCCAGCTGACTCTCCAGGCCCTGACCCGGGCATCTCAGGCCGGACGGATCACCGTCTTCGAGCTCCGGGAGGACCGCCGGAAGATGGCCGAGGCCTACGGCCCCACCGAGGTTCTGGATCCTGAGAGCGAAGAAGGCAAGAAGGTCATCGCCGAGATCATCGCCAAGGGCGGCGCGGATGTATGCATTGACTTCGGCGCTTCTGACTCCGGCTTCCACCTGGCAGACTCCATGACCCGGATGGCCGGTAAGCTGATCATCGGCTCCTTCCACCGCAGTGACGTGACCTTCAACGGCACCAAGTGGCACCTGGGCGGCCTGTATGTCTACAACCTGGCTCCCATGAGCAATACCCACTTTAAGGAGATCGTGCCCAGAACCTACGAGATGATCAAGCGGGGTGTCTTTGAACCTGGCAAGCTGGTGACCCACACCGCCTACTATGAGGATCTGGATGCCATGCAGGACATTTTCGCCAAGTCCATCGACAAGACCGACGGATACATCAAGGGCGTCATCATGTTCACAAAGTAAGGATCAATATTCCCTCACGCTCCGCGTTGTTCGCGGGGCGTGTCGGGGGTTAGAGAGGAGAAACCTATGGACTTTCCCAGAACAATGGTAGGCGGGGTCTCCCTGCCCAGAATGATCATCGGCTGCAACTGGATCTCTGGCTTCAGCCACACCGGAGCGGCGGGGGACAATATGATCCGCAAGGCTCACCAGGACCCGGCTTCTACAGCGGCCATCTTCGAAACCTTTTTGAACCAGGGCATTGACGCGGTGCTGGGCCTCTTTAACGTGGACCCCAACCTGAAAAAGGCGGTGGATATGGCCCAGGACAAAACCGGCAAAAAGATGATCCTCATTGACGAGCCGGTGCTGAACATGGACGACAACCCCATGGCCCGGATGGAAGCGGAGCAGGAGATCAAAAAATGCGCCGCCAACGGAGCAACCTTCTGCCTGCCCCTGCACTCCTGCGTAGAGCAGCTGATGAACAAGAATAAGAAGACTATGGACCGACTGCCGGACTACCTGGCCATGATCCGGGACGCGGGGATGATCCCAGGATTGTCCGCCCATATGCCGGAGGTCATCCAGTATGCGGATCTGAATGACTACGATGTGGAGACCTATATCCAGATCTACAACTGCATGGGCTTTCTGATGCAGGTGGAGATCGAGTCCGTGATCAAGATCATCCACGCCGCTAAAAAGCCGGTGATCACCATCAAGCCCTGCGCTGCCGGACGAACCACGCCTTTTGTGGGCCTGAATTTCAGCTACAACACCATCCGGGAGCAGGATATGGTCTGTATCGGCTGCTTCAACGAGGAAGAGGCGGCGGAGGACATTGAATTTGCCCGGGCCGCCATCGAACGCCGCCTGCCCAGAAACGAGGGCCGGAACAGCCCCCTGAAAACCGATGTGATCAAGGGTGCGGTCTGATAAGAGAGGAGAACCTGCGTGAAAAAGAAAATCCATTATGCCTGGATCGTGTTTGCCAGCTGCATCCTTTTGAAGATCGGCCTGGGCGGCGTCGTCATGTGCATTGCCGGCAATTTTGTTACCCCGGTGGTCCAGGAGTTCGGCTGCTCCGTCAGTGCCTTTACCATGCTGGTCAGTGTGGAGGCTGCCGCCATGGCATTGATGTATACCACTGCCGCGAAAACCATCGCCAAGGGCCATGTGGGCAAGGTCATGGGCATTGCCGCTCTGGCCCAGGTCATCGGCATCGGCCTGATGGCCACCTATAAGTCCGTATTTCCATTCTACATTTCCGGAGCCATTGTGGGCGTGGGCGTTGCCTTTACGGGCTATGTGGCCATTCCTGTGGTGGTGAATATGTGGTTCAAGAAGAAGGCGGGCACCATCCTCGGCATTATCATCGCCGCGGAGAACATTGCCATGATCCTCTATACCAAACTCTCCGCCGTTCTTATCACCGCCTTCGGCTGGCGGGGGGCCTATGGCATCCTGGCGGCCATCTGCCTGGTGGTCTCCGTTCCTGCTGTGTTCTTCCTGATCAAGAGCCCGGAGGAAGTGGGTGTCCAGCCCTATGGCGCGGAGGAAGCCCCGGCGGACAGCCCGGCGGCAGCAGTCAGCGAGTGGGGCTTTACCCGAAAGCAGGCCCTCAGAATGCCTCTTTTCTACATCGTCTGGTTTACCTGTATGCTCTATAGCGTGGGCTGCGGTGTGCAGCAGTACATTGCCAACTTCGCCACCATGGAGCTGGGGAAGTCCATTGGCTTCGGTGCCAACGCCGCCATGCTCATGAGCTGCGGCTGTGTCATCTGCTCCGTGTGCCTGGGCTATATCAACGATAAGTTCGGCGTAAAGGCGGGGCTTATCTGGGGCTTTGTGTTCATCGCCCTGGGCTACGGCACCATGATCGCCAGCATTGGAAATCCCATGCTGTGTATGCTGGCCTCCTTCCTGGTGGGCCTGGGAGGCAGTATGTATACGGTCCAGTGTCCGCTGCTGGCCAAGACGGCTCTGGGAGAAAAAGACTATTCCTCCATCTGGTCTTTGATGATGATGGGCAACTCCATGGTAGGTGCCCTGTCCTTCTCCTCCATCGGCCTCTTCTACGATGTGGGGGGCAGCTACGTGGGAGCGTTCCTCATGGCCAGCTGTCTTTACGGTGCTGCGGTGCTCATCGGAGCCTTTGCTTTGAATAAGAGCAAGCAGCTCCGCAAGACTCAGATTTGACGGAGAAAGAGCATGAGCATTCTCAATTTCCTGTTCAAAAGTAAGGAACAGGCGGAGCGGGACAAGCGGGAGCTGGAGGCAGCCAGCTACCCTTACGGTGACGCCCAGCGGGAAAAGCTGGAGGCCCTGCTGGAAGCGCTCCTGCCAGAGGAGCCGGAGCAGCTGCGAAGGACCATTTTCCTGTTGGTAAAAAGGGCCTACGCCAAGGATCTGAGCAATCCCCTGGAGGACAGCGCTCCTCTCCGGGAGAATCTTCCGGATACGTTCAGGACCCTGGACCGGCAGCTTTTCGGGCGGCACAAGGGCAAGCGTGCCCGATATCTGGCCCTGGTCCTGGCAGATAGCCGGGTGGATGAGACCCTTGCCTACCCGGATGCAGAGGCACTGCGGGAGGAGGCGGAGCGTCTGGCCCCCCAGTGCCTGCGCAAGAAATAAATCAGAAAGAATATGAAACAAACAGAAAGGAAGACCTATTTATGAAAATCGGATACACTGGCTGGACCTGGATCTCCAACGAATTTGATGACTGGAATCCCATCAACGAACGCCATAAGGAAAACTTCGAGCGCTACCTCCGGGATATTTCCGACCTGGGCTATGAGACCGCCGAGAACTTCAACTGGATCGCCGACTACTATGCCGACGACATTGAGGGCTTCAAGCAGGTGGTGAATAAGTACGGCCTGAAGTTTGAAAACCTGTACTTCTACTTCAGCGATGATCCCGAAAAAGACTACCAGGAGGCGCTGCGCTATCTGGAATTCATGAAGGCCGTGGGAGCCCACTATATGAACATGCAGGGTGTGATGTGGAAGGATACGCCTTTCGAGCGCCCCCTCAACAAGGAGACCGTCCTTTCCTACGCGGCCCTCTCCAATAAGATCGGCAAGGCCTGCAAGGAAGCCGGAGTAAAGGCCTGCATGCACCCCCATGCCAATACCGCCCTGTTCCATAAGGATGCCATTGATCTGTACATGGCCAATACGGATCCGGAATACGTGTTCCTGTGCATGGACACCGCCCACACGACTCTGGCAGGCATCGATGCCCCCAGTCTGGTCCGGGAATACGGCAAACGCATTGGCTATATGCACCTGAAGGACCTGGATCCCGACGATACTCTGAATCCCGAGTGGCCCATGAAGCGCTTCCGCCCTCTGGGCTACGGCTGCGTAGACTTCAAGGGCATCGTCCGGGAGCTGAAGGCTGCCGGCTATGACGGAATCCTCTGTGTCGAGCTGGACTACCAGCCCGTCTGCAACTATCGCTCCGCCCAGATCAGCCGAGAATACATCCACAACGTCCTGGGCTTGTAAAGCTGCCCCCTTTGGTGGACTTCATATTCACCGCCGGTGCGGTGAAGGGGTGAAAACCTAACCGGTAAGAGAAGCACTGACAGAAGCGGGCTGATCACACCGGCATTCATAAACAGCCCGCCCCCTTGACGATGGGGGCGGGCTGTTGATATGCCCTCAATGTTGGACAGAGAATCCGACATTTGGGGGTCATATTATTTTTGGGGCCCGGGTGTTTCTTAATCCTCAATCACATCAGATGCAATCTTAACGGAATCCTTCCCGTTCCAGTACATCCAATTTACCAATACCTTGCCATCCTTGTCGGTGGAGCTGTACTTGGAATAGAGGAAGCTCTTGGGGTTTATCAGGATGCTGTCATAGCCACTGTCCAGGCTGTAGGTGAGCACATCGCTGGAAACTTTTTTGGGTTCGCTGTCTCCGTAATTCCAGAGCATCAGCATGCCTGTGCGGTCGTAGGTGTCGGAGATTGTTTCGACATCTTTATAGAATAGGACTGAGGCACCGTCCGGGGAGTAGGAGGTGTATTGGGTTACGCCGGAGGAGACTTTGACCGGCTCCTTCTGGCCAAAGCGGTAGCAATAGAGGGTACCCTCTCCGGACTCAAAACTACGGAAGTAGTAGACATAATTCTTTCCGGGGACCAGACCAAGAGTTGAAACATCGGAGGCGAGCTTTTCCTCTTTGACGGCAGCGCCTTTTTCCAAAGCCGCGACGTACAGGTTGTGATCGGAGTCAATATAGACAATATGGTTATTGGAAACCGCGTGCTCCGATGTTTTCGAAAGAATTTTCTCCCGGTCGCCATCCATAGAAACGCAGTAGACGTTATCACCGGAGTCGGCTTCGGTGTCAACGTACAGGTGGGATATCTTATTGCCCGGTGCATCCCTTAACAGGCCGCTATCGGTATAGATGGTGGCGGTGGAAAGCTGAGCTCCGAGTTTGGCCTGGACCGGCTCATTTCCGGCAGTTTTGATCCAGAGGCTCTCTCCGTAGACGCTGCCGATGACGGCCAGACTTTGGTCGCTGGAGAAGCGGACAATGCCGCCGGAATACTTGGAAGAGTAACTGCCCAGGGTGGACTTATCGTCGCCGTCCAGCAGCACGATGGAGCGGTCATTCCCGTCCACCAGCTCCCAGACGCCGGTTTGGCCGTCGTTGGAGATGGCGATCATGCGGGTGCTTTTGGGGAAATAGCCGACCTTGGTGGGAACATCCTCAGTATTCAGGAGCCGGTAGATGTCGCCGGAATCGGTAGCATAGAGCAGCGTTGTATTGTCATCCGCAACGGTAACGACAACATCATTTCCGAGCTTCTGAGGCTCCGAGTCGGAAAACAGGACACGGTAGTTATTGTCATTTTTGTCGGTATAGAAGAAACCGTCGTTTCTCACGGTGATAACGCTTTTGCAGTTGCTGGCAACGGTGGTGCGCTCTTTCTGAGCTGGATCCGTGATATAGAGTTCCCCATTTTTGGTGATTACAAGGACATGCTTTCTGTCCGGGGTGGCGGTGATGTAGCTGACATCGTCGCTGATTTCTACAGTACGCCCATTGAGCAGGGCAACGTAGCCCTCACCGGAGGGAGTGACTTTCCCTATGAGATAGCTGGCTTTTTCCAGGGCGGAGGAGCTGCTTCCAGCGGTGGGCTTTTTGACAAAGAGCAGGACACAGACCAGCAAAAGAACGCATGCGCCAATGGCGGCAAACAGGGCTGCGGGAGCTTTGCGCTTCTTTTCGGGGGCCTCCTCGGCGGGAGTTTCAGTGGGGGCTTCGATGGTGGCTTCGGCAGGACCCTCGGCGGTGGTTGCCGATGCGGGCTGCGTGTCGGGAATCTGCTCTTGGGGGATGGGCGTTTCGGGGATGGATGGATTGGTCTGCATGGATTCTTCCTTCATGGGTGGTTACCTCTTTCTATCTATTTTATTTTTCAGCTTCTTACATCGAAGGCATCGGTGACCCGCAGGTCGATATCATCAGGCCCGAAGCTATAGGGAATCTCCACTACCGCTCCATTGGAGTCGTAGGTGCAGACAACATAGCCCTTTTGCACGGTATAGGTGCCGCCGTTTTTCACGTTCAGGGCCCGGACTCTCAGCTCGAACCGATTTGGGGAGAAAAATTCGATTTCATAGGAAATGCTGTTGACGTAGAAGGACCACTTATAGCCGTTAATGGCGGCCTTGACCTTGGCGGTGGTCTGCTGGTCCGCGGCCTCGTGATTCTGGAGGGTTTCCTCATAGCCGGTGGGGTCCGCGGTTTCCGCCAGTTCCTCGGAGGTATCGAAGTATTGGACCGTCTCCGGCCGGATTTTCAGAACCTCTCCATCGGGCAGACCGTAGGGAGCAACGGTGAAAAAGTCTCCGGTGTTAAATTCCCCAACGGGGACCTCAAAGACGGAAACGACCTTTAGAGACTGGCCGACATAGACATTTTCAATGTAGTCGCTGGAGTGGTAATTGGGCATATAATCCGTGCAGGATTTGGGATAGTGGGAAGAGGAATAGGTATTGCCGCTGTCAAAGGTGAGTTTGGACAGTTTGCTGCTGAGTTCCAGGTTTTGGTCATCGGTATGCGCCGTGTAGCAAACGTAGACCAGTTTCAGGCTGCTGTTGTCCTTGTTTTCATAAGAGTTGTCAATGTAAACGCCATCCAGAGTGCAGTGGGTGGTTTGCGTGATTTCCGTCTCCTCCGGATCCGTAAATTCCAGACCCGCGGCGGCAACAGCCGCGTCAAAATCCTGCTCCCGAACCATATAGGCGACACCTTCGGTGTCCAGCTCACTCTGAAGCCGGTAAATGCCGTCAACCTTTTTCAGGGACAGGGAGTTGCGGGTCGTCTGGCCCATAGACTCCAGGCTCATGATGACATACCCGTCGGAAATCTTCCACTCGAAGGAAAAGTCGGACTTGGCCCCGACAATTTTCAGGTAGCCAACGCCGCCTCCGACGAACTGATAGCCGTTGGCCTTGTTGGTGGGGACGCTGTACCAGATGTCGGATGTCAATAGCTTGGTGATTTCTTCATCTGTCAGGGAGTCAGCGGGAGCTTCCGTGGTGGCCGCCGGTGTGGCTTGATCGACCTTGCCCTTGCTTCCACAGGCACACAGGACTATGGATAGCACCAACAAGAGAACAATGGGATAAACTGCCTTTTTTCGTACCATAACAAATACTCCTTCTATCTATGTTACACTTCTTATTTTGCCGTGCCAGAAGAGAGAAAAGAGTGCCGAACTCATCTGGCAAGCAACTGTAACTACCCCGAGCCTACCACATCCCACCACCAAAAACAATATGCTGGCTGCATAGTATCGGCAGAAAATTTTTTGAAAAACTCCGTTTCCCCGGGGCACAAAAAACCGCCCGGGCTCCTTTTCGGGGCCCGGGCGGTGGGGTTCGGCGGTATTTACTTCTCGGCTTCCTTTGCTTCCCGCTTGGCTTCCATATTGGAGACCACGATGGCGCAGGCGGCGTCGCCGGTGATATTGACGGTGGTGCGGCCCATGTCGAAGATCCGGTCCACGCCGGCGACCAGGGCGATGCCGTCTACGGGCAGGCCTACGGAGGTCAGGACCATGGCCAGCATGACCATACCGGCGCCGGGGACACCGGCGGTGCCGATGGAGGCCAGCGTGGCGGTGAGGACGATGGTCAGCATCTGGGGCAGGGTCAGCTGGATGCCGTAGCAGGAGGCGATGAAGATGGCGCAGACACCCTGGTAGATGGCGGTGCCGTCCATGTTGATGGTGGCGCCCAGGGGCAGGACGAAGGAGGCGACCTCTTTCTTGGCCCCCAGCTTCTGGGTGCAGTCCAGGTTGATGGGCAGGGTGCCCACGCTGGACGCGCTGGAGAAGGCGAACATGATGGCGGGCATCATGCCCTTAAAGAACTTGACGGGGCTCATGCCGCCCATGGTCTTCACGGTGAGGGAGTAGACCACCGCGGCGTGGACGATGTAGCAGATATAGGCGGTGAGCAGCACCATGGCCAGGGAGCCGATGATGGCAGGGCCGTTGGTGGCGATGATGGGGCACAGCAGGCAGAATACGCCGATGGGGGAGAGCTTCAGGATCAGCTCCATGCACTTCATGAAGATGTCGTTCAGGTCGTTGAAGGCGGCCACTACCCGGACGTTCTTTTCACCTACCAGGATGATGGAGAAGCCCATAAGGATGGCCATGACGATGACCTGGAGCATATTGCCCTCCACCAGGGGCTTGAAGAAATTGGAGGGGAAGATATTCACCAGAGTATCCATAAAGGAGGCGGAGGCGCTGGCCTCGTAGGTCAGGTCCGTGGTGGCGACTACGGGGAACATACCCTTGAAGAGGTTGCCGCCGATGAGGCCGATGGTTACGGCGAAGGCGGTGGTGCACAGGTAGAAGACCACGGTCTTCAGGCCGATGACGCCTACCTTGCGGATATCACTCATGGAGATGATGCCGCACATAATGGAAAACAGCACAATGGGCACCACGATGAATTTCACCAGGTTCAGGAAGATGGTGCCAAAGGGCTTGATGAAATTGTTGGCGAAGTCCGCCTGGCTCTGTAGCAGGACACCGGCGAAGATGGCAAGTAAGGTGGCCACAAAAATCTGCATGGCCAGGGACATATGTTTCTTTTTCTCCATGATCAGCACTCCTAAGCGTTTTTTGGAAGAACGGGGGCCCTGTCTTGCGAGGGCAGGCTTATTATAGCACGGATAAGCTGGCTATACAAGTGCTTTGTGAATGGATTTTGAATTTTCTTTGACCGGGTTCTTGCAAAAACTATGGGGGACTGTCGTCCCAGTTGTCTAGGATCTCCTGGGTGTATTCCTCGATGACATCGTCCAGCTTCAGGCGGCGCTGCCTCAGGCCGCGAAGAACGGGAGCCCCGCCGGTCGCTCGGCCGATGCCGTACTGCTCCGGGGCGGCAAAGCCGGTGGTGCCCAGGACCTGGGGCAGTTTCTGGCGGAGACCCTGTACTGAGCCCACAGCGGGAGCTTTTGCGGTGTGCTGTTGGCGAAAAAAATGACCTCTCCATGGGAGAGGCCATTTTTCTGCGTACTGACAGCGAAGCCAGGGGATCATTTTCCTTCGGCGGCATCCATATCCGCCAGGAGCTTCTTGACGCTGACCAGCTTCACCACGCAGGTGAATACCTGCATGGCCAGCTGCAGGTCCTCGCAGGCCGGGAAGGAGGGGGCAATGCGGATGTTGCTGTCGTGGGGATCCTTGCCGTAGGGGAAGGTGGCTCCCGCGCCGGTGAGGACCAGGCCGGCCTTCTTGCACCGGGAGACGATCTCCTTGGCGCAGCCATCCATGGAGTCGAAGGAGACGAAGTAGCCGCCCTTGGGGTTGGTCCAGCTGCCGATGCCCAGGCCGCCCAGCTCCTGCTCCAGAGTATTCTGGACGATCTCAAACTTGGGGCGGAGGATATCGGCGTGGCGGCGCATATGCTCCACCATGCCGTGGATGTCCTGGAAGAAGCGGACGTGCCGCAGCTGATTCACCTTGTCGTGGCCGATGGTCTGGACCTTCATCTGGGCCCGGATGTCCGTCAGGTTGTTCTCCGAGGCCGCCAGGGCAGAGATGCCGGAGCCGGGGAAGCTGATCTTGGAGGTGGAGGCGAACTTGTAGGCCAGGTCCGGATTTCCCGCCCGCTTGCACTCCGCCAGGATCTCGATCAGGTGATCCTGGTCGTGGTCGTAGAGGTGATGGATGGTGTAGGCATTGTCCCAGTAGATGCGGAAGTCCGTAGCGGCGGGCTTCAGCCGGGCGAACCGGCGGACGGTCTCATCGGAGTAGGAAATGCCCTGGGGATTGCTGTACTTGGGGACGCACCAGATGCCCTTGATGGCGGGATCCTTGGATACCAGCTCCTCCACCATGTCCATATCCGGGCCGGTGGGCAGCATGGGCACATTGATCATCTCAATGCCGAAGTACTGGGTGATGGCAAAGTGCCGGTCGTAGCCGGGAACGGGGCAGAGGAACTTCACCTTGTCCAGCTGGCACCAGGGGGTAGAGCCCATAACGCCCTTGATCATGGACCGGGCCACGGTGTCGTACATCACGTTCAGGCTGGAGTTGCCATAGATGATGACCTGATCCGGCCGGACCTCCATCATGTCCGCCATTAACTCCTTGCATTCCTCAATGCCGTCCAGCACGCCGTAGTTCCGGCAGTCGGTGCCGTCCTCACAGGTCAGGTCGCTGTCGCTGTTCAGCACGTCCATCATGCCCATGGACAGGTTCAGCTGGGCCTGGCTGGGCTTGCCCCGGGCCATGTTCAGGGTAAGCTTGTGGCTCTGGTACTCGTTGTATTGCTCTTTCAGGGATGCCTTCAGCTCCAGCAGCTCCTGACGGGTCAGTTCGGAATAGGGTTTCATAGCTACCTCCGGATACGTGGAATTTGCAAGATTTTATATATCAACTTGCAGAATGCTTATATCATACTCTGGATTGCTCCAAAAAGCAATGGGCAGTATCCACAGATTCTGAATGGCGAATGGGTAAATTATGCATATTTTGTACAGAGAGTCAAAAAGTTGCCTCGTAGGCAACATTTTTCCCCGAATGTTGCGAAAACGGTAGACAATCCGGAAATTTCGTGGTATAGTGTTTATAGATTGTGTACAAAACGTGAATTCCTTTTGTACAATTATGGAAGGAAGGTATTTCTATGGCGAAAAGACTGCTTGCATTGCTCCTGACGCTGGTAATGGTTCTCCAGCCGGTGCTGCCCGCCGCGGCAGAGGCGGTAGGGGAAGACATTGAGGTCACGGAGGCCACTGAGGTTACAGAGGAGACCGTGGAGGTTACGGAAGGGGTGACGGAGGAACCTACGGAGGAAGTGACCGAAGAAGCAACTGAGGAGCCTACGGAAGAGGCTACCGAAGAGGTGACGGAGGAAGTGACCGAGGAGGTAACGTCTATAAAGGATACAACCTATGTGGTAGTGCGCCTGATCTGCGATGTGGATGGAGTCGCCGTCCATGTCTATCCTGCTGCTACCGATGCGGAACCGGAGCCGGAGGAGATTCTGTCCCAGAAAGATGGAAGCTATCGGCTGGTACCTGGGGAATATCAGTACACTGTATCCCCGAGCAATGGAAATCCGGGAGAAAAACAGCTATTCGTAGTTACAGACGAGGCGGAGCAGACAGTTCAGGTAGTAGTACCTCAGGAAGTCATTGGGGACCAGGCGGCGTTTGATGCTGCCGTAGCGCAAGGTAACTGCGGTGATCATTTGACATGGGCACTCAGCAGTGATGGCGTTGTGACTATTTCCGGATATGGTGATATGTGGAACTATCGTCTGTCCTACAATAGTAGCAGTAACATATACAAAACAAATGCTCCTTGGATGTCGGCATCATCGTCAGTTGCCATATGGAAAGTTGAATTTGTCGGGAATGTGACAAGCATTGGCGATTATGCGTTTTATCGGCTGAAAACTCTTGGATATAAAACACTGTATTTCCCAGAAACATTGCGAAAAATTGGCAAAGGTGCATTTGCAGAATGTAACAGATATTCAAGGGTAATAGAACTTCCGGAAGGACTGGAAACAATTGACGACTGCGCATTTCAAAATTGTTCGAAATGGTCATTTAATCAATTGCCCACGACTCTAAAAAAAATCGGTAGCAATGCTTTCGAAGGCTGCGGAAATCTGTACTTTAATTTTGATAAATCTGCACGTGTGCAGGTAGGAGAAGAAGCCTTTAAAAATGCTTACATTGGAGAAACGCCGCTGTCGTTGGTAGGATTTTCTGAAGTCAGCAGTGGTATGTTTCAGGGAACAAATATTTATGGGGTAAACCTGCCGAGTTATATCACAAAAATTGGAAGTAAGGCTTTCAAAAATTGCACAAATCTTGGATATGTGCACATTCAGGGGAATGTCACAGAAATTCCTACTGAGTGCTTTAGTGGATGTGGAAAACTGTATGATATATCCGGTTTGGAAAAAATCACCTATATTGGCGCTAGCGCCTTAAAAGGGACCAATTTTTATTCCTTTATAATCCCATCTAATGTAAAGACCATCGCAAATTACGCATTCCAGAGCTGTAAAAAATTGGAAGAACTTACCATCCCTGTTAGTGTGACTTCCATTGGCGCAAGTGCCTTTGATAACTGTTCTAGTCTGGAAAAAGTGCAATATCTGGGAACACAGGCACAGTGGGACGCAATCAGTATCGGAAGCGGAAATGACACCCTTCTCGAAAAGCTGGTCGTCAAACCGGATGCGTCTGGAAACCTGAAAAACGGACTGTCCTGGGCCTTGTACAACAACGGCAAATTGGAAATCAGCGGTAATGGTGCCATGCAGGATTTTTCTTCCGCATCGGCAGCACCTTGGTCAAAAGCAAAGGTGCAAACAGTTGTACTGGAAAACGGTGTCACCTCCATTGGCAAACACGCTTTCTCTAACTGTGTCAATCTGACTTCTATCACAATTCCGGAAGGTATCACAGAAATTGGAGCGGAGGCATTCCGTGGCTGTACAAATCTAGATTCTATCCAACTGCCTGCCAGTTTGAAGACGGTCCAGCAGAACGCCTTTTCTGGCTGCACCGCTCTGGATACGGTATACTATAGTGGAAAGCTGAACCAGTGGGGACAACTCACCGTTGCAGCCGGTAACCAAGCATTGACCAATGCCAATCTGCTTTATGAAGGACACTATGCCGTATCAGGTACCTACTGCACAGGTGTTGCTTGGAAGTTAGATGCAAATGGAACTCTGACTATTTCTGGCACCGGGAAGATGGTAGATTACACCAGCGGTGCGGTTATTGAAACCTGGCAGGATGCAGATGTCAAAAAGGTGATTATCCAACAGGGAATCACTGAAATCGGCGAGGGAGTATTTTCCAGATGTACAAATCTGGAGGAAGTAACTGTTTCCTCTTCTGTAACTGAAATCGGCACTGACGCATTCTCGGGCTGTGCTGCACTTACAACCATCCGCTACTCTGGCAAGCAGGAACAGTGGAACGCCATCACCATTGCCTCCGGTAACGAGGCCCTGACACAGGCGAAACTGCTGCTGACAAGCTATGCAATCACATACAAGAATATAGATGGAGCGACAAACCCCAACCCGGATACGGCGGACAAGGACAAAGTCCTGACACTAAATAATGCCACCAGGACCGGATACATCTTCGGTGGTTGGTACAAAGAAGATTCCTTCACTACCAAGGTGACCACCATCCCCGCAGATAACGAAGCAGACGTGACCCTCTATGCGAAGTGGATGCCCATCAGCTACAGTGTCAGCTTTGATGCCAACGGGGGTGTAGGAAGTGCTGAGAAAATCACGCTGAAATACGGTGAAATGGCAGAGGTGCCTGGTTTCGGTTTTAGCCGTACCGGCTATACATTCAGCGGTTGGAACACTCAGATTGATGGCAGAGGCACCGCTTACGCTTTTGGTCAGAGTGTCACCAACCTGAGCAGTACGCAGGGGACCAATGTGGTCCTGTATGCCCAGTGGACAGCCAACAGCTACCAGGTGAAGTTTGACCTGAATGGTGGAGAAGGGAAGTTGGATGGTTGGAAGGCAACCTACGACAAGCCTTTCAAACTTCCTGATGAAAACTCTGCCACACGGGAAAACTATTCTCTGATTGGCTGGATAACCGTGATTGATGGGAAAAACGTTACTTACACCCCTGGTCAGGAAGTAAAAAATCTAGCGTCGGAAGACGGCACGGTCATTACGTTCATTGCGCAATGGGGTAAGTCCGGCACCTTCGGTACCCTGACCTGGAAGCTGACCGAGGACGGCACCCTGACCATCGGCGGCAGCGGAGAGATGGACAGCTTGGGCTACCCCTGGGAAGACTATGCCTCCACGGTCCGGCGGCTGGAGGTACAGTCCGGCGTGACCAGCATTGCGAAATCTGCCTTCAGCGGCTTTGAGGCGCTGGAGGAAGTGGTGCTTGCGGATACGGTGACGATCATTGACGGAAGCGCTTTCTCCATGTGCGGCAAACTGAGCAAGCTGGACCTGGGCTCTGGCCTGCGGGTGATCTACAGCCATGCCTTTGAATTCTGTGATTCTTTGGAGGAGGTAAACCTTCCCGCCTCTGCCAGCAGCATTTCTCCGTCTGCCTTTGAAAACTGCGGCAGCCTGCAAAACTTCCATGTAGCCAGCGGAAATGAGACCTACTGCGATATGGATGGTGTCCTGTTCTGGAATGGTAAAATTCTGCTGGCCGCCTTCCCCGGCGGCCGAACCGGGAGCTATACGGTGCCCGGCAGTGTGAAGACCATCGGTGACTGCGCGTTCTACGCCTCAAAGCTGACGGAGGTTGTATTGCCCAGTGGACTTAAGGCTATGGGGGACTATTGCTTCCGCTACAGCACGGTTTCTCAGCTGACGCTGCCGGTGGGACTGGAGAATTTGGGTGTTGGTACCTTTGAAGCATGCAGGGAACTAAAAACCGTTACTGTTCCCGGCAGTGTGAAAACCGTTCCGGAATCCGCCTTCTTCGGCTCCGGCCTGGAAACCGTGGAACTGGAAGACGGTATTACCGCCATTGAGAAGGAAGCCTTCCTCTCCTGTGCCATAACTAAGATCACCATTCCCGGCTCGGTAACGAGTATCGGAGAACACGCTCTTGGCTACGAGGCCAACCGGATGAATTACGACAAAATCGCCGGATTCACAATCATTGGCCTGGAGGGCAGCGCTGCCCAGGAATATGCCGACAGCAACGGCTTCCAGTTTGAGAAAATCCCCATGGCCATCCAGCTGGACATCCCGGATACCATTACCGCCGGAACTTCTATCCAGCTGAGGGCCCAGGTGGTCCCCGCCCAGTACGATACAGGAAGATACATCTGGAGTCTGAAGAATGAGGCGGATTCCGCCTATGTGACACTGAGCGGAAACAAGCTTACGGCTAAACCCGTTCCCGAGGTGCTGCATGTGACCGTTGTATGCACCAACGGCAACCTTCAGGCAGAGCGGCCCATTACGATCGTTCCCTCCCTTGCGGGAATCACAGTCTACCATGAGGAAGAGCCTGTTCCGGGCAGTTTAAGCGTGGATCTGAACGAAACCGATACCGTGATCCTGACGGCAGGTTCCATGCCGGAAAGTGCCGCCATGGAACCCAAATGGACCTGGAGCGACACCAAGGGGGCATTCGGCACCTACTCCCAGGAAAATGGCGCCCTGACGGTCAAACTGAACAGGTATGCAAAACTTGGAACCATTACCCTGACGGTTACCGACCAGCTGACGAAGAAAAAAGCGGCAGTGAAGCTGATCACTACCCGAAAATCCTTTGGTGACATTATCATTCTCGGTGCTCCCAGAACAATGACTGGCGGGTCGTCCCTTAAATTGGAGGCACTGTTTTCGGGCAGTCCTGCCAACACCAAAGTGCTCTGGAGCCTGGACGATGAGGATCAGGCCTACGCATCCATTACCTCCGCCGGAAAACTGACGGCCGCTCAGGTAACGGAAGAACATACCATCACGGTTCATGCTCAGGCAGCTGACGGCGGCAGCAGCGGTACCAGCCAGATTACGCTGGTGCCGAAGGTGCAGGCCTTGGGACTGCTGCTGGACGGCGAAGCAGTGGAAAAGTCTGTAACGATCTACCTGAACGATACGAGAGATTTGTGCCTTGCCGCCAATACCTGGCCTGAGGACGCATTCGAAAATGTGACCTGGACCGTGTCAAAAAATAAAATCGCCACAGCCCAAACAAGGTCTGACGGTACGCTGTATCTGAGCCAGTTTACCGGTGAAACAGGTACGATCACCGTAAAGGCAACAGCCCAGGACGGGAGCAAAAAGACCGTGTCTTTACAGCTGAAGTTTGCCAGAAGACCGGACTCCGTAAACATCCTCGACAGTAAGGGGAAGAGAATCGAAGAGCCTATTCCCTTGAAGGGCAAGCAGAGCTATAGCTTCAAGACAGAGATACGCACACAGCATGGGGAGAAACTGACGGACAAAGATCTGGTCTGGTATGTGGATTCGGATGATGAAGGATATGTCACACTCAAGAATGGAAGGGTATCGGTGAGGTCCTTTGCGTCCAATGAGCCGGTCAGCGTATTCATCGAGGTGCGGGTCAAATCCCATCCGGAAACGAAGGACCGTGTTGAACTGAAGCTGCTGCCGGATCAGGGCTCCGGAATCTATATCGACGATGTCTACAACAGAAAGAGATTGAATGACACGACCTATACGATTGATCGATCCAAGGTGCTGTTTTACTTGCGGGCACGGACAGTAGGCCTGCCGGATGATACCGTTGTCTGGAGCCTTGCAAAGCCAACCGATGTTGTTACCATTGAGGAGGACGGCACCGTATGGCTCAAAAAAGCCGGTACAGTCACCATTACCGCCATCAATCCCGCCAGCAAAAAGAAAGCTTCGTTTAAACTGGTCGTGACAAATCACGTGAGAAAGCTGACCATTTCGGATGCTCCGAGCGTGCTGTCCGGCGGAAAAAAGGCAACGCTGAAAGCGCAGACCATTCCCGACAATCCCACTAACGGAAAGCTGACCTGGTTCCTGCTGGACAATAGCGGTGGGGTAGCCTCTATCACCCCTGCAGGTGTGCTGACGGCATCCAAAGTAACCGGCGTCCATACAGTGAAAGTGGCCGTCATGACCCAAAATGCCATGGATGTCTCAGACCCCGTGGAAATCCGCATCATCCCGGCGGCAAGCCGTGTAGCCATTTCCGGTATGCCCCATAACAACACTGTGGATCTGAATACCTGCAGCAGCCTGAAATTGACCGCCAGGGTGTACCCCGGCGTGTCCTCTCAGAAGGTGAATTGGAGCAGCAGCAACAAGTCTGTCTTGGTGGATGAAAACGGCAACGTGACCATTCTCAGTGGAGTCAAGCCCGGCGCGGTGACCTTGACAGCCACTGCGGCAGACGGAAGCGGGAAGAAGACGACCGTAAAGCTGAGCCTCGTGCGCTGTGCGACCTCCATCTCCATGGTGAACAGTGCGGCTGTAACAGGCGGCAAGAGCTTGAAGCTATCCGCAGCCGTAGATAAGTCCGCAACAAACAAGAAGCTGGTGTGGTCCATAACCGGTGACACCGCCTATTGTACCCTCAGCGGTGGAACGCTGAAAACAAAGGCGGTAACCACGGTTAAGCATGTCACAGTCCGGGCCACCGCGGCAGACGGAAGCGGCGTATACGCCGAGTGCGATGTAACGATCCTTCCGAAGTAAAAACAATCGCAGCCCGCCCCCCTTGACGATGGGGGCGGGCTGTGGTATAGTTAAAGCAAGGAAAGGCGTTGCCGATAGACGGTTAGCCTCCCTGCGTTACGAAAAAGTAACCGTTCAGTTTGTGAGGCTTGGAACGGTTACTTTTTCTTGTTTAACTGAATGATAAGTACAATCAGTTCAGCGAGACTGATCAAAACCAGACAAAACTCATAGAGCTCCGAAGTAGTCATTTCAGTCACCCCTTCCCGTTACAAGGCAGGGGGCGAAAAAGCATCTGTACCCCCTGCAAGCAAGGGAAAGCAGAACCGTCCACCGTTTTATGGCAGCGCCCGGGTCTCGAAGGACCGAGGTCATTGTATTTTATGGTGCAGTTTCAGTATGTTAAAAGCCATACTTACAAGATACCATACTATCCTCCCAACTAATACTTCGACTTGTCGTACTTTCGTAAATTTAGAGCTGTGTAATCTGATCTATCGCATACAACGGCAGATTAACAAGCCATTCTTCTTTTTTATAGTCCGCCATTGATGTGCGAACAGATACTTCGGGCGAGAATTTTTCTTGATAGGTTTTTAGGCTTTTGGCTCTGAGATTTACTTCTGCCTTTACTTCCACAGGAACGATCCGGTCACCTGTATCGACAACAAAGTCAACCTCACAAGAACCCCTATCGTTGGTATAGTAATAGACATCCAAATTCTCAATGGTTTTTAGTTGCTGGCAAACATACTGTTCCGTAAGCGCACCCTTGAACTCCACAAAAAGATCATTGCCGTCAAGCAATGTGCGCTGGCGCAGTCCGGCCATGCAGCCAAGGAGTCCAACGTCTACTACAAACAACTTAAATGCTTTCAGATCCTCGTATGCCCTCAAAGGAATACCTGCCGTATTAACACGGCTTACTTTGTGAACAAGGCCACAGTCGCTAAGCCACATGATTGCGGTTTCGTAATCTTTTGCACGAGCGCCTTCACGAACAAGGCCGTAAATAAACTTCTTGTTTTCTTTCGCTAACTGAGAAGGGATGCTGTTCCACAACATACGCAGTCTTGGAACAATCTCGTTGGGAGCATGCTTGGAAAAATCCTGTTCGTAGGCTACGAGAATTCTCTTTTGAATTTCACGAACCTCGTTAAAATCCTTATTCTCTGCAAAGCTTTGTACTGCTTCTGGCATTCCACCAACGAAATAATAGTGTTTCAAGGCATCAATATATGTTTGCTTGAAGCTCGTAATCATTTGAAAGTCTTGCTTATCAAGTAATTCAGCAAAACGTTCTTTATCGGTTGCCATCAAAAATTCTTTGAAGGAAAGAGGATACAGTTTTAAGAAATCCACTTTGCCCACGGGGAAAGATGTGCCTTGATGCAAAGCAATACCCAGCAAGGAACCAGCACAGACAATGTGGTATTGTGGAGCATTCTCATAAAAATATTTAAGAGATGCCAATGCTCTTGGAACTTCCTGCACTTCGTCAAAAACCAGCAAAGAGTTATCAGGATCGATTTTGCGTCCTGCATACAACTCCAATCCCATAATCAAGCGTTCCGTATCCAGATCAGAAGCAAACAACTCTGCCATTCTGGAATTGGAGTCGAAATTGATATATACGGTATCCGCATACGCCTGCTTGCCAAATTCTTTCATCAGCCAAGTCTTACCGACCTGACGAGCTCCTTCGATAATCAAAGGCTTACGGCGGTTGCTTTGCTTCCATTTTAATAGCTTTTCAATAGCAATTCGGTACATACTCGCACCCCCATTATTATGTTTCAAATATAGTATAGCACGTGACCGCAAAAAATACAACGAGTTTTGGAGAAACATTCACACTTTTTGCGGCGTTAGAAAGACGAGCTTCGATTTATTATAACTCAAAAATAAAGCGATACCCAGCCGACAGCTAAGTATCGCTTTATTTTACGGGGCTGCCTTTTAGTGAGACAGCCCCGTTTTAAGACCAAACCTTTATTTCAGTTCCTCATTGCTTCTGGCCAGCTCGAACTCTTTTACGACCTCCTCGCTGGGGGCTTTGGTCAGCAGGCTCACGGCTACGATGGCGATCAGGCCCACCAGGAAGGCGGGGAGGAGCTCATAGATGCCCCAGACGCCGCCCAGGGGCTTGATGAGGTACTTCCAGATGAAGACAAACACGCCGCCGGAGACGAGACCGGCAATGGCTCCGGGGAAGGTGGTGCGCTTCCAGTAGAGGGAGCAGATGACCAGGGGGCCGAAGCCCGCGCCGAAGCCTGCCCAGGCGAAGGACACAATGCCGAAAATGGAGCTGTTGGGGTCCTGGGCAATGACCACACCCAGAATGGCGATGAGCACCACGGTGAGCCGGGCGGCCAGCATGCTGCTCTTCTGGCTCAGCTTCAGGCCCAGGGTATCCTGCAGCAGGTTCTGGGACACGCTGGAGGAGGCGGCCAGCAGCTGGGAGTCGGCGGTGGACATGGTGCTGGCAAGAATTCCGGCCAGGATCAGACCGGCCATGAGGGCGGGCAGGATACCGGCTTTGCTGAGGAGGGTGGCGATCTGGATGACGATGGTCTCGCTGGCGGAGCCGGACAGAGACTGGATCGTGCCGGAGGCTGTCAGGGCATTGCCCACAACGCCGATCATCACGGCCAGGAACATGGCAATGACCACCCACACGGAGCCTACCCGGCGGGAGACCACCAGCTTCTTCTCATCCTCAATGGCCATGAACCGCAGCAGGATGTGGGGCATGCCGAAGTAGCCCAGGCCCCAGGCCAGAGTGGAGACGATGGTGAGGAAGTTATAGGGGGCGGCACCGGAGGCCGTATAGGTGCTGGTAAAGGACAGGTAGCCGGGCAGGGCCTTGGCATTCTCCATGACGGCTCCCAGACCCCCGGCCTGGACCGTGGCGTAGATCAGAACGAACAGAATGGCAATGGTCATGATGATGCTCTGGATCAGGTCCGTGACAGAGGCCGCCAGGAAGCCGCCGGCGGCGGTATAGCCCACGATGACAATGGCGGAGACGATCATGGCCCCCATGTAGTCCACCCCGAAGAGGCTGGAGAACAGCTTGCCGCAGGCGGAGAAGCCGGAGGCCGTGTAGGGGATGAAGAAGACAATGATGATCACTGCGGAAATGGCGGACAGGATGTGCTTGCGGTCGTGGAACCGGTGGGAGAAGAACTGGGGCAGGGTGAAGGCCCCGGTGATCTGGGTATACCGGCGGATCCGGCGGGCGGTGAAGAGCCAGTTCAGGTAAGTGCCCAGGCCCAGGCCGATGGCGGTCCAGCCTACGTCCGCCAGGCCGCTGAGGTAGGCAAGGCCCGGAAGACCCATGAGCAGGTAGCTGGACATATCGGAGGCCTCGGCGCTCATGGCCGTAACCAGAGGACCCAGCTTTCGTCCGCCCAGGTAGAAGTCGGAGCTGGATTCGTTCTGCTTGGCGAAGCGGGCACCGATCCAGAGCATTCCTACCAGGTAGACGAGAATGGTGATGGTGATACAGACGGTGGAAGTGGTCATTTTTTTCGCATCCTCTCTTGAATTTCTCATGGGGGCATTGTATCATAGGGACAACTATTTGAAAAGCGAATGTTTCGCATGGCCAGCATGCGGAAAACGCATGCATAAGGAGAGATGCGCTATGGATATGAATATTCTGAAGTACATGGCTTTTATCAAGGCCGTGGAATACGGCTCCTTCACCCGGGCGGCGGAGGTGCTGAACTACTCCCAGTCCGGCGTCAGCCGGATGATCCACGACCTGGAGAAGGAATGGAATATCACCCTTCTGGAGCGGAACCGGGCCGGCATCCGGCTGACCTCCGACGGCTCCCGGCTGCTGCCCTATGCCCAGAGCCTGTGCACCGAGTATCAGAAGCTGCAGATGCAGGTGGACGACCTCCATGGGGTCCAGTCCGGCATCATCCGCATCGGCACCTTTTCCAGCGGCGCCATCCACTGGGTGCCCAATATCATCAAGGCCTTTCAGAAGGACTATCCGGGCATTGACTATGAGCTTCTTCTGGGGGACTACACGGAAATTGAGGACTGGATCGCCCAGGGCCGGGTGGACTGCGGCTTTCTGCGGCTGCCCACGAGAACGGACTTCGACACCATCCCCTTAGGCCGGGACCGGCTCCTGGCCATTCTTCCCCAAAACCACCCTCTGACCCAATACGACCGGGTGCCCATTGCCGCCCTGGCGGAGGAGCCCTTCATGCTGCTGGAAAAGGGTGCCCAGGCCGAGGTCTCCGAGGTGTTCCAGCGCCACGGGCTCAAGCCCCGGGTCCATTTCACCACCTGGGACGACTACGCCATCATGGCCATGGTGGAAAGCGGCCTGGGGGTGAGTATGCTGACGGAGATGATCCTGAAACGGGTCCCCTTCAACGTGGTGGTCAAGGAGCTGGACGTGACGGCCTACCGGGAGACGGCCCTGGCCATCCGGGAGCAGGAGACCGCCTCCCTGGCGGTGAAGAAATTCATGGGGTATTTGCAATATCGGTAGAAATGTGGTAAACTAAAGAAAAACCTTCCCCTGGGGGAAGGTGGCACGGCGAAGCCGTGACGGATGAGGGGCGGGGGCGGCTTGGATGCCGGAGTCAAGGGAATCGGAGCCCTTACCGCCCCACATCCGCCGCCCCGGCGGCCATGGAGACCAGAATGAACAAACTCGAAACGTTACAGCAATACTTCGGCTACACCGCCTTCCGGCCCGGCCAGGAGAAGCTCATCGATGCCCAGCTTTCCGGCCGGGATGCCTTCGGCATCATGCCCACCGGCGGCGGCAAGAGCCTGTGCTACCAGGTGCCGGGGCTTATGCTGCCGGGGGTGACATTGGTCATCTCCCCCCTGATTTCTCTCATGAAGGACCAGGTCATGGCCCTGAAGGACGCGGGGGTCAGCGCGGCCTACATCAATTCCTCCCTGACACCCAACCAGATCCGCCTGGTGTACCGGAACATCCAGAGCGGCATGTACAAGATCATCTATGTGGCCCCGGAGCGGCTTCTGACAGACGGCTTTTTGGAGGCCATCCAGTCCAGGACCGTTTCCCTGGTGACGGTAGACGAGGCCCACTGCATTTCCCAGTGGGGCCAGGATTTCCGGCCCAGCTACCTGAAAATCGTGGACTTTCTGAAGGTCTTCCCCCATCGTCCCGTGGTCTCCGCCTTTACGGCCACAGCCACTGCCCGGGTCCGGGAAGACGTTGAGAAAATCCTGGACCTCCATGACCCGGAGCGGGTGGCCACAGGCTTCGACCGGCCCAATCTGCGCTTCGAGGTCCGCCGCCCCAAGGACAAAAACGCGGAGCTGCTGAAGCTCCTTTGGGAGCGGCGGGACAAGACCGGCATCATCTACTGCACCACCCGCAAGGATGTGGAGTCCGTCTGCCAGCTCCTCCGGTCCCGGGACATCGGGGCTACCCGCTATCACGCCGGTCTGGCGGAGCGGGAGCGCCAGGAAAACCAGGAGGATTTCATCTACGACCGGGCCAATGTCATGGTGGCTACCAACGCCTTCGGCATGGGCATCGACAAGTCCAACGTATCCTATGTGATCCACTATTCCATGCCCCAGAGTCTGGAGGCCTATTATCAGGAGGCGGGCCGGGCAGGCCGGGATGGAGCCGGAGCGGAGTGCATCCTCTTCTACGCCCCCAGGGATGTGTATACCGCCAAGTGGCTTGTGGAGCACTCCTCTGGGGAAAGCGAGCTGACGGAGGAGCAGGAGCAGAAACGGATCCGCCAGGACCTGAATCGCCTGGACCGGATGGTGGATTACTGCAAGACCGGCCTGTGTCTCCGGGGCCGGATCCTGGACTATTTCGGCCAGGACCACCCCTACAGATGCGGCAATTGCGGCAACTGCGACGAAAAGGCCCACCGGGAGGAGACCATCGCCGTGGCGGTCCCCAAGAAACAGGAGCGGCGCCCCACTCCGGCAGGGCTTCTGGAGGGATTGAAGGCCCTCCGGTGGGACATTGCCAAGAAGACGGGCCAGCCCGCCTACATCATCTTTACCAACGCCTCCCTGGAGGACATGGCCCGGAAAGCCCCCAGGACCCAGGAGGAATTCCTGAAGGTCAACGGTGTAGGCTCCAACAAAGCCCAGCGGTACGGTCAGGCTTTTCTGGAGCGCATCCGGGAATATACCGCGTCCCACAGGGAAGACTGAAAACGAAAACGAGGTTAAACATGAAAACAAAGCACTGGATCATCATCATCGCCATTGCCCTGGCTGCGAGCCTGGGTCTGGGAGCCTGGCTCCTGCTGGGCCAGCAGGAGAAGCACTACGTCACCGTCATCCAGGACGGAAAGATCACCATGACCCTGGACCTGTCCAAGGACCGGGTCCTGACCCTGACCTCTGCCAACGGCGGCAGCAACACCGTAGAAATCAAGGACAACAAGGTGGCCGTCACCAGCGCCACCTGCCCGGACCACATCTGTATGTCCATGGGCTGGTGCGACAGCGGTATGCCCATCGCCTGCCTGCCCAACGGGCTGATCCTGACCTTCACGGAGGATCCGGGCCTGGACGGGGCAGTGGGATAAGCACATCCTTCTTACCTTCCCCTGGGGGAAGGTGCCGCCCTGGCGGCGGATGAGGGGCGGAATATGCCCGGACAAGAGAGCACTTCCAGAATTTACAGCTTGAAAAATGATTACAAATGCGTTACAATCCTCCTGTCCTCGAGAGACAGATCCCAACAAGGAGGCCAAGATCATGTGTTTTCATTTCTGTGATATCTGGCAGATTCTGTGCCAGATGACTGGTTTCGGCTGCTAAAAAAGTATCCGATGCGCCCCGGTTCCCCGGGGCGCTTTTTGTTTTGCCCAATTGTAAACCTAAAAAAATCAGAGGTTGACAAGTTCCTTTCTCCATGCTAGGATGCCTGAGGAAAAAGCCCTCTCCTGCTTGGAGAGGGTGGACCGGGCGCAGCCCGGGACGGGTGTGGAGGGGACCCCTAACGATGAAGGATGGACTTCGTTGTGTGGGAAAATCTCTGACCCGCGTAGGGGGCGATGCCCACATCGCCCCGCGGCCTGACCGGAGGAAGCGGTCAGAACATACAGGAAAACCTACCGCTCAGTTATCGAACCCTCGGGACGATGAGGGCATCGTCCCCTACGCGAAGGGTGATGGTTTGCCATTCAACGGGGCCCGGCCCAATATTCTAGGGGTCCCCTCCACATCCGCCGATAAGCGGGCGGCACCTTCTCCAAGCAGGAGAAGGCAGGGGTTATACAGCGAGGTGAACACCATGACAACCAAAGACCGGGTCCTGACCCTTCTGTGCGCCTGCCGGGGGTCCTATCTCTCCGGCGAGGAACTGGCGGAGAGCCTGAATCTGTCCCGGGCGGCGGTGTGGAAGGCCATTTCCGCCCTGCGGGCCGGGGGCTATCCCATTGAGGGCCAGCCCAGCCGGGGCTATCGGCTGCTGCCCGGCGGGGATATCCTGAGCCTGGGAGGTATCGAAAGCCGCCTGGATAGCCGGGAAGTCTGGAAGATCGAGGTGCTGGATCAGGTGACCTCCACCAATGCCCTGCTGAAAGCCAGGGCCGACCAGGGAGCCCCGGAGGGCACCGTTCTGGTGGCGGCCAGCCAGACCCTGGGCCGGGGACGGCTGGGGCGAAAATTCTATTCCCCGGCGGATACCGGCGTATATCTCAGCGCCCTGCTGCGCCGGGACTGGCCCCCCGCCGCCGCCCGGAGCCTGACGACCCTGGCCGCTGCCGCCGCCGCCCAGGCGGTGGAGCAGGTGTCCGGTAGAGAGGCCGGGATCAAGTGGGTCAACGATATTTTTGTCGAGGGCAAAAAGGTCTGCGGTATTCTGACGGAAGCCGCCTTCCGGCTGGAAGAAGGGACATTGGACTATGCGGTGCTGGGCGTGGGCTTCAACGCCTACACCCCGGAAGGGGGCTTCCCGCCGGAAATTGCGGGTATTGCGGGAAGCGTCTATGAGGCCCGCCGGGAAGACGGGCGAAACGCCCTGGCCGCCGCCTTTTTGAACTGCCTGGGGGCGGCCTTGGCGGAGCCTGAGGCGGCCCTCAGGGACTACCGCCGCCGGTGCCTGGTACTGGGAAAGGACATTCTGGTCCAGAGTCCCCAGGGCAGCCGTCCGGCCCGGGCTCTGGACCTGGACGAGCAGTGCGGCCTCATGGTCCAGTATCCCGACGGGAGCCGGGAGGTCCTGCGCTCCGGGGAGATCAGCGTCAGACCCGTGGGATCCACGAGTATATAATTTTTGGAGGAAAAGAAAATGGAACAGAAAAAGCTATCTACAAAAGACATGGCCTATATCGGCCTCTTCGCCTGCCTGATGGCCATTTGCGCCTGGATCTCCATTCCGGGGCAGATCCCCTTCACCTTGCAGACCATGGGGGTCTTCCTGGCAGTGGGCCTGCTGGGAGGCAAGCGGGGCACTCTGGCGGTGCTGGTGTATGTGCTGATGGGTGCTGTGGGACTGCCGGTCTTCTCCGGCTTCACCGGCGGCATTGGCCGCCTGCTGGGAGCTACCGGCGGCTACATCATCGGCTTTTTGGCCTCTGCGCTGCTGATGTGGGCCCTGGAAAAAGTTCTGGGTGAGAAGAAGTGGGGCCTGGCCCTGTCCATGCTCCTGGGGCTTATTGCCTGCTACGCCTTCGGCACCGCCTGGTTCCTGGTGGTGTACACCAATGCCAAGGGCGCCATCTCCCTGGCCGCCGTGCTGGGCATGTGTGTCATCCCCTACATCATCCCCGATGTCATCAAGATCATTGTGGCCTTGAGCCTTACCGGGGCCCTGAAGCGGTTTGTCAAGTAAGATTTCTCCCGGCAAGCCAGGCATCTGACTCCTACCAAAGAAGGAGATAACGGGGATTTTCCCCCAAATCTTGACATTTTCTATGAAACCGTTATAATGAAATCAAAAGGATCAAAAACGGGAAGGAAAAAAGTGCCATGCCGCCAAAAGTAAGATTCACACGGGAAAAGATCGAGGAAACCGCCTATCTGATGGCGAAAGAACGGGGCCTGGATGCGGTTGCGGCCCGGGAAGTGGCCAAAGCCATGCATATGACCGTGACCCCCATCTTTACCTACTTTTCCGGCATGGAAGAGTTGAAGAGGACCGTCCGGGACCGGGTCCGGCGGGAGTTCCGGGAGTATTTGCAGGAGTCCGCGGAATATACCCCGGCCTTTCTGGAATTCTGTATGCGCTGGATCCGGTACGCCGCGGAGAATCCGAACCTCTACCGGCTGCTGATGCACACCGGCGGCGGCATCTGCCAGATGGACGAACTGCTGGAGCTTTTTCCGGAAATTGTGGAGCCCATCGAAAAGGAGATATCCGACCTGTTTGTGCTCTCCCCGGAGGAGGCCCATACATTGCTGCGGCACATGATGATCTACGCCCACGGCGTGGCCGACTTCTACCTCTGCGGCGGTAGTCCCATCCCGGAGGAGAAGATCCCCGCCGCCATGAGCGAAATTTGTCTGGCCCTGGCCGCCAGGATCAAGATCCTGAACGGCACGGCAGATATGGATACGGCAAAGACCATGCTGTCCTACGACGGTTTGAAGCCGAAGAAAAACTGAATCAGCGTCCCTTTCTTATTTTTGGAAGGGACGTTTTTTTCTTGTTTACCCCCTTGACATCCGGAGAAAATGTGGTATGATGATGGTACAACAATTCAACGATTGCTTAATCGTTAAATAAAAAGACAAAGGAGATCAATCTCATGAAGAAGACCTACAAGATCGATGTTGACTGCGCCAACTGCGCCAACAAGATGGAAGAAGCGGCCAAGCAGACCCCCGGCGTCAAGAATGCCACCGTAAACTTCATGATGCTGAAGATGATCGTGGAGTTCGATGAAGGCGCGGATGTGAAGGCCACCATGGAGCAGGTCCTGGCCAACTGCAAAAAGGTAGAGGACGACTGCGAGATTTTCCTATAACGCATTTCTTTGCGAACCGGCCTTGGGCCGGTTCGTGGCCGCTAGATCGGGAAAGGAAGGACTCACATGACAAAGAAACAGAAAAAATCCATGATCCGGATCCTGGTTTCCGCCGCTCTGCTGATCGTGCTCCAGCTGATCCCGGCGGAGAGCTATGACGCGTTGTTCGGCGCTTTCGGCCGCTGGGCGCGGCTGGGGGCTTATCTGGTGAATTATTTCATCATTGGCGGAGACATTCTGAAAAAGGCCTGGAAGGGCATCCGCAATCATCAGGTATTTGATGAATGCTTCCTGATGGCGGTGGCCACAGTGGGTGCCTTTGCTCTGGCCATTGCGGAAAACGGCGACTATCTGGAGGCCATTGCCGTTATGCTGTTCTACCAGATCGGTGAGTGGTTCCAGAGCTACGCCGTGGGGAAGAGCCGCCGGAACATCACCGAGCTTATGGATATCCGCCCGGACTATGCCAACGTGGAGCGGGAGGGGGTCCTGGAGAAGGTAGACCCGGATGAGGTAGAGGTGGGCAGCATCATTGTGGTCCAGCCCGGTGAGAAGGTGCCCATCGACGGCCTGGTGGTGGAGGGCACCTCCAGCCTGAACACCAGCGCCCTGACCGGCGAGAGCGTGCCCCGGCAGATTGCTCCCGGAGCTGAGGTCATCAGCGGCTGCATCAACCTGACCGGTGTGCTGAAGATCCGCACCACCAAGGACTTCGGTGAGTCCACCGTGTCCAAGATCCTGGACCTGGTGGAGAACGCCTCCTCCCGGAAGTCCAAGTCCGAGGACTTTATCGCCAAGTTCGCCCGGGTCTATACCCCCGCGGTGTGCTACAGCGCTCTGGCTCTGGCGGCGCTGCCCCCCATTGTCCGGCTGGTTCTGGGCATGAGCCCGGATGTGGGGGACTGGGTCTACCGGGCCCTGACCTTTCTGGTCATCTCCTGCCCCTGCGCCCTGGTCATCTCCATCCCTCTGAGCTTCTTTGCCGGTATCGGCGGTGCCAGCCGGGAGGGCGTATTGGTCAAGGGCTCCAACTACCTGGAAACCCTGTCCCAGGTGGATACGGTGGTCTTCGACAAGACCGGCACCCTGACCCAGGGGGTCTTTGAGGTCACCGGCGTACACCACAGCCCTCTGGAGGAGCACCGGCTTCTGGAGCTGACAGCGCTGGCGGAAAGCGCCTCCTCCCATCCCATCAGCAAGAGCCTGCAAAAGGCCTACGGCCAGCCTCTGGACAGGAGCCGGGTGACGGACATCCGGGAGGTATCCGGTGAGGGAGTTACCGCCAAGGTAGACGGGATATCTGTGGCCGCCGGAAACCGGAAGCTCATGAAGCGGCTGGGTGTCCCCTATCAGGATTGCCACAGCACCGGCACCGTTGTCCATGTGGCCATGGATGGAGCCTACGCCGGTCACATCCTGATCTCGGACCTGCTGAAACCCTCCGCCAAGACCGCCATGGAGGCCCTGCGTACCTCCGGTGTGAAGCAGACCGTTATGCTCACCGGCGACATCGATGCCGTGGCCCAGGCCACAGCCAAGGAGCTGGGCATCAACACCGTGTACAGCGAGCTGCTTCCCGGTGACAAGGTCAGCAAGGTGGAGGAGCTGCTGGATCAGAAGCACACCGGCAAGCTGGCTTTCGTAGGCGACGGCATCAACGACGCCCCGGTATTGAGCCGGGCGGACATCGGCATTGCCATGGGAGCCATGGGCTCTGACGCGGCCATCGAGGCGGCGGATGTGGTGCTCATGGACGACGACCCCATGAAGATCGCCAAGGCCATCCGCATCTCCCGGAAGTGCCTGCGGATCGTCCACGAGAACATCGTCTTTGCCATTGGCATCAAGCTGCTGTGCCTGCTGCTGGGCGCTGCGGGCATTGCCAACATGTGGGCCGCCATTTTCGCCGACGTAGGCGTTATGGTGCTGGCGGTGCTGAATGCCATACGGGCGCTGATGGTGAAGAATCTGTAAATCCTTCGGGGCTGTTAGAAAACGCCCTGTCATTGCGAACCAGTCCGCAGACTGGTGTGGCAATCCCCTCAATTTTCGAACAATTACGTACGAAAATCAGGCCTTTACTCCTATCTGGGAGATTGCCACACCAGTGACCTCGGTCACTGGTTCGCAATGACAGCGTTTCTTA
>OIZO01000275.1_pt1 | contig 37822 bp, 33 predicted proteins | sample 1588551 | NCBI WGS metagenome assembly OIZO01 (sample SAMN03283271) | human gut metagenome | biome: human-associated habitat; material: feces | host: Homo sapiens | place: Peru | collected 2012 | reverse complement strand
TTGACCGCCGCATTGGCCAAACCTTTGCCATGCTTTGCGCGCATGACGGCGACCCCATTTACCAGGAACTGGGGGAGGCCATTTATTGTTGGTTTTACTCGGTAGTAAACAAAAAAATTAAACAAGCTGCGTTTGCGGTTTCGTAGGGCCGCAGTTGCGCTTGCCTGGCGTGGCGGGAATGTGTGAAACAGCTCATTCCCGCTTGTTTGCATGGCCACTTTTTGGCTGCGTGGCCTTTTTTAGGCCCTGCGTTTGGAAATTGTAACCTTTTTGTAATTTTTTTAACCGTTTTGTTAAAAAGGCCTTGCAATTCTACCTAAAATGCTGTAAAATATATAATGTTGAAATTTGTAGTTTGTTTTTTTAAATGCTTTTTTGTTTAAAAGTTTTGCTTTTATAGGCTAAAAAATAAGGAGTTGTAAAAAATATGTCTAATCGGTTATTTCAGGGTATTGTTCACCAGATGAAAGACGCTATTGACCGTACCATTGGCGTAATGGATGAAAACTACACCGTAATTGCCTGCAGCGAGCTGGTTCGTATTGGTGAAACGCAGGAGTTTGAAACTTTTCCCATTGTTAGCGGGAACGAAGCGTTTGTCAGCGGCCGTTTTACCTATAAGCCTTTTGGTACGCCGCAACACCCGGAATACACCCTTTTTGTAGAGGGGACAGATCCGCAGGCCGCAAAATACTGCGCAATTTTAGCGGTTGCCCTTTCCAACATTAAACATTTTCACGACGAAAAATACGATCGCGGCAACTTTATTAAAAATGTTATTTTAGATAATATTTTGCCCGGCGATATTTACTTAAAATCTCGCGAGCTGCATTTTACCAACGATGTTGCCCGTGTGGTGCTGTTAATTCGCATTACTTCGCACAATGATGTTTCGGTTTACGAGGTAATGCAAAACCTGTTCCCCGACAAGGCGCGCGATTTTGTAATTAACATTAGCGAGACTGATATTGCCATTGTAAAAGAGATTAAGCAAGATATTGAAACCAAGCACTTAGAAAAATTGGCCCGCAGTATTGTAGATACCCTTTCGGGCGAATTTTACACCCATGTTGTAGTTGGCATTGGCACCGTGGTGGAAAATATTAAAGACTTAGCCCGCTCGTTTAAAGAGGCGCAAATGGCCTTAGAGGTTGGCAAGGTGTTTGATACCGAAAAAGCCATTGTAAGCTACGATAACCTTGGCATTGCCCGGTTAATTTACCAGCTGCCCACCACCTTGTGCGAAACCTTTTTACGGGAGATTTTTAAGCGCGGCTCTATTGAAAGCTTAGATCAGGAAACACTGTTTACCATTCAGCGCTTTTTTGAGAATAACTTAAATGTTTCCGAAACCTCGCGCAAGCTGTTTGTACACCGCAACACCTTGGTTTACCGGTTAGACAAAATTAAAAAGATTACCGGGCTGGACCTGCGCGAATTTGACCACGCCATTGTATTTAAAATTGCCTTAATGGTAAAAAAATACCTGCAGTCTAACCCCATTAAGTATTAAGCTTAAAAGACCGTTACTACCGTTTTTAGGAGAAGTTTTTAAATGGAAGAACAAAATTTTTCTGCAGCGCAGGGTGCGGCAGATCAACGCCCGGTTATTGAGTTTAAGGGCGTTTCCAAAACCTATTTAACCGGCACCCACGCGTTAGAGGATGTGAACATTCAGATTCGGCAGGGGGAGTTTGTGTTTGTAGTTGGTGCTTCGGGCGCCGGCAAAAGCACTTTTATGAAGTTAATTATGCGGGAGGAAAAAGCCAACGCCGGCGAAATTTATGTAAACGGTTTTCGGCTTTCTACCATTCGTCACCGCGAAATACCAATGCTGCGGCGTACCATGGGTATAGTATTCCAGGATTTCCGCTTAATTCCAACCATGGATGTATTCGATAACGTCGCTTTTGCCATGCATGTTGTTGGTGCTTCGCCCAGCCTTATTCGCCGCGAGGTTGCCAAGGCGCTTAGCCTGGTTGGCCTGGGGCACAAGGCCCGCTCTAAACCGGCCGAGCTTTCGGGCGGCGAGCAGCAGCGTGTTGGTTTGGCCCGCGCGTTAATTAACAAACCCCGCCTAATTATTGCCGATGAACCTACCGGCAATGTAGACCCGAATATGTCTTACGAAATTGTAGAAATGCTGAACCGCATTAATGCGGCCGGCACTACGGTTTTAATGGTTACGCACGAGCATAACCTGGTTCGTGATTTTCACCACCGTGTTATTATGCTGGAAAACGGCCGCATTGTGGCCGATAACGCGGAGGGTGCCTTATGAAAATGCAAAGCGTAAAGTATTTAACGAACGAAGGCTTTAAAAATGTTTGGGTCAACCGTTTAATGTCGGTTGCCTCGGTTGGCGTTTTGGTTGCTTGCATGACCTTAATCGGCATGGCTGTTTTGCTAACCAAAAATGTAGATAAAAGCATGAGCTCGTTAGAGCAGCAAAATGTTATTATGGCCTATTTTAACGATAAAAACTCGGTATTATACGGCGACGCCGCGGCCATCGGCACCTCTTCTACCGCTTCTAACGCGTCCCAGGCGGCCAATTCCTCGGTGCCCGATACAGCCTACCGTATTCACAACGAGCAGGAAGCCCAAGCGGTTTGCGACGCTATTCAAAAGCTGCCGAATGTTGCCTCGGTTGAATACATCTCCAGCGAAAAGGCATTAGAAAATGCCAAGTCCACCGTGTTGGAGGATCAAGCCGGCGCTTTTGAGATTTTTGAGGAGGAAGGCGGCAACCCCATGTCGGCCGGCTGCCGAATTACCTTAACCTCTATGGAGCAATTTGACCAGACCATTGCCGCCATTAAAAACACAGAGGGCGTTTCTAACGTTGTTTCGCACGGCGATTTAGCCAAAAAGCTTTCGGCCTTAAAAAGCGGCATTGCCATGGTTTGTTTTTGGATTATTGGCATTTTAGGTATCATCTCGTTGGTTATTGTTTCTAACACCATTCGGGTTACCATGTATAACCGTAAGTTAGAAATTAGCATTATGAAAGCTGTAGGTGCCACCGATTCCTTTATTCGGCTGCCCTTTATTATTGAGGGCATGGTGTTGGGCCTTATTTCGGCAGGAATATCTGAAGGGCTGGTTTACCTTTGCTACCGCATTGCGGCCGAAACAATGAGCAGCGCCTTTACCATTTCAATTCCGTTTGGGCAAATGGCCTGGCAGCTGTTAGGCATTTTTGCCGGAATTGGCGTGCTGGCCGGTGCCTTTGGCAGCGCCATTATGATCAGCAAATACTTGCGTAAAGAGGGCAGCGAGTTTAAAGCCCTTTAAGCAAGCGTTAAAAAAGTTGCCCCAAAAGGCTTTAAGCGGCTTTTTTGGGGGTGAAATACGGTTTGGGCAAACGCCTTAACCGGGCAATAGGCAATGGGGCCTAAATGCCAAAAACCTTAAGCTTTTGGCCAATTTAAAGGCCTTGTTGTTTCGGCAGACTAAAGTAAGCTTTGCCCGCTTTAGCGCCACAGAGTTTTGAAAGGAGCTTTTATGTTTAAAAAATTGTTTTCTTTGAAAAAAACAGTAGCAGTTTTATTAAGTGTTGTTTTGCTGTTCTCTTTAGCGCAAAGCTTTAGTACGGCTGCAAAATCTACCTCACAAATGCGTAATGAAATTGCCAATTTAGAAAGTAAATCGAAACAGTTAGAAAGCAAAATTGCTCAGCTAAAAAAGCAAAAGGCCGCGCAGGATGAAATTAAAGCAGCCCTGCAAGAGCAAATTACCGCAACGCAAAGCGAAATTAACGCCTGCGTTAGCACCATTAACGGCTACAAGGCTGAAATTAGCGAGTGCCAGAAAAAAATTGACCAAAAGCAAAAGGAAATTGAAGAAACCAAGTACACCTACAAAAAGCGTATGCGCTCAATTTCTATGAGCGGCAGTACCAATAACGACCTGTTGGTTTTAATGGATTCCTCCAGCTTTTCGGAGTATTTAGCGCTCAGTGAGGTTTCCAGCAAAATCTCCTCGCACGATAAAAAGCTGCTGAACGAAATTACTGAGGCTTTGGCCGTTATTAACGCCAACAAGGCCGAAATAAACCAAAAGCTTTCGGCTCAAAATGATGTAAAAGCTAAGCTTGCCACCAAGCAGGCCGCTTTAAAGGCGCAGCAATCCGAAATTAATAGCGTTATTAACTCTATTAACACCAACAAGGCCAGTTTAGAAAAAGAGAATAAATCTTACGAAAACGCCATCAACAACCTTGAAAACGAAATTCAGGCCGCCTTAAAAAAGGCCTATAGCGGCAGCAGCGGCGCCGCCACCCCGGTGTTTACCAGCGGGCAGTTTACCTGGCCTTGCCCGGGGTACTACAACTTAACCTCTAATTTTGGTACGCGTTGGGGCCGTTTGCACGGCGGCGTAGATATTTCCAGTGCCGGCATTAACGGCAAGCCCATTGTAGCGGCAGCCGACGGCGTTGTAATTGCTGCAGGTTTTAACCGCGGCGGTTACGGCAACTGGGTTATGATTAACCACGGTAAGCACGGCGGTAATAACTTTGCAACTGTTTACGGCCACATGATCAGCACCCCCTGCGTTAGAACCGGGCAAACCGTAAAGGCCGGTCAGCACATTGGTAATGTTGGTTCTACCGGCGATTCTACCGGCCCGCACCTGCATTTTGAAATTCGCGTAAACGGCAGCCGGGTAAACCCAATGGCCTACTTTAACCGCGCCAAATAATTTAATACTTTGTTTTAATGTTAATAATTTAAACCTAACCGCTGTGCTGCAGCTGGGCCTAACTTCAACTTGTTTTAAGGGCCTTGCCCCAAGCGCAGCGGTTTTGCTTTCGCTTGGTAAAATTTGTTTTTGTTGGCCTTAGGTAAGCAGGGGATTATTCCTGCCCACCCCCGGCCAATGGCTTTGGCCGGGGAGGTAATTGTTTGAAAAAATATTCTAAACCGTTTTTTAAAATGGAGAGCAGTGGCACTAAAGTTATTAAAATGCCTAAAACCGTTACGCGGCGCAAGGCCGTTTTGTGCGCCGTGATTGCGGCGGTAACGGCAATTATTTTTACTTTGGCGGTGCTGTGGCTTTACCTTAGCAACAGCGCCTTTGGCCAAACGCTAACAAAGCTTTACGCGTTAAACCGGCTGGTGCAGCAAAATTACACCGGCAGCGTTAGCACCGAGAAGTTAGACGAAGCCCTGCTAAACGCTTATGTAGACACCATGGACGATAAATACGGCTTTTACGAGGGGGCAAAGTCGGCCGAGGCGGTTGCCGATTCTTTTAAAGGCGAAAGCTACGGCGTTGGCATTACTGTGCTGTACGAAAAAGCCAACCGCTGCCTTTTTGTTTACCGCGTTTACGAGGGCGGCCCGGCCGAGCAGGCCGGCTTAAAGGTAGGGGACCGCATTACGGCGGTAGACGGCCAAACCGTTAAAGAGTTGGGTTACAAAAAAGCGGTTGCGGCCATTAAAAAACAAAAGAATACTGCCGTTACCTTAACGGTGCTGCGCGGCAGCCAAACGGTAGAACTAAAACCCGTGTGCGGGGAGTTTACCGAGCAAACCGTTTTTTACCGCCTAATAGGGCAAAAAGCGTATATTCAAATTACCGGATTTAATGACGCAACGGTAACCCAGTTTGAAAAAGCACTGGCTTTTGCCAACACACAAAAGGCAACCGGATTGGTGTTTGATGTACGGGATAACGGCGGCGGCACGGTAGATTCGGCGGCAAAAATGTTAGATTTGTTACTGGGCGAGTGCAATATTATTTCGGTAGAATATAAAAATCAACCCAAAAAGGTTTTGTACCGCTCTAATAAAGAAAAAACAAATTTACCTATGGTGGTAATTGCAAACGGCGAAACAGCCAGCGCAGCCGAGCTGTTTACCGCCGCCCTGCGCGATGCAGGGAACGCCAAAATTGTTGGCAATACCACCTATGGTAAAGGGGTTATGCAGCGCACCTACTTTTTTAACGACGGCTCTTGCGTGCGCATGACAGTTGCAAAATTTTACCCGCCCGGCGGCGTTTGTTTTGACCAAAAGGGCATTGACCCGGATGTAACCGTTACCTATACCGCTGAGCAGCAAAATAATTACCACCTTTTAGGGGATGCCGACCCCTACATTCAGGCGGCATTAAAAGCCTTTTAATGACAATTTTCACAGCTCTTTCAGCCGTTTTTTATAAACGGCTGTTTTTATATGTTTCAATTATTGTTTTGTACAAAAAATATGATGTTTTAACCATTTATTATGGCAAAAATATACGGTATAATTGTTACAGTGAATAAATTTTAAATTGGGAGGCAGATGTATGCTGAAAAAGGGCATATCTATTTCATTAAGCTTGTTGCTGGCGGCATTGGTTTTTGTAAACCCTTTGCTGTTTTCGGCGCAGGCCGAAGCACCGTTAAAGTTGACCCAAAATTTTGAAAGCAGTTTCTCCGTTTCGGGGTGCGAAATTGTTTCGGATTTTGGCTACAACAGCAACGGCTCGCTGCACTTTAAAAACAATGTGCAAAACCAGTGGTCTAAGCTATTTTACGGCACCGGCTTTGGCGGTGACGCTACCGGGCTGTACATTCAGCAAGGCAAAACCTACACGGTAAAATTCCAAATGTACATAAAAGCCTTGCAAAGCTCCGGCAACTCGGCGGTGGTGCTGCAGTATTTAACCACCAACAACAGCGGCTGGAACAATAACTCTAATGTAACCATTAATAAAGATAAAGGCGCAATTGATGAAAATGCTTCTTTTAGCATTTTGCCAACCTCTACAACCGGCACCTGGTTTACGGTTACCCGCAGCTTTAAGGCAGACCGTAACGCCTATTTGGGCCTTTATTGCTACAACACTGCCTCTGCCGGCAACAGCTACGCAGATGTGTATATTGATGATGTCCAGTTAGAGCAGCAGGCGCAAACCACCATTCGTTTTAATACAAACGGCGGTAACGAACTTGCCGACCTTTGCGGCAATGCCGGCACCACCATTGGTACCCTGCCCACCCCGGTTAAGGAGGGCTTTACCTTTGGCGGTTGGTTTTTAGATTCTGCCCTAACGCAGCTTTTTGAGCAGCAAAATTACCCGGAGCAGGATATTACCCTTTACGCAAAGTGGGAGAATACCGGCATTTACACGCAGGATTTTGAAAGCACCCTTTCGGTTGGCAGCGGTGCAGAGCTTTCTACCGCGCAGGCTGTTTCGGGCAGCTATTCACTGCATTTTAAAAAGGATTGCTCTAAGCCCGGCAACAGCTTTGTAGCTGTTTTTGGCAATAGCGGCGCAACCCAGAATTTGCAGGCGGGTAAAAGCTATCAGGTAACCTATCAGGTATATGTAGAATCTTACTTAGACGGCAAGGTTCCGGTGCTGAACACACAATGCTTTCCACAAAACCTAAGTGCTTGGAACGCCGGCAATAAAACCCTGGCGCAAAAAAATTTAACCACGGTTGAAAAAGGCAAGTGGGTTACCGTTACCCAAAGCTTTACCCCGGCCGCAAACGGTTATTTGGGCTTTTGGATGATGAACACCAAGGGCGACGAATACAGCGAATACGCCAGCGTGTTTGTAGACGATGTAGTATTAAGCGAGGTAAACGATGTTACCATTACCTTTAACAGTAACGGCGGCAGCAGCGTTACCCCCCTTGTTGGCAGGCCGAATACCGAAATTGGCAATTTGCCCCAGCCAACCCGCGCGGGCTACCTTTTTGGCGGCTGGTATACCGAAGCCGCTTGCAGCACCCCCTTTACCAACACCGTATTCCCCAGCGCTAATATTACCTTGTACGCCAAGTGGGTTTTAGATTTAACCGCTGGTTTGGTGCAGGATTTTGAAACGCCTTACGCGGTAAGCGATTGTGAAATTACCAATTTAAAACCGCGAACCGGCAACAATTCGCTGCATTTTAAAAGCGACGCCCCTAAACCGGGCAACGCCTTTGCGCGCCTGTTTGGGGATGCGAATACCGCCATGTACATTCAAAAAGGGCACGCCTACAAATTTACCTACTATGTATTTGTAGAATCGTATTTAAGCGGCAAAACCCCAGTACTTTACACACAGTATTTTGCCCAAAACCAAAGTGCCTGGAACGCCAATAATAAAGTGGTACAAACCCTTAATTTAACCAAAATTGCCAAGGGCGAGTGGGTAGAAATTACCCAGTTTATTAATGCCACGCAAGACGCCTATTTGGGCTTTTGGATGATGAATACTGACGGCCCGAATTACAGTGAATACGCCAGCGTGTTTGTAGACGACGCTGCTTTGATTGAAGTACCTACCGTAACGGTTAGCTTTCATACAAACGGCGGCAACGCCGTACAGCCAATTTCCGGTGCGTCGGGCTCGGCAATTGCTTTACCCAGTGCCGAAAAGCAGGGCAGCACCTTTGCCGGTTGGTACATTGATTCTGTCTGCAAAACGCCGTTTACCTCCGCGGTTTTCCCGGAGCAAAATATTACCCTTTACGCTAAGTGGTACGAAAAAGGCGTTTGGCAGCAGGATTTTGAGGCTTACCAAAGCGGTTCGGGCGGCGGCAAGGTGTACACCACCGGCGGCGCTACCCGCTACCAAAAAACCGGCCCGAACGATACGAATGTTCACGGCGGCGAAGGCTCGCTTTATGTTCCGCCGGAAAACAACAGCTTTTTTGCCATGCTGTTCCCGTACGGGGAAAAGCTGGAAAAAGGGCGGCATTACAAAATTGAGTTTTGGTACAAAGTGTATGCCATGACCAACTCCGGCCAGATTCGTTTAACCTACCTTTCTAACCGAGATAACTGTACCACTTGGGGCGAAAACGGCGTAAACCGCTACATGGACCTTGTAGATATTAACAGCAAAACCATTAACGAGCAAATGGGCGTTTGGCGCAAGCAAACCGTTTACTTTACCGCCGCTTATGACGCTTATGCCGGGCTTTACACCTGGGGCCCCATTGGCTTTTATTTAGACGATGTAACCATTACCGAAACCCCTGGTGTTACCGTTCGTTTTGAAACCAACGGGGGCGAGGCATTAGAGCCCGTTTCGGGTGCGATCGGCGAGAGCATTACTACCAGAATTCCCACACCGCAAAGAGCCGATCGGTCTTTTGGTGGCTGGTATTTAGACAGCGCCCTGACCCAGCCTTTTTTAGAAACCACCTTTACCAAAAACATGACGCTGTACGCCAAATGGCTGCCGCTTGGAACCTGGTACCAGGATTATGAGGCCTATGTTGCAACCGGTAACATGACCACCACGAATTTTGAGGTTTACAAAAAGCAAAATAATAACGACACCAATGTGCACGGTGGAAATTATTCTATGCACCGCAAAATTCAGGACAGTAATTTCTCCGTTCTGTTCCCGTTCGGAAGCAAGACAACCGCAGGGGATATGTACCGCATTGAATTTTGGCTAAAGTTAAATCAGTTCGTTACGAACGGTGAAATTCGCCTAACCTTTTTAGAGGACAGTAAGAGAAGCACCAGCTGGACCGATGAGCGTCGTGCTACGATTATTTATTCCTTTACGGCCAGCAATCAAGAGTCTATTAATATTGGCAGCTGGAAAAAAGTTTCCATGGTATTGCCTATTGATTACGACTGCTACTTAGGGCTTTACTGCTGGGGCGGTATGGATTTTTACATTGACGATGTTACCGTGACCCGCCTGCAACCCGGCCTGCTGGAAAGCAATATTGATAACACCTACGCGCAGACCCTGCACAACGAGGTTTTACACACCACGCAACCAATTACCGCATTAACCCAAAAAACAAGCCAAAAGCAGGTTATTCCCTTTAACCTTTTAGGCTCGAGCGACTATGCGCTTTCCGCCACGGTGAACGACGCAACCGGCGGCTCTTATGTTGCGCTGGCTTGGGATAAGGACGGCAACGATCTACTTGCTGGCACCAAAATTACCGCCGGCGAAAGGCAGGCAAACCGCGTGTTGTTAGATAAGAGCGGTTTAATTTACCTGGTTATTTACAACGGTGCGGGTGCGGGTGCGTTTAGTGATGTTACCTTAGCAAAATACGAGGCTATGCAGCTGGATAAATCCTTAACCGGATTTTTAAATCAGCCCAATTACGCCAGCGCCGATGACGCACCGGAGCTTACCTCAATTTTAGCTAAAATCAAGGCCTCCAGCAGCTACTTTAGCCAGAAGGAAACAGCCGACGCCGACGGCGAGACCCCAGCAACCGGGGATGTTGGCGTTTCTACCATTGCTGTAATTTTGTTAATGCTTGCAAGCGCGGCATTACTTGTTTTAAAATTTAGAAAGGCCGGTGCGGCACATGAATAATTTTAAAAAGGCACTTTGCTTGTTGCTGGCCTTAGTTTTATTACTTTGTGCCGCCGGCTGCAATAGCAAAAAAAATAGTACCGGCAAAAAGAAAAAGAATTCTTCTAAAAGTGCAACCGCCGAAATTTCCAGCGAGGTTTCGTCTGAGAATTCTACCGCAATAGATGACGCGGACTGGGAAGACCCCGTGGACGATGACGACGATGAGGAAATTGAGGATCCTGAGGAGGAAGTTTTTTTAGAGGCCAACCTTAAATTAAACAACGCCTCAACGCCCTTGCAAAGCAGCTTTTTAGGCTTTAACGCCGTTTACCACGCTTACACCTTCCGTAGTGATAAATATCACCGCCAGCACAGCGAGCGTACTGCTCAGGCCGAGCTGGACGCCGCAAAGAAAAGCGGTATTCACATTGCCAGAACTTATTTTGATTCCCAAATGCTTTGGGACGCCGCCCGCAAAAAACTGAATTACGACAGTGACTCTATGCAGGCGCTTTACCGTTGGTGTGGGGAGCTGAAAAAGCGGGATATTGATGTTTTAGTAAACTACTGGTACGCTTTCCGCGAAATTTACGGCGAATATTTTGGCGCCGACCACGCAAATAAAAAGAACACTTATTTGACAGGGTTAAAGCCGGAGTCAATTTATGTAGAGGGCGATGTGCCGAAAACAATTGATAATTTTGCCAACCTAATGGTAGAGCTGGTTCGCCAGCTGCAGGCCAGGGGCTACACCAATGCAAGATACCTTTCACTTTCTACCGAGCCGGGCTTTACGGCCTACGAGTACAACGGCATTACCGACCCCGCCAAGCTGGCCGAAATTTACGCAAAAGAATATTTGGCTTACGCTAATGTTGTTAACGCTAAGCTTAAAACTGCCGGGCTGCGTAACGCCGTAACCATTATGGGCCCGAACGAGGGCGCCACTACCACCAACGGCGGCTACATGATGAAAGCGGTGTACAATTTAGATAAGGAAGGCGCCACCGACCTGTATTCCTCTCACTCTTATTGCAATAATATTGACATATTAAACGATAATTTTGATTATTGGAATGAGGATATTAAATTAAAATTGCAAAACTTTGGCGGCGGGAAGGATAAGTTTGTGTTTGACGAATACAACTACGGCCAGGGCAACGCCTTAACCTGGCGCCGCAACAACCCTTATTTTGGCACGCAAATTGCGCTGCAGCAAATGGCAGTTTTGCAAAACGGGTTAAAGAGTTCTTTTATGTGGACTCTATTTGACCAAAAATGGCCGGATTCTAACAGCAACAACACCTCTGATTCGTGGGAAAACGGCGTGCATTGCTGGGGCCTATTGCCAAACTACATTGTAGATAGCCAACCGCACCCGGGCTTTTACGCTTTTCAGTTAATTGCCAATTATTTAGGGCAATCCGGCTCTAAAATTTACGGCTGCAATTACGGCTCGGCCGCAGGGCAAAGCATTTACTGCGTAATGAGCGAGACGCCGGACGGCTCGGTAGGAGTTGCTTTAGTAAACGCCAACGCCGACCGCGCAGCAGTTACCGTTAATTTTGAAAAAGCGTTGGGTAAAACCCTGTATCGTCACGAGTTTGACCCAGCGGTAATTTTGAAAAACGAAAACAACAATATTTTGCCGGTTTCGGCCAAAATCAGCAATTGCAAAACCGGTTTTGAGGATATTTTACCCGCTTACGGCGTAACCGTTTACACTACCCAAAAATAAATAATAAGCAACCCGCAATAAAGGCTAAAACTGCTTTTATTGCGGGTTGCTATTTTTTGTTGTTTTGTTGCTGTTTTGGCTGTTAGGCTTGCCAAGAAAAATTACTTTTTAACCCCAACCGCCGCGCAAAGCCCCTGCAGGCAGCAACTTTGGCACTTGGGCGCTCTGGCGGTGCAAACGGCGCGGCCGTGCAGCACCGCGCGGTGACAAAACAGAGCGGAATCTTTTGGCGGCAATAGTGCGCGCATAGCGCTTTCAACTTTTTTTGGGTCTTTGCTGTTTACCATGCCAAAGCGGTTGCAAAGGCGAATAAAATGGGTGTCGGCTACTACGGCCGGTTGCCCGTAAACATCTCCCATAATTAAATTGGCAGTTTTTCGGCCAATGCCGGGTAGGGTAATTAGCTGCTCTAAGCTGTTTGGTACTTCGCCTTCAAACTCGCTGCAAAGCACCTGCCCCAATTTTACTAAATCGCGCGCCTTGGTGTGGTAAAGACCGCAGGTTTTAATCAGGTTTTCCACTTCGGCAACGGTGGCGTTGGCAAAGTCTTTTGGTGTTGGCAGCGCCGCAAACAGTGCCGGGGTAACCAAGTTTACTCTGGCGTCGGTGCATTGGGCCGAAAGCCGGGTGGCAACCAAAAGCTGAAACGGGGTCTCATATTCTAACGAGCAGCGGGCGTTGGGGTAGGCCGCCGCCAGGGCATCTACAATTTTAAGCATGGTCTGCTTTTTTTGGGCTTGGGTCATTTTAAAACCTTCTTTCAATGCAATTTTACAGGAAAACTGCAATTTTGTCAACCAAAAAGCTGCACCGGTAAAGCTTTACAGCGGTGCAGCAAATAAGAACAGCTTTATTAAAATTAACTCAAAGGCCCAAAGCAGCTTGGTTCCCTAAAGGGTAAAAGGCCGTTTTTAACAGGAAAAAGCTGGCTTTTAAAAGGGCCAGAACCGTTTTAGGTAAGGAAAAGGCCGTTTTTGGAAAAGGGGAAAGCGCAATTTAGGGTTTCCATTAGGTTTAAAATTTAATTTTTTTTGCCAAAGGCCAGGGCGGCAACCTCCTCGGCCGAAACACAGTTATAGTCGCCCATCACGGTGTATTTCATGCTGCCGGCCGCAACGGCAAATTCAATTATCTGCTGCGGGGTGTAGCCGTTTTTGGCCGCGTAAATAAAACCGCCGCAAAAGGCATCGCCGCCGCCAATGCGGTCAACCGCGTTAATTTCGTACCGCCGGCTAAAGTAAAAATCGTTGCCGTCATACAGCATGGCGGCCCAATCAATTTGCATGGCGGAGTACGACCGGCTGTTGGTAATAGCAACCAGCTTAAAGCCAAAGCGTTTTTTTAGCTCGGTGGCCATTTGGCGGTAACCCTCGTTCGGGTCGGCCCCTTTTTTGGGGATAATGCCAAACATATCCTGTGGTTCGTCCTCGTACGCAAAGCAAACATCAACCAGCGGCATAAGCTCGCTCATTACGCGGTTGGCTTTTTCCCGCGGCCAAAGGGCCTCGCGGTAGTTTAAATCGCAGCTAACCGTAAGGCCAAGGCTGTGGGCAGCCTTGCAGGCAGCAAGGCACATGGCGGCGCAATCAGTGCTTAAAGCGGGGGTAATGCCGCTAAAGTGGAACCAATCAGCATCGTTAAAAATTTCCTGCCAGTTAAAGGTGTTGGCCGGCGCGGTGGCAATGGCCGAAAGGGCTCTGTCGTAAACAATGCCCTGTTTGCGGTAGGCGGCGCCCTTTTCAACAAAATATAGGCCTAAGCGGTTGCCGCAGCGGGCAATGTGGTTGGTGGCAACGCCGTACCGCCGCAGCGAATTTAACGCTGCCTGCCCAATGGCGTTTTGCGGCAGGGCGGTAACATGCTCGGCCGGTTGACCGTAATTGCAAAGCGAAACCGCCACATTCGCTTCACTTCCGCCGTACACGGCCAAAAAGCTTTCGGCCTGTAAAAAGCGTTGATTTTCCGGCGTGGTAAGCCGCAGCATAATTTCCCCAAAAGTTACAGTTTTTTTCATTTGTTACCCCTTTGTTTCACATTGTGAAACTGTGTTTTATTTTTATGTTTTTATTATAACAAACCCCGCCAAAATGTCAACCCTTATTTTTGTAACATTCGGCGTTGTGTTTTTTAAAAAATTATGCTATACTGTTGTTGTTAAAATTGGCGGGTAAGTAAAGCCTACCCAAAGCAGCTTAGCCTTAGCGTTAGTTTTTTCGGCCGCAAAGCGCAAAATTGCACGTAAAGCGTTCCACCTTGCGGCTAATAAACGCAAGCAGAAAACTGCTTGAATACAACAACGAGCGAAAACCGTACGGCGTTCGCCCTAAGTAAAAGTTGGGGGAATAAAATGCAACAAGAAAAATCTGTGCAATCGGTTGAACGCTGTTTTGCACTTTTAGAGCAGTTAGCGCAGCGGGGCAGCGCGGCCGTAACCGAGCTTGCCGCCGCCACCGGGCTGCACAAAGCAACGGTGCACCGCCTGCTTGGCACTTTGCAGGGGCTGGGCTATGTTCGCCAGGCGGGGCAGGGTGGGCCGTACACCTTAACCTTAAAATTGCTGCAGCTTTCCTCCGGCTCGCTGCAGTGCTTTAGCCTGCGCAGCCGGGCCGAACCGTTTTTAAAAAAGCTGGCCGCCCGCTGCGGCGAAACGGTGCATTTGGTGGCCCGCGAGGGGGACAGCATTGTTTATATAGATAAATTTGAGGCGCCGAATTCTGCCGTGCGGCTAAGCTCCCGCGTGGGGCTTTCGCTGCCGCTTTGGCGCACGGCTGCCGGTAAAGCGCTGTTGGCTGCGTTGCCGCCGGCCGAGGCCGAAGCTGTTTTTAACCGTGCAAAGGCGGCAGCCGGCCCAAATGCCTGCCCGCTTACAAAGGCCGAGTTTTTAAAGCAGCTGCAAACGGTAAAGCAGTGCGGCTACGCGCTGGATAACGAAGAAAACGAACCGGGCGTGCGCTGCGTGGGGGTTGCGCTGCCGCCGCTGCCCGGCGTTTTGGCCTACGCGGTTAGCATTTCGGCCCCGGCGTACCGTTTTACAAACGATCTGCTGCCCGAACGGGTAACACAGCTGCAAAACACGGTTGCCGAAATATTAAAGCAATAGCAGTAAAGCAGCGGTGCCGGTTAAAACGGCCTAAAACAATGAAAAAAATATTGAAATAGCTTAAAATGTGTGGTAAAATAAATTGATTATAATACAGAGGTGTTTTTATTGGCAACCGTTACCCTTTTAGCGTATACCCCGCAGCCGGAAAAAACCATTGCCGCCGCTGCAAAGCTTTGCTACGCCTCCACCGGCGTGCAGGGCATTATGGAAGGCTTAACGCCTGAAAAAACTGCGTCGTTTGTAGAAATGCTGGCCGAAATTGGGCACGAAAGCCCTATTGAGCACGCCTCCTTTACCTTTGGGATCGAGGGGGTTTCCCGCGCGTTTTTGGCGCAGGTTACCCGTCACCGTATTGCTTCTTACTCGGTGCAAAGTCAGCGCTATGTTAAAAAAGATGGCTTTGCGTACATTACCCCGCCCGAAATTGCCGCCGAGCCGGAGGCTTTAAAGCTGTACGAGCAGGCTATGCAGCAGGCAAACGAGGCCTACCAAAAATTAAGTGAGCAGCTTGCCAAAAAGCATTTTGAAAAAATGCTGGCCAGTGGTATGGATGAAAAATCTGCCCGCCGCGCCGCCGAAAAAAAAGCAATAGAGGACGCCCGTTTTGTTTTACCCAACGCGTGCGACACTAAAATGGTTATGACCATTAACGCCCGCAGTTTAATGAACTTTTTTAGGCACCGCTGCTGCAACCGCGCCCAGTGGGAAATACGCGAGGTGGCCGAGCAAATGTTTAGCTTGGTTTACGCCGTTGCGCCAAATTTGTTTAAAAACGCAGGTCCGGCTTGCTTGTACGGCCCCTGCCCGGAGGGTAAAATGTCTTGCAAAATGGCTCCGCAAATGCGCCAAAAGTACCAAGAGCTAAAAGAAAATGGGCTTAAGAAAAATGGGTAAATTAATTGTAATAGAGGGGCTGGACGGCAGCGGAAAATCTACCCAGCTTAGCCGCTTGCAGGCCTATTTTGAACAAAAACAGGCAAGGGTGCAAACGGTTTCTTTTCCGGCGTACGAACTGCCCTCCTGCCAGCCGGTTAAAATGTACTTAAACGGGGAGTTTGGCACCCATCCGTCGGATGTTAACGCTTATGCGGCTTCGCTGCTGTACGCGGTAGACCGTTTTGCCAGCTACAAAAAACAGTGGGAGGCGTTTTACCAAAACGGCGGCACGGTGTTGGCCGGGCGGTATGTAACCTCTAACATTATTCACCAATGCTCTAAATTGCCAAAGGAGCAGTGGCCGGCGTTTATGAACTGGCTTTTAGATTTAGAATACCAAAAGGTTGGTATTCCCAAGCCCAACGCCGTGGTGTTTTTAGAGGTGCCCATTCAGGTTTCGCAGGGGCTGCTAAACAAACGCTACGCCCAAAATGGCGGGGTTAAAGATATTCACGAAAACGATTTAGCTTACTTAGCCCGTTGCCACGAGGCGGCAGCCTTTGCCGCAAAGCATTGCGGGTGGCAGGTAATTCAGTGCTGCCGGGGCAACGAAATGCGCTCGGTGGAGGATATTTTTAACGATATTTTGCACTGTATTGAGCAAAACGGAATTTTAGAGGGTTGAAAAATGATTTATTTGTTTTTAGCAGACGGATTTGAGGAAATTGAAGCTTTGGCTACGGTAGATGTTATTCGCCGTGCCGGGCTGGAGGTTGAAACGGTTGGCGTAACCTCGCAAGCGGTGCGCGGTTCGCACAACATTACCGTTATGGCTGATCGGTTTATTGATGAGGTGGAACCGAACGAGGAACTGCAGGCCGTTATTTTACCGGGCGGGTTACCCGGTACCACTAATTTAGAACAAAGCCGCGAGCTGCAGCATTTATTAAATTACGCCTACCGCCATAACCGCATTTTGGCGGCTATTTGCGCGGCCCCCTCTATTTTAGGGCACAACGGATTTTTAAAAGGCAAAACCGCAATTTGCTACCCGGGGTACGAAAAAGACCTGTTAGGTGCCGAAATTGCAACAACGCCCGTATGCCGCAGCGGCAACATTATTACCGCCGCCGGTGCCGGCGTTTCAATAGACTTTGGCGCCGAAATTGTAGCCGCCTTTTGCGGGCGTGAAAAAGCAGATTTAATTAAGGAAAAAATGAGATGTACCCAACCGATATAAGAAAATATAAAATAGAGCTGCGGCAGGCGCGCAAGGCCTACCGCCGCACCTTAGACCCGGCCGAAAAGCAGCACATGGACGCCCAAATTGCCGCCCGGGTTCAGCGGCTGTACCAGTACCGTTTTGCAAAGGTTATTATGGTTTATGTATCTACCCCCATTGAGGTAGATACCCGCAGAATTATTGCCAACGCCTTTGCCGATGGCAAGCAGGTTGCTGTACCGCGCTGTATTCCAGAGACCCGTAAAATGGAGTTCCACTTTATACAGTCGTTAGAGCAGCTGCAGCCGGGAAATTTTGGGGTGTTGGAACCGCCCGAAAGCTTTGAAATTGTAACCGATTTTTCTAAGGCTTTAATGCTGGTTCCGGGCTTTATTTTTGATGTTTACGGCTACCGTTTGGGGTATGGCAAGGGTTATTACGACCGCTATATGTCCCGCTACGGCGGGGCAGCAGTTGGCCTTTGCTACAACGGCGAGCTGCGGCGCAGAATGCTGCACGGCCGGTTTGACCGCACGGTAGATACCGTTGTAACCGATAAATGTATTCGCCGCTGTGTAAAAGGCGGGGAGCGCAAGTTTGGAGGTAAAAAATGAACGAGCAGGAAAATAAAAATCTGCCCCAAAACGGGCCGGAGATGGGGGCGCCGGAGCAGCCGGTTGAAAACGCCGATTTTACGACACCGCCGGCAGGCAGCCCGCAGGGAAATTTGCTCCCGCAGGAGCCGGATGTAAAGATTTTGGGGGAGCAAGACCCGCAAACGCCGCCCCAATCGCCGGACTGTTTATTAAATCCCGGCGCTTCGGCAACAAATTCGGCTGACGATTCTGCCCCGCAGCAGCACGCCAACGCGTTAGATGATTTTGCTTATGTGCTGGGGAATGACAGCTTTAATTTGCAGCCCGAACCGGCAAAAGAGGGCAACATTTACCGCAAAAGCGCTAAAAAAAGCCCCGAAAAAGGCAAAAAGCACACTAAAAGCCTTGGCTCAGTTGTTTGGGTGCTGGTTATTTGCGCCGTTTCGGTTGCCCTGGCCGCTTTTATTGTTATTTTCTCCAGCGAATATTTAGGCATTGGGTTTGGCAAGGGCGGCGAGTGCGTGGTAGATATTAAATCCGGTATGTCTACCGCCCAAATTGCCAGCGAGCTTAAAGAGTCTGGCGCCATTAATAACGCCCTTATGTTTCGCATTTACAGCAAATTAGCGGGAAAGGACGGCACCTACAAATACGGCGTTTACACCTTTACCAACGAGCTGGGCTACAAAGAAATTGCCGCCATGCTGCAAACCGACGGTGCTAAGGCCGACACGGTTCGGGTTACTATCCCCGAAGGGGCTACCATAGACGATATTATTAAGTTGTTAGAAAAAAACAACATTTGCACCAAGCAGGATTTTAGAAACGCGGTGTTGAGCGAAAAGTTTAACGATTTTGATTTTGTAGCCCAAATTCCTAAAGATAAAGTTTATTACCAGTTTGAGGGTTACCTTTTCCCCGATACTTACGATTTTTATTGTTATGAGGATAAAGCCGAATGCGCGCAGCTGGCCATTCGCCGTATGCTGCAAAACACGGCCGATAAGTTAACCCCGGCCGTTCGCAAAAAAGCGGAGGAAATGAACCGCTCTTTACACGAAATTTTAACCATGGCCTCTATTATAGAGCTGGAAGCCAGCTCTGCTCCGGAGGAAATGGCGAATGTTGCGGCGGTGTTTTACAATCGCTTAAGCTGGGACGAACCGCATTTGTTAGGCTCCTCCCCAACCGCAAATTACCCTTACGGCGACGGACGGTACGATACCAACAAAACCGAGGGCCTGCCGCCCGGGCCGCTTTGTGCCCCCAGCACAAAGGCAATTGAGGCGGCCGCAAACCCCACCCCAAACTTTACTGCCACCTATTTTGTAACCGACAGCGACATGAAGTTTTATTACAACAACACCCTTGCCGCGCACAACCAAACAATTGCCTCGTTAAAGGCAAAGGGTAAGTGGCTGGGCTAACAACGGTTTGTAATGCGCTAAAAGGCTTATGTTTAACCACAGCACACGAAAAGGGCAATTATTATTCCCTTTTAGGCTGGCTCGCTGCGGGCGCCATGGTTAAGCCGGTTGGCTACAAATTATTCCTTGTACTTTACGGTGCGAAGGGCAATGCCCGGCGCACCGTTGCCCTTATTATTGGCCGGGCCGGCTTTTGGCCCCGGCTGCTTTGTGTTTTAAAGGAGAAGTGCTATGCAAAAAGTTCCCGAGCTGCTTGCCCCCGCGGGGGATCTGACCCGCCTAAAGGCGGCGGTTGATTTTGGTGCTGACGCCGTTTATTTGGCCGGCGAGGCCTTTGGCATGCGCGGTGCCTGCAAAAATTTTAATAGGGCGCAGCTGGCCGAGGGGGTGGCCTACGCCCACCAACACGGCGTAAAGGTGCATGTAACCTGCAACATTATTCCGCACGATTGCGACATTGCGCAAATGCCGGAATTTTTAAAAACTCTAAACGCTTTGGGGGTAGACGCCGTAATTGCGGCCGACCTTGGCACCATGACCCTGGTGCAAAAATACGCGCCGCAGTGCGAGCTGCATGTTTCGGTGCAGTCGGGCGTTACCAACGCCGTTACGGCCACCCAGTTTTTTAAGCTTGGCGCCAAACGCGTGGTGCTGGCGCGGGAGTTAAGCTTAAAAGAAATTGCCGAAATTCGCCAAAACACCCCGCCGGAGCTGGAACTTGAGGCCTTTGCTCACGGCGCTATGTGCGTTTCGTTTTCGGCACGGTGTTTACTTTCCAGCTACATGACGGGGCGGGACGCCAACCACGGGGATTGCGCGCAGCCCTGCCGCTGGAGCTACGCTTTGGTGGAGGAAAAACGCCCGGGGCAGTATTTTCCGGTTGCCGAAACCAAGCAGGGCACTTACATTTTAAACGCCAACGATTTGTGCATGGCTCCGTATTTAGATAAAATGGCCGCTGCCGGGGTAGATAGCATTAAAATTGAGGGGCGGGCAAAATCGCACTATTACGCCGCTGCCGCAACCGCCGCGTACCGCATGGCCTTAGATAGCCTAAAAGCGGCCAACGGCCCGTGGCAGCTGCCGGCCGAGGTTGCCGAGGAGCTGAACAAAATTAGCCACCGCACTTACTCCACCGGGTTTTACTTTGGCCCGCCGCAAAACTCCCAAACCTTTGAAAACGCCGGCTATGTGCGTGATTACGCCGTTGCCGCCATTGTTACGGGGTACGAAAATGGCTGCATTTTGTGCCAGTTAAAAAACAAATTCAGCCTTGGCGCAATGCTGGATTGCTTAGAGCCGGGCAGCAAGCCTTTTCAGTTTACGGTGCAGCAAATGTTCAACGAGGCGGGGGAGGCCATAGAATCGGCCCCACACCCTATGATGCTTTTAAAAATTCCGTTTGCACGCAAGGTGCGAACCGGCGCGCTGCTGCGCCTAAAGGCAGAGGAAAGAGGTTGAGTGATGAAGCAAGGTAAAAGAAGCGCCGGAGTTTTAATGAGCGTTAGCGCCCTGCCCGGCCCCTTTGGCATTGGCGGCTTTGGGCAGGAGAGCCGCGATTTTATTAGCTTTGTTGCTGCGTGCGGGTTTTCGGCCTGGCAGGTTTTGCCCTTTAACCCGGTAGATTTTGGCAATTCGCCCTACGCCAGCTGCTCGGCCTTTGCGGGGAACTATTTGTATATTGACCCGGTGCAGCTGCAAAGCAGCGGTTATTTAACCGCCCCGGAGGTAGAAAAGCTGCGCTATTCCGGCTCGCCTTACACGGTAGATTACGAGTTTGTAAAGCAAAGCAAGCTGCAAATGCTGCAAACGGCCTTTAACCGCGCCGGCCCAAAGCTGGCCTTGGCGCTGCAGGCGTTTTCGGCCAATAATCCCTGGGCCGAGGATTACGCCCTGTATAGGGTGCTGAAAAACCGTTACGACGGCAAGCCGTGGGTAGAATGGAACCCGGAGCACCGCGATTACCGGCAGGCCAAAGAACTGGTAAAGGACCTGTATTCTGAGATGCTGTTTTACTTGTTTGAACAGTACATTTTTTACGGGCAGTGGGCTAAGGTTAAGCAATACGCCTGCGAAAAGCAGGTTAAAATTATTGGAGATATGCCGGTTTATGTTGCGCTGGACAGTGTAGATGTTTGGAAAGACCCACAGCTGTTTTTGCTGGGGGAGGATTACAAGCCAACCGAGGTTTCGGGGGTTCCGCCCGACGCTTTTTCTAAAACCGGGCAGCTTTGGAATAACCCTATTTACCGTTGGTCGGCGCACGCCAAAACGGGTTACAGCTGGTGGTGCAGCAGGGTAGGGGGTGCATTAACCCTTTACGACAGTGTACGAATTGACCATTTTCGGGCGTTTGCCTCTTATTGGTCGGTTCCGGCCGGCAGCAACACAGCAATAAACGGCCGCTGGTGTAAAGGCCCCGGCAAGGCCCTGTTTAACGAGCTGTTTCGCCATTTTTCTAAAAGCCAGATTATTGCCGAAGATCTTGGCGCCTACGGCAAAGATGTTGCCGAGCTATTAGATTACTGCCAAATTCCCGGTATGCGGGTGGTACAGTTTGGCTTTTCGGGGGAGGACAGCCCCCACCTGCCGCACAATTACAAGCCTAACTGCGTTGCCTACCTTGGCACGCACGATAATAACACCCTGCTGGGTTGGCTTTGGGAGCTGGATGACGCTACCCGCCGCCGGGTGCTGCAGTATTGTGGCTTTACCGGCGAAAATTGGGGTGAGGGCGGTTATTACAGCCCATCCTGCCGCAAGATTATTGAAACGGTTTGGCGCAGCAGCGCCGGGCTAACCATTATAGCGTTTCAGGATCTTTGCGGTTTTGGGTGCGATGCCAGAATGAATATCCCCGGTGTGCCGGAAAAAAACTGGCGCTTTCGCACCACGGCCGAAACCATTGCGCAGGTAGACCAAAACTATTATTCAGCACTGAACCGCTTGTTTTTTAGAGTTTAAAAATAGCCGGTCTGCCGGCGAGGGCCTGAATTTGGCACGGGCTGGCACTTGATTTTTCACTAAAATTATTATATACTGTATTAGCGCTGTTTAGGGCCTTGGCTGTGCTGCGGCCGGCGTTTGCCCCTAAAACGGCAGAAATTTACTAAGGGGAACTTTCATGTTTAAAATTGTAGAAAAAACACCGCTGAATCCTACTGTAACTAAAATGAAAATTTTGGCCCCGTTGGTTGCTGCAAAAGCGCAGCCGGGCCAGTTTATTATTTTTCGCGCCACCGAGGACGGCGAGCGTGTTCCGCTTACCATTGCCGATTACGACCGCCAAAACGGCACGGTTACCATTATTTTTCAAATTGTTGGGGAAAGCACCATGGCGCTAAATCACCTGCAGGTGGGGCAATCGGTTTTTGATTTTGTTGGCCCTTTAGGCAAGCCTACCGAGCTTAGCGGCCTAAAAAAGGTTGCGGTTGTTGGCGGCGGCGTTGGCTGCGCCATTGCTTACCCGGTTGCCAAGCAGCTGCACGCAAACGGTTGCGAGGTGCACAGCGTTGTTGGATTTCGCAGTAAAGACCTTTTAATATTAGAAAACGAATTTAAAGCCGTTAGTGATGTATTTGCCGTTTGCACCGACGACGGCAGCTACGGCCAAAAGGGCTTGGTTACCAACGCGCTGGAGGAGCTGATTACGCAAGGCAACCAGTACGACGAGGTTATTACCATTGGCCCGCTGATCATGATGAAATTTGTTTGCAAACTAACCGAAAAGTACCATATTAAAACAACCGTTTCTATGAACCCAATTATGATAGACGGCACCGGCATGTGCGGCTGCTGCCGTTTAACCGTTGGCGGCAAAACCAAGTTTGCCTGTGTAGACGGGCCGGATTTTGACGGCCATTTGGTAGATTTTGACGAAGCTATGCGCCGCGGCGCCATGTACCGCGAGTTTGAGGCACACCGCCGTGAGGAAACCTGCAATTTATTAAGAAAGGGGCAATAAAAATGGCAATAAGCAGAAATATGGACCCAAAAAAGTGCCCCATGCCTTGTCAGGCGCCCGAGGTACGCAACAAGAATTTTAAAGAGGTTGCAACCGGCTACACCGCCGAAATGGCCGTGAACGAAGCCAAGCGTTGCTTAAATTGCAAAAACAAACCTTGTCGGGCAAAATGTCCGGTTAATATTGATATTCCCGCATTTATTGAAAAAGTTGCCCAGGGCGATTTTAACGCCGCTTACGAGGTGTTGCACCGCTACACCTCGCTGCCCGCTGTGTGCGGCCGCGTATGCCCGCAGGAAAAACAGTGTGAAAGCACCTGTGTGCGCGGTATTAAAGGGGAATCGGTTGGCATTGGCCGGTTAGAGCGCTTTGTGGCCGATTACCACCGCCAAAACGGCAAAACTGCCGTGCAAAAGCCGGCGTTTAACGGTAAAAAGGTTGCCGTTATTGGCGCGGGGCCGTCCGGCCTTACTGCCGCGGGCGATCTGCGCAAGCTGGGTTACGGCGTTACAGTGTTTGAGGCACTGCATTTAGCCGGCGGCGTGCTGGTTTACGGTATTCCGGAATTCCGCCTGCCCAAAGCCATTGTGCAGGATGAAATTGAAAATTTAAAGGCCCTTGGGGTAGAAATTCAAACCAATATGGTTATTGGTAAGGTTTTAACAATAGATGAGCTGCTGCAAAACGGTTACGACGCCGTGTTTATTGGCTCAGGCGCCGGCTTGCCGCGGTTTATGGGCATAGAGGGCGAAAGCCTGAAGGGCGTTTACTCTGCCAACGAATATTTAACCCGCATTAATTTAATGAAAGCCTATTTGCCCGAAAGCAAAACCCCTATTAAGCGCAGCCAAAAGGTTGCCGTTGTTGGCGGTGGCAATGTTGCAATGGACGCTGCGCGTTGTGCCAAGCGCCTTGGCGCCGAGGAGGTTTACATTGTTTACCGCCGTTCTATGGCCGAACTGCCCGCCCGAAAGGAAGAGGTTGAGCACGCCGAGGAGGAGGGCATTATTTTTAAAACCCTTTGCAACCCGGTGCAGGTTTTAGGGGATTCCGACGGAAATGTTACCGCTTTGCGCTGCGTTAAAATGGAGCTTGGCGAGCCGGATGAAAGCGGCCGCCGCCGCCCGGTTACGGTAGAGGGCAGCGAGTTTGATCTGCCGGTTGATACCATGATTATGGCCATTGGTACTTCGCCCAACCCGTTAATTCACAGTACTACCCCGGGGCTGGAAACCAACCAAAAGGGCTGCATTATTATTAAAAACGAGGGCGGTTTAACCACCCGCAACGCGGTTTACGCCGGCGGCGACGCCGTAACGGGTGCCGCAACGGTTATTTTAGCAATGGGGGCCGGCAAAAGCGCTGCTGCCGCCATTAACGAATATTTAAGCGGGCAGGAATAATCTTGTTTTGCTTTAGCGTTTGGCTTGTGCAAAGCGTATTTTATCTTAGTAATTAAAACAATAATTTAATTTTTGTAATTCATAAGAAATAAGGCGCTCAAATAGAGCGCCTTATTTCTTATGAATTGATTTAAATGATGTACTTATATGACAGTACACTCTTTGCTCCATTAATTGAAATTGTTGTGTTTATCAACAGATAACGCTCACCGGTAGAACTGTCAATCTTTGCTTCAGCTTTTTGAGTTTCAATTGTATATTCAGCATCTATATTTCTACGAGCAGTCGCATAAACTTGTTTCATATCTATCTGTGGTAAATTAAAATAATCATCGGAATATGAATCTTGATTTATGAAATTTTCTACTCGATCAAACACTTCTGTTATCTTACCACTCTCATAAAACAAGACATACGCATTGTCTGAATAGTAGTCTCCAATTTTTTCCACCACTGTAATTGTTCCGCTATCATTACTCTGCATGGAAAGATCAATCTTAAAGTCATTAAAAGAAAATGCTGGATAAGCATTTTTAATTAATTGCGCAATAGTTGTTTTGTTTGTCAACTTCTCTGGTGAAATAGCTTGATTTAAAACAACTGAATTGATATCTGTATTAAGGCTATTGATTCGAGTGGCAGATTTAGAGTGTTTTAACACCTGACTACCATTTCCATACAGTTTCCAGTTTTTACAGCTATTGTCGCCGTAATTAAAGCTATTAGCAATTCTTAATGCATTTGAAATGCTGTTTCCGGTTGCTAAATAATTGTTAAATTTGTTTTTCCATTCATACATGCAATTAAATCCAACTGTAGTAGTCCAGCCAATAGCAGCTTTGCAGCCCTTACTTACAACAATTTGTGCACAATTTGGGGATTCTTTTGCTGTTTCACATCCATCAAAAATAATTAGTTTGACCTTGCCCATATTATATTCATTTTGGATAATAATACATCCTCTAGCTGCAGTGTTTGTTGTTACCCAAAAGTTAGCACCCGTAGCTTTAGAATCAAAATTAATCCCTCCGGAATTTCCATGACCTGAAAGCATAATTATATCACTTTCCATAAATTTTGTGCCGCCATGGCTGCCGCGTAAAGTTGCAAGTGTTGGTTCAGTTGTATATCTTGATGAGAAGCCGCACAATGCATAATAGTCACTTGATTTTATAGCATCTCTGGCAGTGCTGTTGCCGTCTGTATAATTGCAACCTACAGAAAATGCCAAATTCCCAGCGGCAGAAACATTGAAAGAATTGCATATTATTACGCTAACTAACGAGATACATAAAAAAGTTGAAATAAGCTTATTAAGCCTTGATTTTACATTTTATCTTTATACTTTTGTAAAATAGTTTTATATACATCTTTTGGAACAGTGTAGTATGCACTTCCGGAAGTGGAATTAATGGACATCCATGCCTTTCCTGTTGAATCAGTTGCTTCTAAATTAATATGAAAATTATGATCAAAGTAGATTAAAACTTTTGGCATAGATTTTAATTTCATAACTCCGGCTTTCCATTGGTCTAACTTGAGAGATTTTTTGAACTCTGTTGTTTTGCTAGCATTTTTTATTTCAGCACACGGCTCGATTTTTTGAAATTTACTAACATTTTCAATTGGCTCATATCCTTGATATGTTAGTTTATTAGCAACATCAAAAAAAGTTAAACAAGATGCTGTATTCTTTTTCAATTCTTTTAACAGCTTTTCCCCAAGTTTTTGATATTTTTGCTTGTCGGGATCCGTTTCACTGAAATTTGAAGGATGACTACCTGTCTTTTCAGAAAAATTTTCAATATGGTTGGAAGGAGCAGACGCTGCATTTGAAATTTTAATTTTAGATTCTTCAACGAACGATTCTAAAGAAACATTCTGTGACAACTGTGAATAATTATTTGAACTGTCAGTATTACTTTTTAGTGACTTTTTTGGATCGCAGGCGATTGAACCAAATGCCACAGCTAAACACAGAATGATGATTAAAAATTTGTTCATAGTTGCCCTCCTTTTCTATTTACCGCACAATTATTTACTGTACATTGGAAACACCTCCTAACTATGCTATTGTACGAATAGCAAAATGTCACCCTCCAATTGCATTATAACATACAGGTCGTCATAAATCCATATTAAAAACTTACAAAATATACCATAAGAATTGTAACAATATCACAATTCCGATAATATTACGATGATTTTTTTATTTATTTACAAACAAGGTAACTGTTTCATGGCAAAGCTCATAGTAGGAACCGGCCGGGCAGCCCTTTAAAGGGCTGCCCGACCGGCTATTTTTTACCGTAAGTTTTTTATTTGTCGGCCTACCTGCAAAAACTTTGGTTTTTACAAGCAAGTGGCACTTTTGGTAGGCGGGGTAGAGGGGCTATTTTTCGGGTACAAACATCATTACAAAGCTGACGGCGAGCAGCGACGAGCAAAACCAAATTGCACGGGTGCCAAACGCAATGGTTAAAATACTGCCAAGGCCGGCGCCAATACCAAAAACAAAAATTACACCAAAGTAGGTAACCGCTTTTCGCAAAATTTCTTTGTTTCTAAGCCTAAAATAGGAGCAAAGCGCCTCGGTTCCGGCGCGCAAATTGCCAATGCACATGGTGCTGGCGTAGGCATGCCCCCGTACTTTGTGAAAGGTTTGCACCTGCATGGCGCAAACAAAAGAGACCAGTGCGTTTGCCAGCGGTTCCATAGCGGGGGGCAAAAAGCCTACCGCAAAAAGCAAAATAATTTCAAAAAACAAAATAATTTGCCGCCAATGAATTTTCTCAAAGCTTTTATACCGCATGTGAATGAGCTCTGCAACCGCTGTGCCAATAATAAAAGAAAAAACCGGAATAAAATATTTTACCAGCGTTGCCCACTGTTGTTGAAACAGCGCCGTGCTTAACAAAACAATGTTGCCGGTTTGGGCGTTGGCAAAAACTTCGCCGCGGCAGGTGTAGGTGTAAGCATCTTGAAATCCGCCCGAAAGAATAATAAAAATTGCGGCGCGAAAGCTATCGGACATTTGCCCGTGAAACGGCTTAACAGCCCTCATGCTGCCGCCCCTTTTCCGGGAAGGTAAAAACAAAGGCCGTGTAAGCCAAAATAAAACCAACCGCAAATAAAATAGCTACAAAGCTGTTTTTGCAAAAAAGGCATTTGGCCGCAATACCAAACACAAAGCCGGCGGCAAATGTTCCCGAAAGCAAGCGGTAATTTTTGCGTTTTTCGGCCGGCATTTTAATTAATTGAACCACCAATACAATCATGGCGGCGTCCAACATCACACTCATAAGCACTTCAAATAAAAGCTCCATTTTTAAACCCTACTTTCAACCCTTTAAGTATTGGCTTTCCTTGACTTTTACGGTCGTGTATATTATAATACAGAAATTTCTATATGTAAAATGTATATTATACATAATTAATATGTTAAAATAACATGGTTAAGGAGACCGGCTATGAAAAGTCAAGAGAAAAATAAGACTAAACAAGACGAGTAGAATCAAACAGAACATTGTGCTTTAGGAGGGTGAAAATAACGCGAACAAGTTTATGAGCGACAGGACCTAAAGCACCGTAATGACTGAGACCTTGAGAAAGTTTCAGTTGGTAATAATCGGAAAAGGTATCGTTGCGAAGAGAGAGCTGCCAAGCGGAATTGATTAAAGCGAACCGCAGCATTTTAGAACCGCGTTTGGACATCCTTGTGGAACGAGCTTTAAACTTGCCGGACTGACACACGGTAGGATCAAGACCGGCATAGGCAAGGAGCTTTGCCGGAGAGGCAAAACGGTTAATATTACCGATTTCACCCAAAATCATAGCACCATCAATAGCGCCGATTCCGGGAATGGACATAATGACGGAATCAAGCTCATTCATCGTAGCTTTAATAACCTTTTCAATCTCATCAATTTGCTGTTCCAATAGCTCGATTTGCTGAATGGTTTGGGCTATTTGAATGGATATGTAGGGGTTCTTCACCCCAACGGAGGATTTAGCCAGACTTTTTAAGGCTTCGGCCGTACTTCTTGAAAAGCGTCCCTTGGAAGCTTTTGAAAGGAGCTTGCTTAAAGAATCTAAGCGTAAGGCGGCTATCTCTGCGGGTGAAGAACACCGTTTCAAGAGCGTATAGCAGGTAGAAATGTGAATGCCGGATTTAAAAAAAGAAAGTAATTCGGGGAAAAGCAGGTTGACATATCCCGAAAGCTGAATTTTGAGTCTTGCCTTGGATTTTTTAAGGTTTTAACAAAAACGGCAGAGGGATTTCAGTTTAAGTGAGCGAGCGTCCTGCTCGGTGTATAAGCGATAAGAATTGACCATAAGAGATTTAATAATCAAAAGAGTATCAACCTTATCGGTTTTGGTTTTTCTGATGTTGGTTTTACGCAAAGTAGCGGTTTGAATAGGATTGATCACAGCAAGCTTGTAACCGGAATCAAAGAGAAAACAAATAAGGTTTTCGGAATAGATACCGGTAGATTCAAGACCAATGATCAATTGCTCTTTCGGAAAAGAAGTAATTTTTGAAATGAATTTTGCAAATCCCGGTGCGTCATTGTCAAAAGCAAATGGTTCAACGAAAACAACGCCGTCTGAATCCGCGACAGCTGCGTAATGTGTGGTTTTGGCTACATCAATACCGACATAAATCATACAAAAGACCTCCGAAAAAAATACACCGCACCGAGCCAACGGAAAATATCCGCGTAAACTTGCGTGACATAAAGAATCGCAAAAGCGTTCTATCCAGCTATAAACATTTAGAATAAATCCGTGGCAATACACTCCTTTGAGTCATCAAAGTGACAGAAAATAATTAAAAGTCCACGGTGTTCTAAACAATTATATCACAAATCCGACCCGACGGCGCGGTGCGCCGCATATAAAAAGCTTCAGTCGCTACGCTCCCTCGGCTTTTTATATGCTTGCTTTGAGGCGAGCGTAAATAATTCAGAAAGGGTAGATGTAGCCTTAACTATATCATACAAGTGTTAATATGAAGGAGAATTTAGTAAATTTAAAGTTAAAATACAGAAAGTTGATTGAACGGAAAAATCAGATGGATGAGAATTGGTACAACGGAATATTTGACCGCTATGAAAATCCTGTGCTCACAAATTAGCACATTCCTCTTGATTGGAGATACGATTTAAACGAAAAAACAAATCCGTATCTTTTGGAGCGTATCGGCGTAAATGCCGGGTTCAATTCGGGCGCGATATATTTAGACGGCAAGTTTGTACTTGTTGCTCGTGTTGAAGGATATGACAGAAAATCGTTTTTTGCGGTTGCACGGTCGGATAACGTAATAGATAACTTTGTGTTTGACGAGTATCCGGTAATACTTCCTATATACGGTGATGCAGATACAAATGTATACGATATGAGATTGACTAAGCATGAAGATGGTTGGATTTACGGACTTTTTTGCTCTGAAAGAAAGGATAAAACCGTTGACGATACCTCGTCTGCCGTAGCTAAATGCGGAATTGTGCGCACAAAGGATTTAATCGAATGGGAACGCTTCCCCGATCTTGATACAAAATATCAGCAGAGAAATGTTGTCTTTCACCCTGAATTTGTTGACGGCAAATATATGCTTTAAACAAGACCGTCAGATGGCTTTATAGATGTTGGAAGCGGCGGAATAGGAGCGGCCCTGGTTGACAGTATGGAAAACGCAAAAATTGGGGAAGAAAAGATTATTGACAAGCGTGTTTATCATACGATTAAGGAAGTGAAAAACGGAGCGGGCGCAACTCCAATAAAGACAAAAGACGGCTGGCTACACATTGCTCACGGTGTGAGAAACACTGCAGCCGGACTTAGATATGTCTTGTATTGCTTTATGACGGCTTTGGACGATCCAACGAGGTTAATTTATACACCGGGCGGCTATTTCATTGCACCGCGCGGTTGGGAAAGAGTCGGCGATGTGTCGAATGTAGTATTTTGCAACGGTGCAATAGAAAATGACGGGAAAATATTTATATACTATGCGGCATCCGATACAAGACTTCATGTTGCGACAACTACAGTGGATAAAATGATTGACTATTGTAAAAATACTCCAAAGGATGGTTATACAATGTATACAAGCGTGGAAAATATCTGTAAGCTGATTGATATGAATAGGTGATATAGATGGACTACATAAAAGAATACGAAAAATGGCTTGAAAATGCCGATGCAGAGACCGCGGCAGAACTGAAAAAAATGAATGATTCCGAAAAACAGGACGCGTTTTACCGCTGCCTTGAGTTTGGCACGGGCGGACTGCGCGGAGTTATGGGCGCAGGCACTAACCGAATGAATGTATACACTGTTCGTCAGGCAACGCAAGGCGTTGCCAATGAAGTCATTGACAGCGGCGGAGAGGGCAAGGGCGTGGTAATTGCCTTTGACTCACGGAACAATTCCAAAAAAATTCGCGTATGAGTGCGCAAGAGTGCTTTGCGCAAACGGAGTTAAAACATACCCGTTTGACAATTTAAGACCCACGCCGGAGCTTTCGTTTTCGGTTCGGTATCTCGGCTGCGCTAGGGGTATAGTTATTACCGCCAGTTACAACCCAAAGGAGTATAACGGATATAAAGTATATGGCGAGGACGGAGGACAGATTCCGTCGAGTGTTGCTGAAAAAGTAATTAAATACATAGATGCTACAGATATTTTTGACGGCGTTAAAGTGAGTGACAATCCTGATTATATCAGTATAGGCAAGGACGTTGACGAGGCATATATTGCGGCGGTTAAAGCCGAATCTATGAACATTTCGATTTCCGATGATTTTAAGGTGGTATATACGCCAATTCACGGCTCTGGGAATAAGCTTGTGCGGAGCATTCTTGATAAAATAGGTGTAAAAAATGTATTTGTTGTGCCTGAGCAGGAATTACCAGACGGAGATTTTCCGACGGTTAAGTCGCCGAATCCCGAAAACATTGAGGCGTTTGATATTGCTAAAGAATATGCAAAGAAGCAGAACGCTGATTTGGTTTTCGGAACAGACCCCGACAGCGACAGAATAGGGGGTCGTTGTTAGAACGGCAATGGCGAATTTAAGGTCTTAAACGGAAATCAGACCGGTATGCTGCTCTGTGAATTTATATTACGGAAAATGACAGAGAGAGGAACTCTTACAAAACAGCATACTGTTGTAAAGACTATAGTTACAACCGAGGTGGTTCGCAAGATAGTCGATGATTATGGTGCTGACGTGATAGATGTTTTGACCGGATTTAAGTTTATCGGCGAAAAGATTAAGGAATTTGAACAGACGGGTGACAGAAAATTTGTATTTGATCTTGAAGAGAGCTATGGGTATCTTAAAGGTATGTATGCACGCGATAAGGACGCGGTTGTTGCTGCAATAAAGTATGGATATGTTAAGAGCGGACTTAAAACGCTGACATTAAAGGGTTCTGACGGGGCGGAAAAGATTAAGGCAATAATGAAACGTATGCGCGAGAATAAGCCTCAGACTATAGCCGGCTATAAGGTGACAGAGGTTAAGGATTATTCAAACGAAATAGACGGAATGCCGAAATCGGACGTGCTTAAATTCTTCCTCGATAAGGGTTGGTTTGCGGTTCATCCGTCCGGAACAGAGCCGAAAATCAAGTTCTATTACGAAATTGAGGGTGACAAAGGTATCGATATTAAAGAGATTGCACGCGACTTTAAGCTGAGTTTTGACTAAAATGCTGTTATATTGCCAAATGACCAATTTGAGTCAAAAACGGATGGAGTGTAAAGTTTTTGTGGGGTCTCCAAGATGATAAATTATAGTGTAGAACAATCTGAAGAATTTTTTTGAGGAAACAGTAGTTTGTCATTGAATGAGTTTGGCATTATGCCGGACTCATTCTGTTTAGGTTCATAGAAATCTATTTGCGATAGCAATAAATGTACTCTTTTAACTCATAATAAATAACATAAATCTTTATTTAACAAAATGTTTTTTTGTATTCGGAAGGGGTTATTCCAAATGTGGATTTAAAGGTGCGGTTAAATGAGCGTACGTTTGAAAAACCGCAATTATAGGCGATGTCTGTGATTTTGTTATCAGAGTTTAACAATTCGGAAATTGCCTTTTCAAGCCTATAGAGCGTTAAAAAAACATAGAACGTTTGGCCGGTAATTTCGTGAAAGTAATGCGCGAAATAATATTTTGAAAAACCGCAATATACCGCAATATCCGAAAGAGAAATAGGTTCTTTGTAATGCTTCTCTATGTATTCGTTGCTTTTCTTTAGTACAGATAAGACGGTTACATTTTTCTTGCGTTTTTCGCTGTCTAATTTATGAAGCCGGTCGCATCTTATAATTTGATACAGAATTTTATTGGAAATTGAATTAACAAGATAAGAATATCCTGTCTGTTGATGTTCAATTTCTTTTTTTAGCTGTTCAATATCGAGCCTGAGTTCGGTGTTTAAGGGTTCATTTGACTTAATTACGACCGGTGATATCCGAAGGGATTTAAAATCTATGCTTTCTACGGATTGTTTGCAATTAATTTTTAAAATATACAGATGATTCTCTTTCACAGATGAAAATCCATGCACTTCACCGGGCATAAAAATGCAAATATCTCCGGCGGAAGCATAAAAAATTTTACTTTCGCATAGGATGACAACTTCCCCCGAAACTACTTCAATAATCTCAATTTCCTCATGAAAATGCGAAAGGTAATTAATATTTCTTGAGTTAAAATCCATATATGGATAATTCACCATTGCCGTGTGAAAGTTTTCAAAGAAAATATCCTGCACAGTTTATCCCCCCTTATATTAATACGTAAAAAAGTATATCACATATTTTACAAAAAAGCAATATCTGTCGCATAAAAAGCTATAAATGTATTGAACTAATTTGAATATTTATGATATGCTAAATTAAAAAGGAGGTTTCAAAATAATGGAACAGTTTTTGAATATTTCAAACATTAAGTATGAGGGAGTAAAGTCAAAGAATCCGTTTTCATTTAAGCACTATAATAAGGACGAGATAATCGGCGGAAAAAAGATGAGTGAACATCTGAAGTTTTCTATGGCGTATTGGCATACAATAGTTGCTGACGGAACCGATATGTTCGGTGTCGGAACTATTGACAAAAGCCTTGGCGAAAAGGATCCGATTGAAATTTACAAGAAAAAGGTTTATGCCGCATTTGAAATTATGAATAAACTTGGCATTGAATACTTCTGCTTTCATGACAGAGATATTGCACCGGAGGGAAAATCCCTGTCGGAATTTCAGCAAAATCTCGATGTTATCGTTCCGATTATAAAAGAACAGATGAATAAATATGGAATAAAGCTTTTGTGGGGAACGGCTAACTGCTTTACCGCACCGAAATATATGCACGGAGCGTCCACCTCGTGTTGTGCCGACGCTTTTGCATACGCTGCCGCGCAGGTGAAAAAGGCAATAGATATTACTATTGAGCTCGGCGGAAACGGCTATGTGTTCTGGGGCGGCAGAGAGGGCTATGAAACGCTTTTAAACACCAATATGGCATTGGAACAGGATAATTATGCACGGTTTTTGAAGATGGCGGTTGAATATGCACGAAGCAAGGGTTATGACGGCGATTTCTATATAGAGCCAAAGCCGAAAGAGCCTACCAAGCATCAGTATGATTTCGATGCTTCGACTGTACTTGCTTTTCTGCGCAAATACGGTTTGGAAAAAGACTTCAAACTGAATATTGAAGCAAACCATGCAACTCTTGCGGGTCACACATTTGAACATGAGCTTTGCGTTTGCAGAGTTAATAATGTGCTGGGTTCTGTTGATGCAAACCAAGGTGATTGCCAATTTGGGTGGGATACCGATCAATTCCCGACTGATGTATACAGCGCCACATTTGCAATGCTTGAAATTCTGCGTGCCGGCGGTTTTACAAATGGAGGGCTTAATTTTGACGCAAAGACAAGGCGCGGCTCAAACACGATAGAGGATATATTCCTTGCGCATATAGCCGGAATGGATGCATTTGCTTTAGGCCTTAGAAATGCTTATAAAATTATTGAGGATGGCAGAATCGATGAATTTGTAAAGAAGAGATATTCTTCATATAAAAGCGGTATGGGTGCAAAAATCGTCAACGGCGAAACAGACCTTAATGAGCTGTCAGAGTATGCGCTTTCGTTAAATGAGGTAAAGCCGGAAAGCGGGCGTCAGGAATATCTTGAAAGTGTCATCAACAGCATTATATTTAATTAGTATGGGGTAACACGATGAAATATTTAATTGGAATAGATATTGGTACATCGGGAACAAAGAGTGTTTTGTTTGACCCCGAAGGAAAGGTTGTTGCGTCAGCAACAGAGGAATATCCGATGTATCAGCCGAAAAACGGTTGGGCGGAGCAAAATCCAAATGATTGGTGGCGTGCCGTGTACAAAACTCTTTGCGAAATTACTCAAAATGTGGACGGTGAAATCTGTGGTATCGGACTTTCGGGGCAAATGCACGGTCTTGTGATGCTGGATGAAAACAATGAGGTAATCAGAAACGCCATTATTTGGTGTGACGGCAGAACGGCAGAGGAATGCAAGGAGATTGAAGAGCTTGTCGGACACGACAGATTAATTGAAATTACGGCAAATCCCGCTATGGCAAGCTTTACCGCGGCAAAAATGATGTGGGTAAAAAAGCATGAACCGGAAAACTTTAAGCGTTGCCGCCATATTTTATTGCCGAAGGATTATATCAGATTTATGCTGACCGGAGTGTTTGCGACCGATGTGTCGGATGCTTCCGGAATGCAGCTTTTGGATGTCGGCAAAAGATGCTGGAGCGATGAGGTGTTAAAAAAGCTCGAGATTGATGAAGATTTGCTTGCAAAGGTTTATGAAAGTCCCGAAGTGACAGGCTATGTAACCGAGAATGCCGCAAAGGCTTGCGGCCTGACAAATGGTATTCCCGTTGCGGCAGGCGCAGGGGATAATGCCGCGGCTGCAATCGGCACGGGTGTATGCGAAAACAAAAAGGCATTCACAACAATAGGAACAAGCGGAGTGGTTTTTGCCCATACAGATAAAATGATATTTGATAAGCAAGGCAGAATTCACACATTTTGCTGTGCCGTACCGGGTGCTTGGCATGTGATGGGCGTAACACAGGCGGCAGGACTCTCGCTCAGCTGGTTCAGAAACAATTTTGCAAAGGATTTGTCATACGGTGAAATCGATAAGCTGTGTGAAAGCATTCCCATTGGTGCGGAAAAACTGATTTATCTTCCTTATTTAATGGGAGAAAGGACTCCGATTTTGGATATCGATGCAAGAGGTGTATTTTTCGGACTTTCAGCAATGCACACAAAGGCGCATCTTGCAAGGGCGATTATGGAGGGGGTTTCATATTCTCTGAAAAATTGTCTTGATGTGCTGAATGAAGTTGGGGTTGGCCCGGCAGATATGGCGCTTTGCGGCGGAGGTTCAAAAGGAAACTTTTGGAGAGGTATGATTGCGGATGTGTTTGATATGCCGGTGAAGATAATGCAATCGGATGAAGGTCCTGCGCTTGGCGCCGCAATTCTTGCCGGATGTGCAGCAGGTGTTTTTAAGAATGTGCAGGAGGGTTGCACCAAGCTGGTGAAGGTTAAGGAAGAACAGCCGCCGGTTAAAGAAAATCACATGGAATACGAAAAGTTTTATTCGGTATATAACGGGTTATATTCGGCATTAAAAGACAGTTTTTCAAGGTTGGCAAAAATATTATAAAGATAATATAACCGAATAAGTGCAAAACCATTACGGAAAGGATGTAAAGTATGAATTGGGTATCAACAACAGAAAATGAAAAATGGTCAAAAAACAATGAATTCTCAGACAGAAAGGGCGAAGAACTTATTATCGGCGAAAAGCAGGGAAAACCGCTGTACGGATGGGGATGCTGCATAAGCGAAATATGCGCAAAGGCAATATTCGGACTATCAAAGGATAAGCAAAAAGCAATATTTGACGAGCTGTTTAATGAGGACGGGTGCGGTTTTGATTATTGTCGGTTATCGATGGGAGCAAACGATTTTGCCGAGAGTTGGTACAGCTATGATGAATTTGACGGAGATTATGAACTTGAAAAGTTTTCGATAGACCGCGACAAAAAATATATTATTCCCGCAGTAAAAGAGGCGCAGAAGCGTTCGGAGGGCATTGAGTTTTATGCATCTCCGTGGAGTCCGCCGACATGGATGAAGTTTCCGAAGGTATACAATTACGGGCAAATTGTTGAAACAGATGAAAACTTAAAAGCATATGCCAAATACTTTAAAAGATATCTGGAAGAATACAAGAAAAACGGGATTGCTGTTAAACAAATCTTTTTTCAGAATGAATTTATATCGGATCAAAAATTCCCTTCATGTGTATGGAAGCCTGAAACAATTGAGAAGTTTTTAGCAGACTATCTCATTGATGAGATTGGCGAAATGACCGATATATGGTTTGGAACATACAACGGGCCGGAGACGGATTACAGGCAGTTTATAAGCAGGTACTATCAATATGTCGGCGCTGTTATGCAAAATGAAAAATGCAGAAAAAATATAAAGGGAATTGCCTTTCAGTGGGCAGGTCGATCGGCAATAGTTCAGGCGAATGAAGACTTTCCGGATATGGATTTTATCAACAGCGAGATGGAAAGCGGAAACGGTGATAACAGCTGGGAGCACGCGCTGTATGTGTACGAATTGATACACCATTATTCCAGGTTTGGCGCAAGGGCTAATGTTTATTGGAATATGGCTCTTGAAAATGGGGGCTTGAGTACTTGGGGCTGGAGGCAGAATTCACTCATAAGCATAAAAGACGGCAATTATGTATTTAATCCTGAATTTTATGTATACAAGCATTTTTCACACTTTGTAAAGCGCGGCGCGGTAATGTTGAAAACAACGGGAAGCTTCAGTTCAAACGCAACGGTATTTGAAAATCCGGATAGCTCGCGTGTTGCTGTAATTGTAAATCCGTTTTTCAACGAAAAGCTTTTAACAGTAAATCAAAAGAACTATATATTAAAGCCGCGTTCATTTAATACAATAGTATTGGATTAAAACAGCGATTAGATGTAAGCATCATAATCAAGAAATCATAACCACCCGTCAAACGGGTGGTTTGCACAAGGGCTATAAGCCCATAATACCGACCCGCGTCTCAAGGCGCGGGCTTTCTCTTTGTTCAAGCCTTAGAGTCTTTG
>OIZO01000274.1_pt1 | contig 37938 bp, 28 predicted proteins | sample 1588551 | NCBI WGS metagenome assembly OIZO01 (sample SAMN03283271) | human gut metagenome | biome: human-associated habitat; material: feces | host: Homo sapiens | place: Peru | collected 2012 | reverse complement strand
CTTCAGAGCTAAAAAAAGACTTACAAGACCTTTACCATATCAATTTTCCACAAACCCCTATCGTAGAGGGAGATATCACACAAATCGACCCAAGCGACATCCCTGCACATGACATCTTATGTGCAGGTTTTCCATGCCAACCATTTAGTCAAGCCGGGAAGCGCCAGGGCTTTGAAGACGAGAAGCAGAGAGGCAATCTCTTTGATTACATTTGTGCTATTTTAGACAAGCATCATCCAGAATATGTTTTGCTGGAAAATGTGGCTAATCTAAAGGGACATGACCATGGCAGAACATGGAAAACGATCCATCAAAAGCTGACAGAACTAAACTACGAAGTAGCAGAACCCGCAATTCTTTCTCCGCACCAATTTGGAATACCTCAACACCGTCGCCGTATCTATATTGTTTGCAGGAACAAAGATTACGGCACTCTAGATGATTTCAGGTTCCCAACAACAGAAGAGAAAGAACTTCATATCAATGACATAATCAATAGCAAAGACAAAGATTATATTCCATTAAAAGCAGATACAAGAAAACAGCTTGACGTATGGGAAGATTTCTTACACAACTGTATCAAGCACAATAAGAGTATCCCCTCTTTTCCAATTTGGGCAATGGAGTTTGGGGCAAACTACGAATATGAAAATCTTGCTCCTTCCTATCAGCCATTGGAAAATCTTAGAGAACGCAAGGGAAAATTCGGTACTGTTCTAATAGGAAATACAAGAAAGGAATTAATCGAGAAATTACCAATCTATGCCCAAACGGCAAAAACAAAAGAGTTTCCAAAATGGAAGAAAAGATACATTCAAGAGAATCGCAGTTTTTACAAAAACAACAAAGAATGGCTTGATCCTTGGATGGAAAACGTGAAAGGCTTTTCCAATAGTCATCTTAAACTAGAATGGAATTGTGGAGTAGAAGCCAAGCCTACGCTCTTCGATAAAATTGTACAATTCAGAGCTTCAGGTATCCGCATCAAACTCCCAACCTTTTCTCCTGCGCTTAATCTCGTTGGCACGCAAGTACCAATCTTTCCATGGATAAAACTGCCGAAATCTACGCTTAAGGAAGGAGATGCAGACCATGGTCGATATATGACAATTAAAGAAGGTGCAAGGCTACAAGGAATGGAAAAATTAAAGTTCGGTAACGAAAATTTCAAACTATCAACAAGCAGATGTTACGAAGCTTTAGGAAATGCCGTAAACGTAACTATAGTAAAAATGATTGCTAAAAAATTATTGGGATTATGATGGAAAAAGACTCATATATCAGCAAGCCACAAACTGTTAGTGTGGCCATAGGTACAAGCATGTATGGCAGATTCAAAGATTTGCCTAATACGCCGTCACATGTCTTAGCCGAGTTTGTGGACAATGCCCTACAATCATACAGAGACAACAAGTCTATATTGGAGTCTATGGAGCCTGATTACAAGCTTCGAGTAAGCATTAATTTCACAATGGACGCCGATGGAAAGATCATTAGCGTTGATGTAAACGACAATGCAGGCGGAATCAGCAAAGACAAATTCAACACGGCATTCATGCCAGCTAAGAAACCAGACAACGATCTAGGACTCAATGAATTTGGCATGGGTTTAAAAACTGCAGCATGCTGGCTAGGCGAAGACTGGCTAGTAAAAACATCTGCCATAAATGAGCCTGAAAGTAAGACCATCAATTTCTGCCTCAATGATATTTGTGCGGAAGATTTGAAGGAAGTGCCAGTAAAATACAAAGCAGAAAAATCACAGGAGCACTATACCCATATCCATATAGAGTCACCCACATCCAATATGCCTTCTAAAAAAAGCATTGGCAAAATCTGCAATGAACTAAGCAGTATTTATCGTGTTTCACTGCGCAACAAAGAATTCGAACTCTATGTGCAAGATAAGCCTATCACCTTTGAAGACTATCCTGTGCTCAATGAGCCATACGTACATGAGGCTGAGGGTAGCCCTATATTCTGGAAAAAGGAAGTAAGGGTCCAAATAGGTCCTTATAAAGGAAAAGGCTTTGTGGGTATCCTGAAAGATATCAAGCAGGGAAGGAACGGATTTGTAATATTAAGAAGAGGACGTGCTGTAGTAGGAAACGAAGACAACCATCGTTATTATCCTAAGTTTATGGGATCACAAGGCACTTTCAAGTACAAAAGACTGTTTGGGGAAATAGAAGTTGAGGGATTTAATGTATCTTTCAACAAAAATGACATTCCAGATCGTGAAAATCTTGAAACCCTGTTTGACATGTTCAAGGAACAAATCTGTCTGCCCGACTTCAATATGCTTAAGCAAGCAGAAGATTATCGTGTATCAACAACAAAGAAGGATGTGCTAAAAATCATCAGAAAGCACAAAAATACACCAAAGGACAAGAAAGCTCCGGTAAGTATTAGTTCGACAACCCAACCAGCTACAAGCGATGCCAGCAATATGGTGTCAATAGTGCCTGCTGACGACAGAGACAATTCTTACGAAGATACATTCTGTGTAGATGGCAAGGAGTACACGTTGAAGATTGACTTCTGTGAAGGCGGTACAGAATTATTCTATAATGACATCACGGATTCAGACAACAACATCCTAACCTGCAAGGTGAACATGAATCATCCTTTCTTCGAAAATATCGATCAAAAGAAATCGCCGAGTTCTATCGTATTGATCAAATCCATGGCTATCGCCAAATTTGCAGCATTAAAGAAGGAAGATGACAGCATCATGGGATTCATGCGCTTATTTAATGATTACATCATGAAAGTTAAAAGCTAGAGAATATGGAAACAATAAAAATTAACAAGAAAAAGAAAACATGCAAAGGAAATACCCTTCAGGAAGTAATTGGAGGGCATTTCTTTGACAGTTTTGTGCAATCACAAAAACAGGGTTTTCAACCAGACGGTACCTATAAGAAAAAGGGTATTACAGCCGAAGGTGCTGCTACTCTTAGAGAAGAAACTTGCCATATTCTAACCCATTGTAATGCTCATAATGCCTACAATAGTCCAGAGACTACACATCTTGTTGTTGGATATGTACAAAGTGGAAAAACTATGTCGTTTACAGCTCTTTCTGCACTAGCCAAAGACAATGGCTATCGCCTCATTGTATATCTGGCTGGAACCAAGACAAATCTTGTGGAACAAACTACAGCCCGCTTAACAAAAGACTTAATTGGCATAAACAGAGAGAATGCAGATGATTATAAACTTCACAAAGACCCAAAAGAAGGTGAAATTGATGAAATTATCAGTCAGATGGAATTAAGTTCAAAGCCGATGATTCTGATTCCTCTACTCAAGCATTCACAACATATTGAGCAACTTATCAAACTCTTTGAAAGTCGTGATTTCAAGGAGTTGATGGGACAAGAGACTGTGCTTATCATAGATGATGAAGCCGACCAGGCATCACTTAACGCCTATGGCAGAAAAAACAGCAAGACAAATGCAGATGACGTTTCTGCCACCTACAAATCCATTCTACGAATGAGAGCAGCTTTGCCTGGCAACACATACATACAATACACAGCCACCCCACAAGCCAATCTGCTGATCAGCATGCAAGATACACTATCGCCTCAAAGTCACACTTTACTGACTCCTGGCGAAGGATATATAGGCGGAAAGTTATACTTCGGTTTAGGCGAAAACCATGAGTTGTACAATTGTGGTCTTATCAAAGAGATACCCCAAGGAGAAGTATTTCATAAAAAACAAAATAAACTGAAGAAAATACCAAATTCCCTAGCAGATGCGCTCATGTTGCACGTGCTGGCAATAGCCATTGTTGTGAAATGGAGAAAAACAGAAGGAATCAACTTCCTATCCATGATGGTACACCCTGACGAAACCCAAGAATGGAATTCAAGATTCAAAGGATGGATAGAAAATACTATTAAAAATTGGCGACAAGCGTTCAGAAATGAAAAAACAGACGAGTACGCCTTTCTTATCGGGAAATTCCAAAAGAATTTTACAGAAGCCATCAGATATTATGATGAAGAAGAACAGCCTTCCTGGGAAGATATCCAACCATTGCTCAGAGACATCATTCTGGACCATAAGGTTTATCTTGTCAATTCGGATAAAGATGCAGAAGTAAATATAGACTGGAATAGTCATTGTATGCACATTTTGGTAGGAGCAGAGATGCTTAATCGAGGTTTTACAATCGAAAATCTCGCCACCACCTATATGCCTCGATACACCACAGGAACAGCTAATGCTGACACTATACAGCAACGCTGCCGTTTCTTTGGGTATAAGCGCGACTACATCAAATCGTGCAGGGTATTCTTGCCACAAGTATCTATTCTAAATTACGTAGAATACATCAAACACGAGGAAGAATTGCGTTCAATGCTCAAATCTTGCGACTCACTTGCAGAAGCCGAGAGAAAGATCATGCTATCTCCTCGCCTTAAACCGACGAGAACAAATGTTTTACCAGACAACATTGTAAAAACTCAGCTCAAAGGTATCTGCGAATTACAGGCTTTCCAGAGTCGTTCGCTCATCGAGAACAACCAAACATTTGTTAAAGCATTTCTCGAGCAACACAAGAATGATTTTGAATACGTTCAGTATAAATATCAAACAACTGATCGTCAACACCGTAGCATGGAGTTAACTATAGAAGAAGCCATTAATTTCTTGCGAGATTTCAGATTTTCAGATATCAATGAACATATCAGAAAGATAGATACTATTAGATATTTGAGATACCTAGACTCCCAGAAAATCATCAAGTATGTAAGATTTATCCAGATGGCATGGCAGGAGACGCCCCTTCGAGAACGTTCATACAACAAGAACACCCAGAAAGTAACCTCCCTGTTATCTGGTCAGAGCAACGACAATGGTATTACCTATCCAGGTGACAGAAAGATGTGTGACCCAGATACAATCACCATCCAGTTGCACCATATAAAGTTCCTCAATGGTATCTTAGAGCTACCGCCTGATGCTTACGCACTGACTATCAACTATCCCGAAAAGATAGCCACCAACTACATCAGTACAAAAAGCAACATGGAGAAAGAGGAATACAGTGAATAACAAACATCTTAACAAATAAACAATTAACAAGATGAATATCAAAGAAATTATAAAACAATACAGAAACATGGAGCGTCCTTCTAGCAAAGAAGACGCTCTACCTGTGGTTTCCTTAGGCAATATGCTTCATAAACTCAGCATATCGCCCGAAGGATTCCCTTGTTTTTTCGTGGCTACCAACATCACGTCTTCATCTTCCCAAAATATAATCAGAGAAATCTTGTCTGTGGAGTATAACATAGGATGTACAATTTCTAAAGAAGACGGCTCTAAAGAAGAAAACGTATTTACAAGAATCACTTTAAGATCTATTGAGCATGCATTGCAGGATTACTTTATCGAAATTGTTGCCATGATGCTAGAGAAGTTTCCCAAAGAACCCACCTGTCATGAAGTAGCAGTGGAGGTAGAGAACTTAATCTCCATATTCTCTGCATTGAACAACCCTCCACGCAAGAAGATACAGGGACTCTGGACGGAACTGCTGGTCATCGACCAATCAACGTTTCCTAGCACACTGATTTCTGCTTGGCATGGAGATCCTTCAGCCAAGTACGACTTCACTCTAGGACGCGATAAGATTGAAGTAAAAAGTACATCTGGAGAAAAAAGAGAACACCATTTTTCATACGACCAGTTGAACCCTTCCACCCATTCACGCCTGCTGATTGCATCGGCTATAGTAAGAGAATCGGGTGAGAACGAAAACGGTCTCTCTGTGTACGATCTTTACCAGAAGATACACACACGTGTACACAACACTACCTGGCGTCTGAAACTATACAAAGTAATGGCCGAGACGATAGGAAGCGACATTGTGAAACTCAAAGACTTACATTTTGATTATGTACAGGCTGTGGATTCTTTAAAGTTCTTTGATGCCCTAAAGGTACCTCACATCAACAAAGATGGCATACCTCCACATGTTAGCCAAGTAAAATTTGCAAGCGATTTGAGCGACATTGAAGATGTTCTGTCAGAAGACTCTGACTTTGACTACAGTAAGAGTCCATTATACAAAAGTTTACTCACCCCTAAAAACGAAGAATTATGAATAATGAAATTACCAGTAGAGATTCTCTGAAAAATCTCTTATGTGATGCTCTTAACAAGAAAGACAGTTTTCGTTTCATAAAAGGCATAAACCCATGCCTGATAGCCCTCAACGGAGTTGATTTTTGGATTTACCAAAAGAATATCACTTCCACAGCTTTCACCAAAGGAAGCAACCAGTCAGACGTTAACCGTATTCAATTGCCAGAAAGAGACATCTTCCAACCTATCAAGGATTCAGACATAGCCTTTATTTTCCTGGGCTATGACAAGGATCATGATGTATATGTAACATGGAATCCATATACCACCAAACAGCGTCTGAACGTCACTAAGAATGTATCATTCTATTCAAGAAGAAATGCTCAAAAGCTAGCTTCAGAGACTGGTACATTTCAGCAAGTATATCAGACAAACGGCAGCGCAATTCTAGCGTTTCCAAGAACCCGTTTGGCTGATTATCTTTTGAACATAGCTGATTACTTTCCGGAAATGACAGAATACGTAGCTGTTGGATCCAAGAGAAGAAAAGCAGCAAATGAAGCCTACAAAAGTTTTGTTGACTCAAAGAACATCAAAGATTTTCTGCCATATCTCAGAAGCTATGGTCAGTTAACAGAAGAGCAAAACTTAAAGTATTTCAAAGTGATAAAAAAGTTGATTTCCGATGTTATCACACCTGAAATTACTTGCAGAAAAATGTTTATAAAATACAATAGCATCGAAGACTATACAAAAGCTATCGTTCCCCTTATTAACACAACGGAAATAGACATTTTAAGCCCAGAAGAAAAAGCGTGCATTGAACCTGCATTAATTGCATATATTTCATTTCTTAGATATACATCCAACGAGTCTATAACAGACAGTACAATTCCAGAAGATTTATATATGAATGAAGAGGATGAGGAGGATGGAAGCGATGTGAATAGATGTAGAAAGGAAATTATATGAATACAGCATTAACAATAGCAGGAAGTGATTGCAGTGGTGGAGCAGGAATTCAGGCGGATTTAAAAACATTTGCAGCACATAAGGTGTATGGAATGTCAGCAATTACTGCCCTTACAGCGCAGAATACTTTAGGAGTTACAGGGATATCGGAATCATCACCTGAATTTCTTAAAGCACAGCTGGATGCAATATTTACAGATATATATCCTGATGCAGTTAAGATAGGAATGGTTGCGTCAAAGGAACTTATAGAAACAATAGCAGATGCGTTAATTATGTATAAGGCAAAAAATATTGTTCTTGACCCGGTTATGGTATCAACAAGTGGAAGCAGACTTATTAAGGAAGATGCAGCAGAGATTCTTAAAGAACGCCTGATGGTGCTTGCAGATGTTATAACTCCTAATATTCCAGAGACAGAAGTGCTTACAGGAATGACTGTTGACAGTGCAGATTCAATGGAGAAAGCAGCGATAAAGATATATGAACATCTGAAGACAAAAGGCGGTCATGCAGCTGTTTTAGTAAAAGGTGGACATGCAGTTCATACAGCTAACGACTGTCTGTGCGTAGATGGCAGTATAGTGTGGCTTAATGGAGAAAGGATTGATAACCCTAACACACATGGAACTGGCTGTACGTTGTCATCAGCCATTGCAGCTAATCTTGCACAGGGCTTATCAATAGAAGAAGGTGTGAAGGCAGCTAAAGAGTATCTCACAGGTGCGTTGAAGGCAGGACTTAATCTTGGAAGCGGCAGCGGTCCGCTTGACCATACATACTGGCTTGATATTAATAAGTAGTAGAAGGAGAGACAGATGGACAGCTTCTTATATAGTATAAATGCAACGGTACCAATATTTTTAGTTATGATAGTTGGCTGGGTAATAAAGCAGCTTGGTGTTATAGATGATCATTTTGCAAATGTGGCTAATAAATATGTATTTAAGGTGGCACTTCCAGTTCTGTTATTCAGGGATTTGGCGGCAGCAGATTTTAAATCGCAGTTTGATGTTAAGTTCGTACTGTACTGCATGATTGTTACTACTATAGTATTTAGTGGAATATGGATATGTACAGAGATATTCATGAAGGATGATACACAGAAGGGTGCATTTGTGCAGGCATCATTCAGAAGCAGTGCGGCGATACTTGGAATGGCATTCATACAGAATATGTACCAGAGCACAGGAATGGCACCACTTATGATTGTTGCTGCAGTTCCGTTGTTTAATATATATTCAGTAATAGTGCTTACCTTTAAGGCACACCCTGAGTGTCATGGCAACACAGAAGTTCAATCTGCGGATAAGAAAGAAAACATTAAAAAAGCGTGCTTTAATATTGTAACTAATCCGATAATTATAGGAATTGTGCTGGGACTGTTATCTTCGCTTGCAGGATTTACATATCCTGTAATTATCAATAAAACAATTAATAATATTGCACAGACAGCTACACCTGTTGCACTTATATGTATTGGTGCTTCATTTGAAGGGAAAAAGGCAATTAAGAAGATTAAACCTACTGTTATTGCTACATTTATAAAACTTGTGGGTCTTGCGGCAATATTTCTTCCTATAGCAGTAAAAATGGGATTTCGTAATCAGGAACTTATGGTAATTCTTATTATGCTTGCTTCACCATCTACAGTTACCTGCTTTGTTATGGCTAAAGGTATGGATAATGACGAGGTGCTGTCATCAAGCATAGTTGTGCTTACAACATTGCTTTCAAGTGTGACTCTTACTGCATGGATATTTATATTAAGAAATTTTGGACTTATTTAGAATATTTATAGTGTTTTTATCTTGTAATTCATGTTATAATAGACAGGCTTGATTTACTGTGGTAAAGTGAAAGCGTATTAAAGCGAGAAAGGCATGGATTTTTATATGGCTAAGAATATCAGAAAAGCCGTCCTGTTACTGGCAATGTTGTCTGTGATTGTGGGAATGTTCACAGCATGCAGTAATAAAAAGAGCGATGATGGACGAACTACATTTACAGTAGGATTTGATGCGGAATTCCCACCTTATGGTTACAAGGATGACAGTGGAGAGTATGTAGGCTTTGATCTTGACCTTGCACAGGAAGTATGTGAAAGAAATGGCTGGAATCTGGTTAAGCAGCCTATTGACTGGGATTCTAAAGATATGGAGCTTAGTTCAGGCTCTATTGACTGTATATGGAACGGATTCACACTTAATGGAAGAGAACGCGAGTATACATGGTCTAAGGCATATATTGATAATTCACAGGTTGTTATAGTTAAATCTGGTTCAGGAATAAAGAAGTTAGAAGACCTTAAGGGTAAGGTTGTTATTGTACAGGCTGATTCATCAGCTCTTGCAGCATTTACAGGAGAAGATGCGACAGAAGAGAATCTTGCACTTGCGGCACAGTTTAAGACACTTCAGCAGGTGTCTGATTATAACTCAGCATTTATGAACCTTGAATCAGGTTCGGCAGATGCTGTATGTATGGATATGGGTGTTGCAAAGTACCAGCTTGAGCAGAGAGGTAATAAGTTCACAATGCTTGATGAGACTGTTTCATCAGAGCAGTATGGTATTGGTTTTAAGTTAGGTAATACAGCATTAAGAGATGAAGTTCAGACAAGCCTTAATGATATGCTTGCTGATGGCACATTTGACAAGATTGCTGAGAAATGGGGACTTACAGACAGCGTATGTCTTGGAGAAGAAGGAACAGACAGTGCATACCTCCTTGACAGCACCAGTACAACTAAGGCTTCATTTGGTGAAAGACTTTTGGATATAGTTAAGCAGCTTTCATCAGGAATGTTAGCAACTCTTGCAATATTCTTCTTAACACTTATATTCTCGATGCCGCTGGGACTTCTTGTATGTGAAATAAGAAAGTCAAGAATAGGCATTGTAAGATGGATTGCAAGAATATACATATCAATAATGAGAGGAACTCCTCTTATGTTACAGCTTCTTGTTGTGTTCTTCGGACCATATTATCTGTTTGGAATGAAGGTTACGGCAACATACAGATTCTATGCTGTAATTATCGGATTTGCTCTTAATTATGCAGCATATTTTGCAGAAATATACAGAGGTGGAATTGAGAGCATACCTAAGGGACAGTACGAGGCGGCAGAGGTGCTTGGATATTCCAAGGTACAGACCTTCTGGAAGATTATATTCCCTCAGATGGTTAAGAGAGTGCTTCCACCAGTTACTAATGAAGTTATAACACTTGTAAAGGATACATCACTTGCATTTGCACTTGCTTACACAGAAATGTTTACTCTTGCCAAGCAGGTAGCGGCTTCAACAGCAAGTATCATGCCATTATTCATAGCAGGATTATTCTATTACATTTTCAATTTCCTTGTTGCTATGGTTATGGAAAAGTTAGAAAAGCGCATGCAGTATTTTGATTAAGGAGGATTTTAATATGAAGAAATTATTAGAAATATCACATTTAAAGAAATCCTTCGGCGATACTGAGGTGCTTAAGGATATATCAATGGAAGTTAATGAGGGTGAGGTTGTCGCAATTCTTGGACCTTCCGGTTCAGGCAAATCAACTCTTCTTCGTTGTGCAACACTTCTTGAGACAATGGATGCAGGAACTCTTAAGTTAGGTGGTGAAACTGCATGTGAGGATAAAGACGGGGTTTCAGTGTATGTTGGAAAGAAAGAATTAAGAGAAATCAAGAATACATACGGACTTGTGTTCCAGAATTTTAATCTTTTTCCGCATTATACAGTTATGAAAAATGTTACTGATGCACCTGTTTCTGTCCAGAAAAGGGACAAGAATGAAGTAGAGAAAGAAGCCAAAGAGCTTTTAAAGAAAGTTGGACTTGATGGCAAGGATAACAGTTATCCATGCCAGTTGTCAGGAGGACAACAGCAGAGAGTTGCGATAGCAAGAGCACTTGCGATGAATCCTGAAATGCTTTTCTTCGACGAGCCTACATCAGCACTTGATCCTGAGATTACTGCAGGAATTCTTAAGGTTTTAAGACAGCTTGCTGATGAAAAGATGACAATGATTATCGTTACACATGAGATTGAATTTGCAAGAAAGGTTGCAGACAGGGTAATATTCATGGATGGCGGAGTTATTGTTGAGCAGGGAAAGCCGGAGGATGTTATTGACAATCCAAGTAATGAAAGAACCAAAGCATTTTTACAGAAGATGGAAAAATAATTTATGTGTATACAAACTAAATAGCTGGATATAATTGTTAATGGGAAGTTTTTTAATGAGAAAACTTCCCATTTTCTTGCATTGTGGATTTTGTTGTATAATGCTAGAATTGTATTGTTAAAGTTAGAAGAAACTAACTTAAAAGATTACAAAGCATTTGATTAGGAGGCTAAAATCCTCTCCTCGTCAAAGGACTCGGATTTTTGCTTCGCAAAAAAGGAGGATTATATGGCAGCATATTTAGAGATTGAAAAGGTTATAGGCAGAGAAATTCTTGATTCAAGAGGCAATCCTACAGTTGAGGCAGAGGTTTATCTTGCGGATGGAACTGTTGGAAGAGGCGCAGCACCTTCAGGAGCATCTACAGGTGAATTTGAGGCACTTGAGTTAAGAGATAAGGATAAGTCAAGATATTTGGGAAAGGGCGTTACTAAGGCAGTAGAGAATATTAATACAGTTATTAATGACTGTCTCTTTGGGATAGATGCATCTGATATATATGCAGTTGATGCAGCAATGATTAAAGCTGATGGAACTAAGGATAAGTCTAAACTTGGTGCAAATGCTATCCTTGCGGTATCTATAGCAGCAGCAAGAGCAGCATCTTTATCTCTTGATATTCCTCTTTACAGATTCTTGGGCGGAGTATCAGGAAACAGACTTCCTGTTCCAATGATGAATATTATTAACGGAGGCTGCCATGCATTATCAAGCGGACTTGATGTTCAGGAATTCATGATTATGCCAGTTGGGGCACCAAGCTTTAAGGAATGCTTAAGATGGTGTGCAGAGGTGTTCCATGCACTTGCAGCTATACTTAAAGAAAGAGGACTTGCAACCTCTGTAGGTGATGAGGGCGGTTTTGCTCCGGCACTTAAGTCAGATGAGGAAGCAATTGAGACAATATTACAGGCAGTAGAAAAGGCTGGATACAAGCCAGGCAGGGATTTTAGGATTGCAATGGATGCAGCTTCTTCAGAGTGGAAGAGCGAGAAAGGAAAGGGTTATTACAAGCTTCCTAAGGCTGGAACAGAGTACACAGCAGAGGAGCTTATTGAGCATTGGGCTAAATTATGTGAGAAGTATCCTATTATATCTATTGAAGATGGTCTTGATGAAGAGGACTGGGAAGGCTGGAAGAAGCTTACAGACAGACTTGGAGACAAGGTTCAGCTTGTAGGTGATGACCTTTTTGTTACTAATACAGAGAGACTCTCTAAGGGAATTGAACTTGGAGCAGGTAATGCAATTCTTATCAAGCTTAATCAGATTGGTTCAGTTTCAGAGACACTTGAAGCTATCAAGATGGCTCATAAGGCAGGATATACAGCAATCAGCTCACACAGATCAGGTGAGACAGCAGATACAACAATTGCAGACCTTGCTGTTGCTCTTAACACTTGCCAGATTAAGACAGGTGCTCCTTCAAGATCAGAAAGAGTTGCTAAGTATAACCAGCTTTTAAGAATTGAGGAACAGCTTGGCGCCAGTGCAGTGTATCCGGGAATCAGGGCTTTTAATGTTAATAATGATTAATCATTTGAAACAGATATTGAAAAAATATTAAGAAAGCCTTATAGTTGTGTATGATTATAATATATGTAACAGGAAGGCAGAACAATGATTAAGAAATTAGGAAGAAACGACCATTGCTGGTGTGGCAGTGGTAAGAAATACAAAGCGTGTCATGAAGCATTTGACGATAAGTTAAGATATCTTGAGGATATTGGACATATTGTGCCATCACACAAGTTAATCAAGACACCTGAACAGATTGAGAAAATTAAAGAGAGTGCCAGGATAAATGTAGCATGCCTTGATGCGGTTGCAGCAGCAATACATGAGGGCATGAACACTGCTGAGATTGATAAGATTGTATATGATGTAACCACTGATATGGGAGGAATTCCAGCACCACTTAATTATGAAGGATATCCTTACAGTGTGTGTACATCTGTTAATGAGCAGGTATGCCACGGATTTCCATCTAAGGATGTTATCCTTAAGTCAGGTGATATTGTAAATGTTGATTGTTCTACAATTCTTCATGGATATTTTTCAGATTCATCAAGAATGTTCTGTATAGGTGATGTTAAGCCTGAGGTAAAGAAGCTTGTTGATGTTACTAAGGAATGTGTTGAATTAGGACTTGAACAGGTTAAACCTTGGGGCTTCTTAGGTGATATGGGACAGGCAGTACATGACCATGCATATGCTAATGGATATACTGTTGTAAGAGAAATCGGCGGTCATGGAGTCGGACTTGAATTCCATGAAGATCCTTGGGTTGGGTACAACACTAGAAAAGGAACAGATATGGTTATGGCTCCGGGAATGATGTTTACAATAGAGCCTATGGTTAATATGGGTAAGGTAAATGTCGTTACAGATGAAAAGAACGGCTGGGAAGTATCTACAGCAGACGGACTTCCTTCAGCACAGTGGGAGATACAGGTTCTTGTAACAGAGGATGGACATGAAGTAATAAGCTGGTAGAGAATAAAATAAGTTCCTACAAATCAGGCACGCTTTCGCTGCTCTCGCCTCGCAACGGTACTAAATTCGCGTTTACACGCTCATTAAGTACCGGCGGGCTCAAAGCACCTGATTTGTAGGAACTTTTTTATTGCCATATAGATACCGCTATCATATAACTGCCTTCTGAGTCCATTTTCCACGAAGGAATCTTATAAGGAACAGAAGTGAACGGAATCCCCAGTCGATGAACATACCAAACCATACACCGAGTACACCAAGTCCTAATGTGCCACCGAGAAGGTAACTGCTTCCCACACGGAATGCCCACATGGAGAAAATGCTTACCATCATTGTGTACTTGGCATCACCGGCAGCACGGAGAGCATTAGGCATAGTAAAGCTAAGCGGCCATATGAATATTGCTACAATTGAGAACCAGTGGATAAGGCTTAAACCTGTTTTTGTTGCTTCAGGTGACAGATGGAAAAGTCCTACCACAGGAACGGCAACTATTGTCATTACAATGTTGGTTGCAAGAATACCTGCATATGCAATAAACATAAGCTTTTTACCGTATCTTTTGGCTTCATCAGGCTTCTTTGCACCGATACACTGACCTATAACAGTAATCATTGCCATGCCAATTGCGTTGCCCGGAATATTGGCAAACATTGTAACTGAGTTGGCAACTGAGTTGGCAGCGATGGCAGCAGTACCAAATGTTGAAACAAGGCTTGAAACAGAAAGCTTACCTATCTGGAACATGCCGTTCTCCAATCCGCTCGGAAGACCGATAGACAGAATCTTCTTAATAATAGAAGGGGATGGAAGAAAATCTTTGCAGGTCTTTATTCTTATTGCTGATTCTGCTCTGAACATAAGTCCGATAATAATTATGGCTGATATGATTCGTGAAATAAGAGTGGCTAAAGCTACACCGGCAACCCCCATATCAAACACAAATATAAATAAAGCATTTCCACAAATATTAATTATGTTCATGATAAGACTTGTGTTCATGCTTATTTTACTGTTTCCAATACTTCTGAAAAGTGCAGCACCTGCATTATAGACACCAAGGAACGGGTATGAGATTGCTGTTATATAGAAATATATACTTGCACTTTCAAATACATCTTTTTCAATCTTGCCAAATATGAAATTGATGATACCGTGATTGCCTATGAGAGAGATAACCATCAGTAATGATGATAGTGTACTCATAATAAATATAAGCTGTCCGGCAGATTTCTTTGACATATTAATGTTCCTGCTGCCAAGATACTGGCTGCATACAACAGCACCTCCAGTTGCGAGAGCTGATAATATCTGGATAAGCAGGTTGCTTATATTATCAACAAGTGCGACACCTGAAACTGCAGCCTCTCCTGCTATTGATACCATGAATGTATCAACAAAGCCTACGCTGACAGCCAGCAGCTGTTCAAATATCAGAGGGATAATAAGTTTCTTTAAGTCTTTAGATGTAAACATAATAATCTCCTATATCAATACATAGCATATCTTAATAATATAAAACAATAATTTATGTAAAAATATAAGAAAAGTAGCTGTATTTAATGCAAAATACATAAAAATTGCGAAAGACTTTTAAAAGAAGATTGATTATCTGAACAATTCTTTAGAATAAATGATTGAAAATAAGACTTGTACATGATATAATACGATATAATTTGAATATATGAAGGAGGTATTGTCGTGAAACATATTAAGACAATCAGCAACCGCGTATTAAAGGATACAATGAAGCACGGCGGATGTGGCGAGTGCCAGACATCATGCCAGTCAGCATGTAAGACATCTTGCACAGTTGGTAACCAGAGCTGTGAGAATAAGAATAACTAGTATTTTTAGTAAGAGAGTGTCGAACTATTCTGCACTCTCTTATTTTTCGTAAATGCATATAAAGCATTTACGGTTTGGAGGCTTTTTAATGATACATCAGTATAAGAATAACGGCTATAACATCGTATTAGATGTCAACAGCGGTTCAGTGCATGTTGTTGATGATATGGTATACGATATTATAGGACTTTATGAGAATAATACACTTGAACAGATTACAGATGCACTTAAAGACAGATATTCTGTTCAGGATATTAATGAAGCATATGAAGAGATTGGAGAGCTTAAGGAAGCTGGACAGCTCTTTACAGAAGATATATATGAACCATATATAGATAATTTTAAGGACAGACCTACAGTTGTTAAAGCTCTATGTCTTCATATAGCACATGACTGTAATCTTGCATGTAAATATTGTTTCGCAGAAGAGGGCGAATATCATGGAAGAAGGGCTCTTATGAGTTTTGAGGTCGGAAAGAAAGCTCTTGATTTCCTTGTTGCCAATTCAGGTTCAAGAAGAAATCTTGAGGTAGATTTCTTTGGCGGTGAGCCAACAATGAATTTTGAGGTTGTTAAGCAGCTTGTTGAATATGGTAGAAGTATAGAAGAAGCTAACAATAAGAAGTTCAGATTTACACTTACAACTAACGGTATTCTTCTTAATGACGAAATTCTTGATTTTGCCAATAAGGAGATGGGCAATATTGTTCTTAGTATTGACGGCCGTAAGGAGATTAATGACCTTATGCGTCCTACAAGAAACAATCATGGAAGCTCATATGACATTATAATGCCTAAGTTCAAGAAGGTGGCAGAGAGCAGAAATCAGATGAATTATTATGTAAGAGGTACATTTACACATAATAATCTGGATTTTTCAGAAGATGTTCTTCATCTTGCTGATGAAGGATTTGAGCAGATTTCTGTTGAGCCTGTTGTTGCACAGCCAACAGATTCCTATGCTATTAGAGAAGAGGATATTCCGTTCCTTTGTGAACAGTATGATATCCTTGCGAAAGAAATCATTAAGCGAAAGAAAGCTGGTAAAGGCTTTAATTTCTTCCACTTTATGATAGATATTAATGGTGGTCCATGTGTTGCCAAGAGATTGTCAGGATGTGGTTCAGGCTGTGAGTATCTTGCAGTTACACCTTGGGGAGATTTCTACCCATGTCATCAGTTTGTTGGTAACGAAGATTTCCTTATGGGTAATGTTGATGATGGAATAGTAAGACCGGACATCAGAGACATGTTTAAGAATAGTAATGTCTATTCAAAGGAAAAATGTAAGAATTGTTTTGCAAAATTCTATTGCAGTGGTGGTTGTGCAGCTAACTCATATAACTTCCATGGTAATATCAATGATGCGTATGATGTTGGATGTGAACTTCAGAAAAAGCGTATAGAATGTGCAATAATGATTCGTGCGGCCATGGCTGAGGAAGAATAAGTATAAGGGAGAGTTTTTAACATGAAGTACAGTTTACCTAAGAAGATTATTTATTCAATAATCGTTGCTGTTTTACTGGTTGGACTTGTATTAACAGCATTTTTCGGACTTAATGGAAAGGGATACGGAAGCACTTATGATATAGATCTTGGTCTTGATCTTGCCGGTGGTGTAAGTATCACATACCAGATTAAGGAAGATAACTTTACGTCACAGGATGTAGAGGATACCATCTATAAGCTTCAGAAGCGAGTAGAAGGAAAGAGTACAGAGTCACAGGTTTATAAGGAAGGTGACAACAGAATTACTGTTGAGATTCCTGGAGTAACAGATGCTAATGAGATACTTAAGGAACTTGGTACACCAGGTTCATTGGAATTCCTTGATTCTACAGGATATTCAGCATTCTCACAGGGCAATGATTATACACCACTCCTTACAGGTTCAGATGTAAAGGCTGCACAGGCTTACACTGATACTAACAGTTCAGAAGATACACCTTATGGTGTCCAGCTTACATTTACAGATGATGGTGCTACTAAGTTCTATGATGCAACATCAGCTAACATTGGTAACAGAATCTATATCGTATACGATGGAGAAGTTGTAAGTGCACCTAATGTTAAGACAGCTATATCAGGTGGTACAGCAACTATTACAGGTATGGAATCATTCGATGATGCAGATAACCTTGCAACATATATAAGAGTTGGTTCAATTCCTCTTACACTTGAAGAAGTAAGCTCTAACATCGTTGGAGCCCAGCTTGGACATGCTGCTATCAAATCAAGTTTAGTTGCTGCAGCAATTGGTCTTGCGTTACTTTGTTTATTCATGATTGTAATGTTCAGAATTCCTGGACTTGTTGCAACATTATCACTGATTATCTATACAGCACTTGTTTTATTCCTTGTAAGTGTATATGATCTTACTCTTACACTTCCGGGTATTGCCGGTATTATTCTTGGTATTGGTATGGCGGTAGATGGTAATGTTATTATCTACACAAGAATAAGAGAAGAGATTGGTGCCGGAAAGTCTGTAGAGAGTGCTATTCTTTCAGGTTATAACAAGGCAACATCATCTATCGTAGATGGTAATGTAACAACACTTATCGCAGCTTTAGTATTGTACATATTCGGTACAGGTCCAGTTAAGGGCTTTGCTACAACTCTTGCAGTTGGTAATATTGTATCAATCTTTACATCACTTGTTATTACTAAGGTTATTATGAAGCTCTTATATAACTTTGGTATCAGGGATGCTAAGTGGTATGGTAAGAATGTATACAGAAAGACTCTTAATGTTCTTGGCATTAAGAAATGGGCTGCAATTGGCTCAGCAGTGGTTATTGCTGCAGGTATCATAACTATGGCAGTTCAGACTGGTCTTGGAAACAGAGCATTAAACTTCAGTCTTGAGTTCGTTGGCGGTTCAACAACAACATTTACATTTGATAAAGAGTATACAGCAGAAGAGATTGAGGATAATATCATTCCTGTAATCAGAGATGCTGCAGGTATTACAGAGGTTCAGCAGCAGAAGGTTGCTGATTCAACACAGGTTTCTTTCAAGACATCTGACCTTTCACTTGACCAGAGAGAAGCTATTGAAAATGCAGTTACAGCTAAGTATCCAATTAAGGATGGAACAATCGTTGAGACAGATACAATCAGTTCATCAGTTTCTGCAACAGTTAAGAAAGATGCTATTCTTTCAGTTATACTTGCTACAATCTGTATGTTGATATATATCTTTGTAAGATTCCGTGACATCAGATTTGCGCTTGCAGCTGTATTGGCACTTCTTCATGATGTACTTGTTGTTCTTGCATTCTATGCATTTGCAAGAATTCCGGTTGGAACAACATTTATTGCCTGCATGCTTACAATAGTAGGTTACTCTATCAACGGTACAATTATTATCTTTGATAGAATAAGAGAGCAGTTAAAGACAGCTAATTCGAAGACTAACATTACAGAGCTTGTTAACTCATCAATTACAAGCACAATGTCAAGAACAGTATATACATCTATAACAACACTTATAATGCTTATAGTTCTTTTCATTATGGGTGTAACTTCTGTTAAGGAGTTCACACTTCCACTTATCGTAGGTATTGTTGTTGGTGCTTACTCATCAGTATGCTTAACAAGTGCTATGTGGTATGTAATGGGTGGTAAGAAGAGAGGCGTTGTAGAAGAGAATAATAAAAAAGCAGCTTCTAAGAAAGAGGTTTTTGAAGACGGTTCTCAGGTTTAATTAACAGATACAATAAGTTTATGACATGGCGGGGATTGTATATCAGTTCCCGCCATAATTGGTTTAATAGTGAAACAGGGAGAAAAGCGTGAAAAGCAACTGGAGAGTATACACTAAGAAAGCTGATTTCAAAGCAATTGGGGAAAGATTCGGCATTGACCAGGTTATGGCGAGAATTATCCGTAACAGAGGGTTGGAGACTGATGAACAGATAGATATGTATCTTAATGGAACAGTAGATAAGATGCATTCACCACATTTATTAAAGGATGCGGACAAATGCGTTGACATTCTTATAGAAAAAATAAATGCAGGAAAGAAAATACATATCATAGGAGATTATGATATAGATGGAATATGTTCAACAACTATTCTGTATAAGGGGCTTAAGGCTGCCGGGGCAGATGTAACATTTGCCGTTCCAGACAGAATAGTTGACGGATATGGTATTAATGAGCACTTAATAGATGAAGCATATAATAATGGAACTGATACGATTATTACATGTGATAATGGTATTGCTGCGATTGAGCAGATTAAATATGCTAAAGAAAAGGGCATGACAGTAATTGTTACTGATCATCATGATATTCCGTTTGATTTCGTTGATGGAGAAAAGATACATAAAGTACCACAGGCAGATGCAATTGTTAATCCTAAGCAGGAAGACTGTCCGTATCCATTTGATAAGCTGTGTGGAGCGGGAGTAGCCTTCAAGGTTATTAAGATTATATATGAGAGACTTGGACTTAATCCAATCGAACTTGAAGAATATGCAGAGCTTATGGCAATTGCAACAATAGGGGATGTAGTTGATTTATCAGATGAGAACAGGGTAATTGTTAAATATGGTTTAAAGCATCTGGCAGTAACTACTAATATTGGTATAAGAGCACTTGTAGAGGCGTGTGAGCTTGAGATAGACAAGATAAGCTCATATCACATAGGATTTGTTATAGGTCCATGTCTTAATGCAACAGGAAGACTTGATTCAGCAAGAAGAGCCATTGAACTGCTTCTTACTACAGATATGGAAGATGCGAGAAATAAGGCTTTAGAGCTTCGCACACTTAATGTTGAAAGAAAAGATATAACAGAAGAATATGCCGCTATTGCAATTGAACAGGTTGAGAACACTGAACTAAAAGACGACAAGGTGTTAGTTGTGTATCTTCCTGACTGCCATGAAAGTGTTGCGGGAATAATTGCCGGAAGAGTAAGAGAAAAATTCTACAGGCCTTCAATAGTAATAACTAAAGCAGAAGATGGTGCAAAGGGTTCAGGGCGTTCAATAGAAGGCTATAACATGTTTGAGGAGATAAGCAAATGTGGTAAGCTCCTTAACAAATATGGTGGACATCCAATGGCTGCCGGAATATCACTTGATATTGATAAAATTGATGAATTCAGGAAAGCACTGAATGAGAACCAGACAATGACAGAAAATGTTCTTACTCCTACAGTGTGGATTGATGTGCCTATGCCGGTTGATTATGTTGATATAAAGCTGATAAAGCAGTTTGAGAAGTTGCAGCCTTTCGGAAAAGGTAATGAAAAACCAGTGTTTGCAGACAGAAATCTTACTGTAAGACAGTCAGCTGTGATTGGAAAAAATAAAAATGTATTAAGATGTCAGTTAGAAAGTGAGCATGGCAAGCTGGTGACAGCAATCAGGTTCAAATTAGACGGTCAGGAGATACCAGAGATAGGAAGGAAGATATCTATGGTGTATTACCCTGATATTAATGAATATAATGGGATTGTTTCAATACAGTTTCGAATAGAAGACTGGAGATATGTGTAAGTAGCAGCCCTCCAATAAAAGAACCGTCGGTTCTTTGACCTGTACAGGTCAATGGGACCGGCGGTTTATATATTCTGTCTTATACTTAGAATAGATGATTTTCTGGCTGTTATACAGGCTGTAATATCCGGATAACAGATAACTTAATGCAATACACAGAATCGTGAATTTCATAGTTGATGCACCAAACATTTCGATAGATAGAATAAATGATGTGAGGGGGCAGTTAGTTACTCCGCAGAACACACTTACCATACCACATGCTGCACATAATCCTACAGGGAGTCCGAATATAGGTGCTAAGAAGCTTCCAAGCGTTGCACCCACGAAAAGAGTAGGAACAATTTCACCACCTTTGAATCCACCTCCCAAAGTTACGGCTGTAAACAGCATTTTTAAAAGGAATACATACCATGCACAGCTTGTTACAAAGCTTCTTGCAATAATATCTGAGCCTGCACCGAGATAATCAGTTGTGCCAAATATGTAACGCATCGCAATAACAAGAACACCAGCAACAATTATTCTTATGTATGGGTTGTTTATGTAATCAGTGTAGAGCTTTGAAGTACCGTGTAAAACAACACACAGCAGAATGCTTGCAAGAGCAAAAAGTACGGACATGATGATGAATTTACTGCCATTAATAAAAGAAAAAGAAGCAATTTCATCAACTACAAAATGTGTAGATTCAAGTCCCAGTGCAGAGGCTATGCCCTGTGCTATAAATGCAGCGAGTACGCATGGCACTAAAGCAGCATAATACATAACACCGACGCTGATTACTTCCATGGAAAATACTGCCGCTGCAATAGGAGTACCGAAAAGTGCAGAGAAACAGGCACTCATGCCGCACATAATCATAATTCTTGTGTCCTTCTCATCGAATTTAAACAGCTTTGCAAATGTATTTCCTAATGCACCTCCGACCTGAAGCGCAGCACCTTCACGTCCGGCAGAACCACCGCACAGATGGGTAAGCAGCGTTGATACAATTATAAGAGGAGCAACCCTTCCCGGAACTTCGTCGTTAGACTGTATGGCAGTTATAACAAGATTAGTTCCACGGTTACCGGCTTCATGTACGATATTGTACATGAAAACAATAATTATACCTGCAACAGGCAGTCCCAAAAGCAGGAAAGGGTAATTAGTCCGCAGGGTTGCGACATAACCTAACAAAAGGTGAAATACAGCACCGACAGAACCAATAAAACATCCACAGACAACAGAGCAGAATAACCATTTAAAAAGAGTTATTACGGCAAGCTTAAGCCGTTGTATATTTTCAAACAAAGTTTCTTTATCCATATCCCAATACCCCATACTTTAAAAGACCTTTTTACTCATGTTGCTGTTATGGTAAGCAGAGTCATTAGTTACATCCTTTATAAACCATGAAGGGGCAGTGTATGAGTTGGCTTCTTCTATAGTAGGAAATTCCACCTCGGCAAGAACTGTTCCGGCAAAAAGTCCTTCAAATATATCAAGTTCAATTGTGTGGCCATTACCATCAGGAATTTCATAGCGTTTCTTTGTTATGATATTACCGTCTGCTTTGGTAATTAAATGTTCATATGCTTCTTTGTTAAGTGGAAGATTATATTCTTCCCTAGCCATCATGCCGCTTCCCTTGTAAGTGAGATAATAGTCATTATTATCACGCCTTACGCGCACAACAGGGGAAGTATTAAGATAGCCCTGTTCAATAAGACGGCATGGATATGAATCTATGTTGTCAGGTATGCCTGATACAAGATATTTGCGCTCGATTTCCATAATAAACCTCGATTCTTTTAACTTAATTAAATAAAGAGAAAAAAGGCTGCCACATAAGTGACAGCCTTTAAAAGTCATTCAATAATTACTTCTTCTTAGACTTCTTAGCTGGAGTGTTTACAACATCCTTTAAAGCCTTACCAGCCTTGAACTTAGGTGCCTTAGAAGCAGGAATCTGGATAGCCTTTCCTGTCTGAGGATTCTTACCTGTTCTAGCAGCTCTTTCAGCAACTTCAAATGTACCGAAACCTACTAACTGGATCTTCTCACCAGCCTTTAACTGTTCTGCAACAGTATCTGTGAAAGCCTTAACAGCCTTCTCTGCGTCCTTCTTAGAAAGCTCAGCCTTCTCTGCGATAGCAGCAACTAATTCTGACTTATTCATAATTAAATTGTCCTCCTTAAAAAATTAAGTAATAATAAGTATAAATTATTTATACTCCATGATTCATGATTTGTCAATAAAAAGTGGCTAAAAATGGGGCTTTTTGGCACTTTTTGCAGGATGTAAATGCTTACATTTCTTCCATTAATTCTTCCCAGTGTTCGTACAGCTCGTCTAATTCCTTCTTTAGTTTAGTGGATTCGTTATGAAGCTCCATTAGGCGGGCTGTATTACTTCCAATTGAAGGATCAGAATATTCAGTATCTATATCTTCAATACGCTTTTCTATATCAGCAATCCGTTCTTCTGTGCGCTTGAGGTCATTCTTTTTCTTTTTAAGCCTGTTCTGTTCCTCTCTTGACTGTTGCCATGAAATTTTGGAATCCTTGACTTTTTCAGAAGAAGAGACATCGGTGTTAGTGTCAGGAAATGCCTTTGCTGTCAGTATATCCCTTTTTTCCAGATAATAATCATAATTACCAATATAATTAACAATACTCTGGTTAGTAAGTTCAATAATTCTTGTTGCAGTAGCGTTGATAAAGTATCTGTCGTGGGAAACATAAAGAACAGTACCTGTGTAGCTGTTCAGTGCATTTTCAAGAATTTCCTTTGATACAATATCAAGGTGGTTGGTAGGCTCATCAAGAATAAGCAGGTTGGCATTGGAAAGCATAAGCTTTGCCAGTGAAACTCTGCCGCGTTCCCCACCACTTAAATCGCGGATGTATTTGAATACATCATCATCAGTAAAAAGAAATGCTGCGAGAGTATTTCTTATCTGGGTATTGTTAAGGTCAGGATATGCGTCCTGAATCTCCTGAAAAAGAGTCTTGTCAGGATCAAGTACATGATGTTCCTGATCATAATAACCAATAGCAACCTTGGCACCAAGATAAATGCTTCCACTGTCCGGCTGGATAATGCCGTTAATAAGCTTTAATATAGTAGTCTTACCGGTTCCGTTATTGCCTATTAAAGCAACACGCTCACCACGCTTAATCTCGAAATTAATATTATTAAAAAGAGTATTGCCGTCAAATGATTTGGTAAGATCAGTAACAGTAAGAACATCATTACCACTTACAACAGATGGCTCAAGTTTAATGTTCATTTTCGCATTAAGTTCAACAGGCTTGTCAACAACCTCTATCTTATCAAGCATTTTTTCACGGCTTTCTGCACGTTTGATAGATTTTTCGCGGTTAAACTGCTTTAACTTGGCAATAACCTCTTCCTGATGTTTGATATCACGCTGCTGGTTTAAATATTCCTTTAACTTCATATTACGAAGAATTGCCTTCTTGGAAGCATAATCTGTGTAATTACCAGAAAATACAGTACATTCACCGTTATCAATCTCGATAATCTTGTTTACAATCTTATCAAGGAAATATCTGTCGTGAGCAACGATAAGAACAGCACCGCTGTAGTTGAGAAGATAATTCTCTAACCAGCTTATTGAATCCATATCAAGGTGGTTTGTAGGCTCATCAAGCATTATAATATCGGGCTTGGAGAGCAGAAGCTTACCTAAAGATACACGGGTTTTCTGACCTCCGGATAAAGTGTTTACATGTAAAGAAAAATCTTCTTCAGCAAAACCAAGACCTTTGAGTACTCCTGTAATCTCACTCTTATATGCATAACCATTGTTCATCTCGAACTCATGATTAAGATTGGTATATCTGTTCATAAGGGATTCAAGTTCATCACCTGAAGCATTGTTCATTGCGGCTTCTATGCGTCTTAATTCGCTTTCCATATCAAGGATATACTGCTTTACAGAAAGAAGCTCATCATAAATGCTTCTGTCAGACTGAAGGTCCTGCTGCTGTGCAAGATAACCAAGAGTCTTATCCTTAGCAAGAGTGACAATACCTGTATCAGCAGGTTCTTCACCTGTGATAATCTTTAGCAGAGTAGATTTACCGGCACCATTGATTCCAACAATGGCAGCCTTCTCATGATCTTCTATATTAAAGGAACAGGACTTGATAATAACATCTGTTCCAAAAGATTTACTAATATTATTGCAAGATAAAATCATAAAAACTCCTTTTTATTATTCAGGCTTTGACAATTAAGTTATGTCATATATTCAGCCGCTCATGAGACTGTGTGCATTCACTTCTATGTCTGTGTGTGCCATATGCCCTCAAGGATTGCTGCACTTAGTGGGAGTAAATGCCGCTATCTACAAAGTTTATTACAGCGTGCTAAATCAAACGCGCTTCGCTTGAACGTGCTTTAGCACACCGCCCTTATGTATATAGCGGCATTAACTCCCACACAGTTCGCAATATATCGGTCATATGGCACACACAGACACAGCCGCAAACGCACACAGCCACATGAGCAGATATATAAGTATCTAACTTAATTGTCAAAGCCTGAATTAATATTCACATCGATTATATATGTACAAGAAATAAAATGCAATTATTACTTTGACTTATGGCTTTCTGTAATGTAAAATTAACAAGTTATAGAAATGGAGATTAAAGAATGAAATTTGATGAATTAAATATTGATGAAAGAATTTTAAGAGCGGTAGAGGATATGGGCTTTGAGGAGACATCTCCTATACAGACACAGGCCATTCCTGCAGTATTGGAAGGAATTGATGTTATCGGACAGGCACAGACCGGAACAGGTAAGACTGCTGCGTACTCTATCCCAATGTTACAGAAGATTAATCCAGATGTTAAGAAACCACAGGCAATTGTACTCTGCCCTACAAGAGAGCTTGCAGTACAGGTTGCAGAAGAGATAAGAAAGCTTGCCAAGTACATGAGCGACATTAAGGTGTTACCGGTATATGGCGGACAGGAGATTGTAAGACAGATTAAGTCTTTAAAAGCCGGCGTACAGATTATTGTTGGAACTCCGGGACGAGTTATGGACCATATGAGAAGAAAGACAGTTAAGTTTGATTCTGTTTCTATGGTTATATTAGATGAAGCTGATGAGATGCTTGATATGGGATTCCGTGAGGACATGGAAACAATTCTTACGGAGACACCAGAGGAAAGACAGACAGTTCTTTTCTCAGCTACAATGCCTAAGCCTATCATGGAGATTGCAAGAAAATTCCAGAAGGACGCCAGGATTATCAAGGTTGTAAGAAAAGAACTTACAGTCTCTAACATTGATCAGTTCTATTATGAAGTAAGGCCTAAGAATAAAACAGAAATCTTAAGCCGTCTTATTGATATATACAATCCTAAACTGTCAGTTGTGTTCTGTAACACCAAGAGACAGGTAGACGAGCTTATATCAGAGCTTAAGGGCAGAGGATATTTTGCTGACGGTATACACGGAGATATGAAACAGCAACAGAGAGACCGTGTAATGGACGATTTCAGAAGTGGAAAAACAGAAATTCTTATTGCAACTGATGTTGCGGCAAGAGGAATTGATGTTGACGGAGTTGATATAGTATTTAACTATGACCTTCCACAGGACGAAGAATATTATGTACACAGAATAGGAAGAACAGGAAGGGCTGGAAAATCAGGACTTGCACTTTCATTTATATCTGGAAGAGAAGTATATAAGTTAAAGGATATCGAAAGATATTGCAAGACTAAGATTCTTGCAAAGCCAATTCCATCACTTGATGATGTCAAGAACACCAAGATGGATGGTATATTTGACAAGATTAAAGAGATGATTGAAGCTGATGAGCACAGAGCCATGCTTGATATGGTTGAGGAGCATGTTAATCAGGAAGACTACACATCAATGGATATGGCAGCAGCACTTCTTAAGATGATAGTAGGAGATACATTGGACAGAATCGATGAGGTTGAAAATTTCCATTTTGATGAAAATGCGGATACTTCAAGAATGGTAAGACTCTTTATTAATGTTGGTAAGAAGGACAAGATTACACCAGCCAATATTCTTGGAGCGATTGCAGGAGAATCCGGAATGCCGGGAAGACTTGTCGGTGCAATTGATATGATGGATAATTATACATTTGTTGATGTTCCTGCAAAGCATGCGGAAGCAGTACTTGCAGCAATGAATGACAATGTGCTTATCAAGGGCAGAAAGGTTAATGTAGAGAAGGCAAATGTATCTGCAAAGCCTGCAAGAAAATCCAAGTCAAAGCCAGATACAAGAAGAAAAAAAGACGAGTCCCGTGGAAAACATGACAAACTTAAAGAACGCAGAAGTAAAGGCGGCAAGGTAAGAAGAAATGGAGAAAAGTATTAAGCTTACCAGTCTTAACAGAAAAGAAGCGTTAAGATATCTGGGATATAAGAAAAATGCACCTGATGAGCGGGTGGAAGAGCTTATGGATGAATGTGAGGAGCTTGTATTAAAGACCGCAGTTCCAAGATTTATTTATAAGAAGTTCGATTTTACAGTTAATGAAGACGGTGTGGCATTTAAGAATACAAGCATGGTGCTTCCGGGTGAGTCTATTAAGAAGCACCTGTATAAATGTGATAGTGCAATATGCATGGCTGTAACGATATCGGAAGGTATTGACAGACAGCTAAGAGTGTTGCAGCTTACAGATATGGCAAAGGCACTGGTGTTTGACAGTCTGGCAAGCGTAGCTGTTGAACAGGCATGTGATAAGGTTGAAGAACTTTTAAGAGAGGAATATCCTGATTATTACCAGACATTCAGGTTCGGAATTGGTTACGGTGATTTGCCGATAAGCATGCAGGCTCCTTTTCTTAAGGTATTAGATGCCAGTAAAAAGATAGGACTTAATCTTAACAAATCATATATGCTTGCTCCAGTAAAGTCGGTAACTGCGGTTATCGGACTTACTAAGGAGCCGGTAAGTACTAAGAACAGAGGTTGCGCAACCTGCAATCTTAATAAAACCTGCGCATACAGAGGAATGGGAGGACATTGTAGTGGCTGACAGATTCAGAGAACTCTTAAAAAATAGAGATTATATAATATTTGATGGTGCTATGGGTACAATGCTTCAGGCAGCTGGCATGAAGATGGGAGAGACACCTGAAGTGCTTAATATAACAAGGCCGGAGCTTCTTGTTTCAATTGCAGAGCAGTATTACAATGCCGGTTCAGATGTGGTATATGCCAATACATTTGGTGCAAACAGATATAAGCTTGAAGAATGCGGAAAAAGCGTTGAGGAGCTTGTAACTGCCGGAATTGTCAATGCAAAGAAGGCAAGAGATGCAGTAAAGCCTGACGGACTTGTTGCACTCGATGTCGGACCAATCGGACAACTTCTTGAGCCAACAGGCGTATTAAGTTTTGAAGAAGCATATGATATGTATGCCGAGATAGTAAAGGCTGGAGCTGCTGCGGGAGCAGACCTTGTTGTATTTGAGACAATGACCGACCTTTTAGATGTTAAGGCTGCTGTACTTGCAGCTAAGGAAAACAGCGACCTTCCTATTGCTGCTACGATGACATTTGAACAGAATATGAGAACATTCACAGGCTGTTCTATATCAGCAATGGCTCTTACGCTTACAGGACTTGGCGTTGATGCACTCGGTGTAAACTGTTCTTTAGGACCTAAGGAATTAGAACCGGTTATTGAAGAACTTGTAAAATGGACTAATCTTCCAATAATAGTAAAGCCTAATGCAGGACTTCCTGACCCTGAAACTAACCTTTATAATGTTACTGCAGCCCAGTTTGCAGATTTCATGAAGGATTTAAGAAAATATGGCATTAAGATATTCGGCGGCTGCTGTGGAACTAATCCTGAATTCATTAAAGAATTATCAGAAATGTTAAAAAGAGAAGGCAATCTGGCAGCACCACACAAATATATTCCAGGTGCAGTGTGTTCAGCTACAAGCACTGTTGTTGTTGATGAACCAAGAATTATCGGTGAAAGAATCAATCCTACAGGTAAGAAGCTTTTTAAGGAAGCACTTTTAAGACATGATATGGATTATATTCTTGGACAGGCTTTAGAGCAGATATCAGGCGGAGCAGATATTCTTGATGTCAATGTAGGTCTTCCGGGAATTGATGAGCGTGAAATGATGATTGATACAATAAAGTCATTACAGGCAGTTGTAGATGTCCCTCTTCAGATTGACTCTACTATTCCTGAAGTACTTGAGGCAGCACTCCGTGTATACAATGGTAAGCCGCTTGTTAACTCAGTTAATGGTGAGGAGGAGTCTCTTAACAATGTTCTTCCTCTTGTTAAGAAATATGGTGCAGGAGTTATCGGACTTGCACTTGATAAAGATGGTATTCCTAAGAAGGCAGAGGACAGAGTTGCAATAGCAAAGAAGATTATGGACAGGGCTGTTGCAATGGGAATTCCTAAAGAAGACATTTATATTGACTGTCTTACACTTACAGCTTCTGCTGAGCAGGAGGGGGTAATGGAAACTCTTAATGCACTTCATACAGTTAAGCATGAGCTTGGCTTAAAGACAGTGCTTGGTGTTTCTAATATTTCATTCGGACTTCCAAACAGAGTGCTTGTAAACCACATTTTCCTTACAATGGCGCTTACTAACGGACTTGACCTTGCGATTATCAATCCTAACATCCCAGAGATGACAGGTGCGGTAAGGGCGTACAAGCTTCTTGCTAATATTGATAAGAATTCAGTTGATTATATAAAAAACTATGGCGCTATGCCAAATGTTTCTAAGATTGATCCTGTCAAGAAGGAAAAGAAAGATGGAAACTATACAGGAGATGATCTTTTCTATGCTGTTGAGAAGGGACTTAAAAATGAAGGAGCTGAGATAACAGAGGCACTTCTTAAAACTATGGATTCAATGGAGATTGTTAATCAGGTACTTATTCCGGCACTTGATAAGATAGGTGCTGAATTCGAGAAGGGTACATTGTTTCTTCCACAGCTTATTATGGCAGCATCAGTTACACAGGCAGCATTTGAAGTTATAAGAAAACATATGGTTATGAGTGATAATGCACCTGTAAGCAAGGGAAAGATTGTTATAGCTACAGTCAAGGGGGATGTCCATGATATTGGCAAGAATATTGTCAAGGTACTTCTTGAAAACTATGGTTATGAAGTTATTGACCTCGGAAAAGACGTTGAGTACCAGGCAGTTGTTGATGCAATAAGAGATAATGATGTGAAGCTGTGCGGACTATCTGCACTTATGACAACAACACTTGTATCAATGAAGGAAACTATTGCACTTATAAGAGAAAATAATCTTGACTGCAAGGTTATGGTAGGCGGTGCAGTACTTACTCCGGAATATGCTAAAGAGATAGATGCAGATTTCTATGCAAAGGATGCAAAAGAATCTGTTGATATTGCTAAAAGAGTTCTTAGTTAAAATTTTGACATATCGAGAAAAAATGTTTATAATTATAGCACTTAGTATAATTAATTTATATAATGTTTGATGTGTTTTGGATATATGCAATTGTAGTCTGGAGGTTTATGGTAATGGAAGAAAAAAAGATTTCATCGGCGGTAATAAGAAGGCTGCCAAGATATTACAGATATCTGGGAGAACTGATAGAGTCTGGTGTACAGAGAATATCATCTAAAGAACTGAGCGCCAGAATGAAAGTGACAGCCTCTCAGATAAGACAGGATCTTAATAATTTTGGAGGCTTTGGTCAGCAGGGATATGGATATAATGTACAGTATCTGTATGAAGAGATTGGCAAGATCCTTGGAATAGACAGAAATCATAATATGGTTATTATTGGAGCCGGTAATTTAGGCAAGGCAATAGTTAATTATAGTGATTTTGAAAAAAGAGGATTCGTTATTAAGGGAATATTTGATAATAATCCTAAGATTAAGGGAACTAAGATTCGCGGTATTGAAGTAAGAATGATGAATGAGCTTACTGATTTTATTAAAGATAATGAAATCGAGATAGTTGCACTTACTATTCCTAAAGAAGCCGCAAGACAGATAGCAAAGGTTGTTGCAGATGCCGGAGTTAAGGCTATATGGAACTTTGCACATACAGATCTTAATCTGCCTGAAGATGTTATTGTTGAGAATGTACATTTGTCAGAAAGTCTTATGAGACTTTCATATACTATTGCTAACAGAAAGTAACTGTTTGGGAGGGTAATATGGCAGAACCTGATATTGAGAAGCTGAAAAGTTGTACAGCCATAAATGATATACCGATACTTACTCTTGATGAAAGATGGTATCACCTTATAACAGATAAGTTAAAGACGGACGAAATACGTTACTGGGAAAAGCGCCTTAATGAGCTGCTTAAGAAGCAGGGACAGGTTAATAATGACATAAAAGAAGTAAAAAAGATAAAAAAACAGCTTATTCAGGATGTTGTTGATAATATGCAGGATGAAGATAACGATCCTAAGAAAGCTAAGGTTATGGAGCAGAATCAGAGACTTATCCAGGAGGCAAAGGATAAGATTAACAGTCTTGAGGATGAGGCACTTGATATACCGAGGGATATTGTTGATGCTAACAGAAATCTGCTTATAGAGACAGTAAAGGTGTGTTATAATAAGATTAACAGTAACAAAGAAGATCTTGAAGTACTTGATAAATGGATTAATGCAACCAGAGTAAAGTTAAAGAAGAATATTCTTATCAAGCAGGATAAAGAAGAAGCTAATAATCGTATGTATTCATCAATGCATGACATACTGGGAGTAGATGTCATGAAAGAATTAGACAGAATTAACGAGGAATAAGGTTATGGAATATTTAGCAGATTCACATACAATGAAGGCAGTTGATAACTGTTCAATACAAGAGTTTAAGATTCCCTCAGTGGTGCTTATGGAAAGAGCAGCACTGGGGGTTTCAGTGTTTTTAAAAGGTCTGATTGCCAGAGAGAAAAGTAATAAATGCATCAAAACTGTATGTGTATGTGGCAGTGGCAATAATGGTGCAGATGGACTTGCCGTTGCAAGACAGCTCAATGAGAATGGCATTAATGTAAGTGTTGTTCTTGCGGGAACATCAGAGGGAACAGAAGAATACAGACTGCAGAAAAATATTGTCAGCAATCTTGGAATAGAATGTGTGGAATATAATGGCAATATTGATTTTTCTGAATATGATTATATTGTAGATGCAATGTTCGGAATAGGGCTTTCAAGAAATATTGAAGGAAGATATGCACAGATTGCAGAAGCTGTCAACGAAGCAGGGAAAAAAGGCTCTGTGGTTGTTGCTGTGGATATTGCATCAGGAATTAATGCTGATAATGGTCAGATTATGGGAGTGGCTGTCAAAGCTGATTATACTGTAACATTTGGTTATAAAAAGACAGGTATCATGTTTTATCCTGGAGCAACATACAGTGGTAGTGTGGAGGTTGTTAATGCAGGATTTGTTCCTGAAAATGTGTTACATAATAAAGTGGATGGCTTTGGCAGAACATTCACATATACGGATGACGATATAGAAAGACTTGTTGTGAGAACTTCGGACTCTAACAAGGGAACATACGGAAGAACGCTTATAATAGCAGGTTCTAAGGATATGGGTGGTGCTGCGGTTTTATCAGCAAGCGCAGCATACAGGAGTGGAACAGGACTTGTTAAGATTCTTACACATGAAGTTAATAAGACACCGATACTTGTACGGATGCCAGAATGCCTGATTGCAACTTATCAGGATAATAAGCCTCTTGCAGCAGAATTGAAAAAGGATTTTGCATGGGCAAAAAGTATAGCTGCAGGACCAGGTCTTTCTATGAATGAAGTGTCAGCAGAGATTACAAAATGTGTCCTTGAAATTAATGATAAGGTGAGAATATTAGATGCAGATGCGCTTAATATTATAGCCGCAGAGAATATTGATTTTAAGGGGAATGCTGATGGTAATATTATCGTTACACCGCATCTTATGGAAATGTCAAGGCTTACAGGCGAAAGCGTAGCGGATATTAAGAAGGATTTAGTGCAGTGTGCGAAAAAATTTGCAAAAGAGCATCAGTGCATATGTGTATTAAAGGATGCAAGAACAGTTGTAACAGACGGAACAAATGTGTATATCAACAGTACAGGTAATGATGGAATGTCAACAGGGGGCGCAGGAGACGTTCTTACAGGACTGATGGCAGGATTTACAGCTATGGGAATTGATGCATTTGAGGCAGCATGCCTGGCGGTATATGTTCACGGAAAAGCTGGAGATATTGCAGCATTAAACAGGGGAAAGGCAGGGATGACGGCATCAGATATTGCAAATGCAGTTGCAGATGCTCTTAAAAGATAAAAGATAACTGAATATACACTTAAAAGTAGGCAATACTAATGCCAGAGGAAACAATTTAGCTTTAGGAGTGTGACAGTTGTGGTAATAAAAAGAGGAGATATTTTTTATGCAGATTTAAGACCTGTGGTTGGCTCGGAGCAAGGGGGAATAAGACCGGTACTTATTATACAGAATGATACAGGAAATAAGCACAGTCCGACAGTTATATGTGCTGCAATAACGAGCCAGATGCATAAGAGTAAGCTTCCAACTCATGTAGAGCTGGATTCATCAAGATATGACATGGTTAAGGATTCAGTAATACTTTTAGAACAGTTAAGAACGATAGATAAAAGAAGACTCAAGGATAAGGTGTGCCATCTGGATAATGACATCATCGGACAGGTTAATAAAGCACTGTCTGTAAGCTTAGAGATGAATTGACTATCAGCATAAAACTGTGTTATTATAGACAGGATAAGTGTTATCGTACAATAGGATATTATTTATGGAGGAATATTATGAATGACGGCCATCCCGCGGATGGGAAAGAAAAGAAGTTTTCGTCACTGTTTAAGAGATTTGGCAGGGGAAAACGAGATGAAGATGTTACAGAAGAGATAATGGATATGGTTAATGAGAGCCATGAACAGGGTGTGCTTGAGGAGAATGAAGCTGAGATGATTGGCAATATATTCGAATTTGGAGAAAAGCAGGCATCAGATGTAATGACTCACAGAAATAATATTGTGGCACTTGATAATGACATTACGGTTAAAGAGGCATTTGACCGTGTTATGGAAGAAAATTATTCAAGATATCCGGTATATGATGGAGATATTGATAATATAACAGGTGTGTTACATATCCGTGATCTTCTTAAAATATATGTAGAGGAAAGCAACCAGAGCAGAAAACTTGGTGAGGTTGGAAAAGAAATACTTTTTCAGCCGTATTGCATACCTGAGACAAGAAATATAAGTCCATTATTCAGACAGATGCAGTCTGATAAAATCCATATGGCTATAGTTGTGGATGAATATGGACAGACAGCAGGAATCATAACAATGGAGGATATACTTGAGGAGATAGTAGGTAATATCCTTGATGAGTATGATGACGAAGAAGAACAGATTGTAACCGACGCAGACGGTTCTTATATAATAGAAGGTCAGGCTGATCTTGAAGATGTAGAAGCTAAGTTAGGAATAGAATTCGAGTGTGAGGATATTGATACACTCAGTGGTTTTATGATTTATAAGCTTGGCAAAATACCCGATGATGGGGAGAGCTTTGAAGTTGAGTATAATGGGTACATATTTAAGACTCTTGAAGTCCGTAACAGGATGATACTTAAAGTTAAAGTTGAGAAGGAAAATCGGGAAGAACATATTAAGGGATAAGCAGCCGGATTCCTTAGAATGGGGGAATTATGCGTAAATATGAATTAGATATTTCATATGAAGGCAATATGCCTAATGAAGTGGAATTTACACTGGACAACAGATATGTTGTTAAGATAGGAGACGAAAGATTTTATAATCTTATGGGTGAGACAATGCTCTCAGCTTTTAATGGGCTTGTTCATCCTGATGATGTAACTACATTTGAACAGTTTATTAATTCTGATATGTCAGCGGAATACTGTGTTGTCAGATGTCTTATTAAGAATGGGGCATACCGCTGGATGTTGCTTCTTAAGAAGAAAATATATAATGTCGGCTCAGACCGTATGGTACAGCTAATTGCACAGGATATTATTGTTATATCTAATGATTTCGACATGTATTATCACAGGGTAAGAAAATACAGGGCAATAATGAATGTTATTGAAGAAAAGATTTTTGAATATGACCCGTCGAACAGAATGCTGACAATATATTGCTACAGAAATAATAAATCAGAGATATTCGAGAGAATGGATCTTATAGAGTGGAGAGAGTCATGCATTGATAAGGGATATGTCACAGGTGATGATGTTATTCATTTTGAAGCATTATGTACAAGCATGTTAAGCGGCATGACTAATTTTATGGTAAAGTTCAGCTCATCTATTATGTCTAAGGGTGAAAGAGTTGATAATCTCGTATTTAAGGGACAGGCATTAATGGTAGAGTCTGACAAGAGACTTACTGTTGGTGTTATATCTGAACCAGATAAGAGAACAAGAACAGTTCAGGAACATGTTGATATGGACGAGGCAAAGCTTGACTCTGCTACAGGAATATATAATAAGAAAGCCATTACTGACATGATAACGGAAGAAATCAATAAAGCAGCTGGTGAAAACAAGAACATACAAATGTATCTTATGATACTGGATATTGATAATTTTAAGAGCGTTAATGACAGCTATGGACATTATTTTGGTGATGAAGTAATTAAATCTTTTGCTGATTCATTAAGAATATCAGTTGGAGGAAGAGGTCTTGTTGGAAGAATTGGCGGAGATGAGTTTATGGTACTTCTCAAAGATGTATCAGTAGAAGAAGTCCGCATAATGCTTAAATCCATGAGAAAAGGACTGAAAGTTTTACTGGCACAGAAGCAGCCTGAATATCTATTTTCTACTTCAATAGGAATTTCACAGTTTTCAAAAGACGGAACTGATTTTGAAACTTTATTTAAGATTGCAGATGCAGCATTGTATATTGCAAAAGAAAAGGGTAAAGACAGGTACATAATATATGATTACGACAAGCATGGCGATATATTGGCTGATATGAAGCATGATATTGCATTTGGTAATGAGTTTATGAAGCCTATGGCTAAGTATGAGCTTGCTGCCAATATAGTGATGAAGGTTTCACTTGGCCAGATAAAGATTATGGATGTGCTTTCTGAGATAACAGATAAGCTTAATATTCATGGTATAAGTATATTTACAGGAAATGATATGAAGTGCATATACAGTACAGGCCATTACAAGATTAAGGTTGAAAATGCTTCATATATATATAAAGATGGATATGAAAGCCACTTTGATGAATATGATATCAATTGCGTTAATAATATTGCGTCACTTACGATTGAGTTTCCAGAGGCATTTGGCAGATTAAGAGATAATAATATCTGTTCATTTGTCCAGATGAAAACTATGGGAAGCGATGATCAGGAATATATGGTCGAATTCGATATATTTGGAACTAACAGAAGAAAATGGAGTGACATAGATATTGCGATGTTAAGGATGATTGTTCTTGGCATGATAAATGCTATAAGTGGACGATTGACAGATTGATGTTGTGTGCTATAATTAATTGGCAATTAAAAGCATTTTGCATATGAATTAGAGTTTAGGAGTGTTAGATATGAGACGAGCAGTTTTTTCTATTCTCGTAGGTAATTCAGCCGGTGTACTTAGCCGTGTTGCTGGTATGTTCAGCCGCAGAGGATATAATATAGACAGCCTTACTGTTGGTGAGACTCTCAATCCTGAGTATTCACGAATGACTATCGCAGTAACAGGTGAGGATGATGTTCTTGAGCAGATTGAGAAACAGCTTAACAAACTCATTGATGTGAAGGAGATTGTAGAACTTCCTGCACATGAGTCTGTTTGCAGGGAACTTGTTATGATTAAGGTTGAATGTGGTCCGGAGAAGAGACAGCAGGTTTCATCTATAGCAGATATATTCAGAGCCAATATTGTTGATGTATCAAAAGAGTCAATGATAATTGCACTTACAGGAAGTTTGAGTAAGATGAATGCATTTATTGAACTTCTTGAAGACTTCAATATTACAGAGGTTGCAAGAACAGGTATTACAGGTCTTGCAAGAGGAAGTGCTGATTTGAAAAAGAGGTAATAATTCTTTGGAGTATCCAGAGAACTTTTACAATATAAAACACATTTATATGGAGGTAGTTTAAAATGGCAGAAGCTAAGATCTATTATCAGTCAGATTGTAATTTATCATTACTTGACGGTAAGACAATCGCTATTATCGGTTATGGTAGCCAGGGACATGCACACGCATTAAATCTTAAGGATTCAGGTTGTCATGTAATTATCGGACTTTATGAGGGCTCTAAGTCATGGAAGAGAGCTGAAGAGCAGGGATTTGAAGTATTCACTGCTGCAGAGGCTGCTAAGAGAGCTGATATCATCATGATTCTTATCAATGATGAGAAGCAGGCTAAGCTTTATAAGGAAGATATCGAGCCAAATCTTGAGCCGGGTAACATGCTTATGTTCGCACATGGTTTCAACATTCACTTTGGTTTAATTAAGGCTCCTAAGGGTGTTGATGTAACAATGATCGCACCTAAGGCACCTGGACATACAGTTCGTTCAGAATATCAGGCTGGAAAGGGTACTCCTTGTCTTGTAGCTGTAGAGCAGGATGAGACAGGTAAGGCTCTTGATATGGCACTTGCTTATGGTCTTGGTATTGGTGGAGCAAGAGCTGGTCTTCTTGAGACTACATTCAGAACAGAGACAGAGACAGACCTCTTCGGTGAGCAGGCAGTTCTTTGCG
>OIZO01000273.1_pt1 | contig 38048 bp, 38 predicted proteins | sample 1588551 | NCBI WGS metagenome assembly OIZO01 (sample SAMN03283271) | human gut metagenome | biome: human-associated habitat; material: feces | host: Homo sapiens | place: Peru | collected 2012 | reverse complement strand
CTGCCATCGAGGAGGACGAGCCGCCCTACCGTCTGCTGTGCACAGAGTATCCGAAGGCAAAGGACTGAGAGAGGAGAAAGCCATGATCGATGTAGTAGCCCTGGGCGAACTGCTCATTGATTTCGCCGCAAAATCCGCAGATGCCGCCGGATATCCCACCATGGCCGCCAACCCCGGCGGCGCTCCCGGCAATTTTCTGGCGGCGCTGAACGCCTACGGCCGGAAGACGGCCTTCCTTGGAAAGGTAGGCGACGATACCTTTGGCCATCTCCTGCTGGGCACTTTGAGCCGGGCGGGGATCGAGACCAAGGGCATTCTGGTAGACGATCGCTTTTTCACCACCCTGGCATTCGTGACCTTCGATGAAACCGGGGACCGGTCCTTTGCTTTCGCCCGGAAGCCAGGAGCGGACACCCAGCTCCGCTGGGAGGAGATCGATAAGAGCCTCATTGACGAGGCCAGGGTTTTCCACTTCGGCACCCTGAGCCTGACGGAGGAACCTGCCCGGACCGCTACCCAGAAGGCGGTGGCCTACGCAAAGGAAAAGGGCAAGCTCATCAGCTGCGACCCCAACCTGCGGCTGCCCCTGTGGAAGTCGGAAGAGGCTGCCAAGGAGCAGATGCTTTGGAGCCTTCGCCAGGCGGACGTGGTGAAGATCAGCGACAACGAGGTGGAGTTCCTGTGGGGCTGCACGCCGGAGGAGGGGGCCCAGAAGCTCCTGAAGGAGTTCGGTGTGTCTCTGGCCATGGTGACCCTTGGCCCCGACGGCTGCCTGCTGAAAACGAAGAGCGCCTCTTTCCGGGCGAAGTGCCCCAAGGTCCATCCCATCGATACCACCGGGGCCGGGGACATCTTCGGCGGCAGCGCGATGACGAGGCTCCTGGAGCTGGACAAGCCCATGGCCCAGCTGACGGAAGAGGACCTATGCTATATTGGCTCCTTCGCCGCCGCCGCGGCCAGCCTGTCTACGGAGCATTCCGGAGGGATCCCCAGCATCCAGGACCGGGAGACGGTGCTGAAAGTCATTTTATAAAAGCCAATTGGACCGACAGTGAAAGCTGCCGGTCCGTATTTTTCCCAAGTCAATTGACAAGTGATCCCCAAGCCCGTATAATGGAGCCAGTTGAATGGAAAGCGGTAAGGAAAATGCCACAAAAAGCCAGAAACGCGGATTACACAAAAGAATACAACCAAAAGGCGGTCCTGCGCCATCTGCGCCGCCAGGCCATGAGCCGGGCGGAGCTGGCCCGGGCCACAGGCCTGACCCGGGCGGGGACCTCCCTGATTGTAGAGGAGCTGCTGAAGCGGGATATCGTCACGGAGCTGGCACCCCAGTCTGTGGGCAGGGGCCGCAGCGCCACCCCCATGGCCCTGCGCTCCGACAGCTTCTATGCCCTGGCGGTGGACCTGGCCAGAAAGGGCTGCACCGTGGGCCTGTGCGACATGGCAGGAAAGCTGCTGCAATGCAGAAAGCTGCCGGACCAGGACAACATGGTGGCGGCCATTGCCCAGGCCCTGGAGGCCCTTTTGGAAACAGTGGACCGAGATAAGATCCTGGGCATCGGCATCAGTTCTCCGGGCCCCCTGGACTGCGTCCACGGCAGAATACTAAACCCGCCCCGGTTTGAGCGCTGGCACGGGGTGGAGATCGGCAAGCTCCTGTCCGAGGCCCTGGGAATGCCCGCCTATCTGGAGCATGATGTCAATGCCATGGCTCTGCACCAGCTGGAACTGGGCCAGAGCCGGAACTTTATGCTGCTGTTTATCGACATCGGTATCGGCGCGGCGGTCATGTCCGGCGGAAAACTGCTGGGAAACTCCAAGTATTTTACGGGAGAGCTGGGCCACACCTCCATCCGCTTTGACGGCCGCCTGTGCGAGTGCGGCAACCGGGGCTGCCTGGAGACCTATGCTTCCATCCCGGCGCTGCTGGAGGGCTCGCCCTACCACAGCTGGTTTGATTTCATCGACCATGTGGATCGGGAGGAGGAGGCACGGAGGCTTCTGGACCAGGAGGCGGTGTATCTGTCCGCGGGCCTGGTGAATCTGCTGAATCTGATCCCCTTCGACAGTATTTTCCTGGCGGGGGACATCTGCTACCGCTACGAGCTGCTGGCTCAGCGGCTCCAGAGGGAGATCGGGGCCAAGGCCCTGTTCCGGGACAAGATGGATGTCCAGATTGCGCCCGTGGCGGAGAACCCCAATGTGGGGGTGCTGTCTGCCGCAGAGGTGGTTTTTTCCCGATTTTTTACCGTGTAGACGGAGTTGCGATTATTAAATTTTCCCAGGCCTCTTGACTTCTGGCCGGTTTTTCCGTAAAGTTAAAGCAGTGATTTGCGGAGCTTCATTCCGCTGAAAAAGAGAAGGAAGTGTTCCAATGAAACAGATGATTTGCGCCCTGCTGACGTTTGTCTTGCTTTTGGGCCTTGCCGGCTGTAAAAAAGGCAGGGGGAACCAGCTGGAAGAATCTCAGATGACCCTGGAGGCCGAGACCACCGAGGAAACGACGGAAGAGACCACAGAAGAGATGACAGAAGAAACTGTGGAGGAAACCGAAACCACAGAGGAAACCGAGGCCACCGTAGCCCCCTGCGCGGAGCACACCTGGGGCGAGTGGGTCCGGTGGGAGAAGCCATCCACCACCACCGAGGGCAAGCGGGTCCGCACCTGTGTGGTCTGCGGGGAAGAGGACGTAGAGATCGAGCCTACCCTGCCTAAGACTACCAACCATACCCACAAATATAAGGTAGAAAAATCCACTGCTACCTGCCTGGAAGACGGCTGGGCCTATTACTACTGCAGCTGCGGGGACTGGTATGAGGTGCCCCTGAAGGCCACCGGCCACAAGTGGGGAAGCTGGAAATTCACCAAGATCCCCACCGACACCGCCAAGGGCCTGAAGGTCCGCATCTGCGAGAGCTGCAAGGCCCAGGAGGAGGAGCAGACCCCGTCCTTCCGGGAGCATACCCACAAATATTATGAATTCAAAAATGAGCCTACCTGTACCAAGGCCGGGGCAAAGGGAGAGCTGTGCAGTGTCTGCGGCTACAGCAATCCGGATGCCCGTGTGACCATCCCTGCGCTTGGGCACAAGTGGAAGACCAAGGAAGTCGTAAAACCCACCTGCACAAAAGGCGGCTACACTGTGAGGAAATGTTCCCGCTGCAAAATCGAAGAAAAAATTGACAAGGTGCCAGCCAACGGCCATACGTTCAGTTGGAAAATCATCCAGAAGCCAACCTGTGAAGAAAAGGGCACCGAAGAAGAAGTGTGCAACGTCTGCCATAAGAAAGGTGCGTCCCGTGAGGTGGATCCATTGGGACATGACTGGAGTGACTGGCAGGATGCCGGGACCCAGGAGATCCGCACCTGCAGCCGCTGTGGGAAGACGGAAACCCGGGATATCGCCGAGACCACCGTTGAGACAACCGAGAAGGATCCTACCGAGACTACCGGAGAGGGCACCGGTGAGACTACCGGTGAAGACACCGGCGAGAACACCGGAGAATAAGCCGAAACAAACAGCCTGCCGTGAAGCGCTTCACGGCAGGCTGTTTTTGGCTATCCAGGCTCAGACGACTTCCTCTGAGTCCCGCTTTTTGGTCAGGTTCCGCAGGTGGAAATAGACGGTGTGGCTGGAGATGTTCAGGGCCTCGGCCACCTGATCGATGGCGCTTTTCAGCTCGAAAACATGCCAGTTGTAGAGCAGGCGGATAATCTCCTTGTTGCGCATGGAGGGAAGAACCGAAGCGTTGGAGAAGACGGCGTTTTTTGCCTCTGCCAGCTTCTGGGAGACGGCGTCGGAGGAATTTTCGGCGAAGTGCTCCGCCGTAAATACGGAGCTGGTCTGGGGAAGGATACCGGTGACGAAATCCAGAATAGGGGTGGCGAGGTAGAGATTGATGCAGAGCAGACCGATGACCCGGTCGTGCTGCCCGCGGATGGCGATGGTGGTGGATTTCATGGGCTCTCCGTTGTGATTTTTGCAGAAATACACCCGATGATCCGATTCACCCGCTTGCTCCTCCAGCTTTTCCAGCATGCTCAGGGCCAGATCCGTAATGGGGGAGCCTTCCGAGCGGCCCGTATGGAAGCCGTTCATGATCTTGATCACGGAGTGATCCAGGTTTTCCAGACTGTGCAGCGTGATTTCGTAGCTGGGGCCAAGATAAGCGGCCAGGCCCTCTACAACGGGAATATAGCTGTTCAGAATCAACCGTTCCTCTTTGACAAAAGAAATCTCTTTTACCATATAGCACCTATCCTATAACTTTCAAGATAGAGCGTCTCCATAGACCCAGGCGGTATGGAGAAACGCCCTTGTTTCGCGTTTAGAATAACATATTTTTCCCTGTGACGCCATAGGAAAGAGAAAAAATTTCTATTTTCCGGCGTAGGATGGCTCCCGGGAGACCGGGAGCCTTTATGTCAATGCAGTCCTTTTTCTTCCATCAGCATCCGGATGCCCTGTTCCAGACGGTTCAGGCCTTCCTCCAGAATGCCCCGGCTGGTGGCGAAGCAGATGCGGATATAGCCCTCACTGCCCTGGCCGAAGAACTTCTCTCCTCCGGAGACCAGTGCCAGCTTGACCTTCTGCTTCATATAGTCCGTGAAGTCCTCGCTCTTCATGCCGAAGGCCCGGATATCCACATACAGCAGGTAGGTGGCCCGGGGCGCATAGGCCTTCACAAGGGGCATATGCTTCAGCCGGTCCACAGCGTAGTCCCGGTTGCCCTTCAGATGCACCAGGAAGGCATCCACCCAGTCGTAGTTGTGCATGCAGGCGGTGCCGGCGATCTGGGACAGGGAGCTGATACCTCCGGCGGTGCTCATGACATCGGACTTCTCCACCATGCGCTCGAAGAGTGCCGGATCCGTCGTATAGACGCAACCGATGCGCATGCCGGCGATACCGAAGCTCTTGGACCAGCCAAAGACGCTCATGACCCGGCGGCAGCGTTCGTTGCCCAGCAGATAGATGCTGTTGAAGGGTGCCTCGGGGAAGATGATATCAGACCAGATCTCATCGTTCATGATGTAGAGGTTGTACTTTTCACACAGCGCCATAATGTGCTCCAGGTCCTCTTCCCGGTAGGAGACGCCGTAGGGGTTGTGGGGGTTGCACAGGCCGATCATTCTGGTCCTGGGGGTGATGTAGCTTTCCAGGTCCGACAGATCGATCCAGCCGTCTTTCAGCTTGGCGGGGAAGAGGACCACCTTTCCACCGGCAGCCAGGCAGGACTCCCGGAACAGGTAGTCCACGGGATCGAAGACGATCATTTCGTCTCCGGGGGCAAGCACCGTCCTGGCAATGACATACATGCCCCGGGCCGCGCTGTCAATGGGCAGGATCAGCTCGGGATCGATGATCTCCCCCTTGCGTGCCTTCAGCCCATCGGAAATGGCCTGCTTGAATTCCGGCAGACCCAGCTTCGGGGTGTAGGAAAAATATCCGCCGTTGATGTAATCGATCATGGCCTGGCGGACAGGCTCTGCCACAGGAAAGTCCGGATCTGCTGCCGTCAGGGGGATGACGCCGTCGTCTACCTCTGCCCAGCGGTAATTGTAGGCCCGCTGCTTCAGCACATTCAGCCGAACGTTGCTGTCGTCAAACAGTCCCATCTCAGCCCTCCTTGACGAAGGCAATGGCCTCCACCTCGCACAGAACACCCTTGGGCAGAGTTTTCACGGCCACGCAGGACCGGGCGGGTGCGCTGACAAAGTACTTCTCATAGACGCTGTTGAAGGTGGGGAAGTCGGCCATGTCCGCCAGGAAGCAGGTGGTCTTTACCACGTTTTCAAAGGAAGAGCCGGCGGCCTCCAGCACAGCACCCACATTCTTGCAGGACTGCTCGGCCTGGGTGGCGATGGTATCCCCGGCAGCCGCGCCGGTGGCGGGATCTACGGGGATCTGACCGGAAGTGAAGACCAGATTTCCCAGCTTCATACCCTGGGAGTAGGGGCCGATGGCGGCAGGGGCTTTTTCGGTATAGATCTTGTTCATGTTCTGTTCCTCCAAAATTGATGTATTTTTGTGATTTCAGGATCGGGGATCGGGGTTACTCCATATCCAGGTGGCAGGCCACCTGGGTGCCGTCTGCCATGGTTTTCAGGCAGGGCTTTTCCTGCTTGCAGATGTCCATGCAGTAGCGGCAGCGGGGATGGAAGGGGCAGCCGCTGGGGGGATTGACAGGGCTGGGAATATCGCCGGTGAGAATGATCCGCTGGCTCTTTCCTTGCTCTTTGATGTTGGGGATGGCGGAAAGCAGGGCCTGGGTATAGGGATGGCGGCGCTTCTCGTAGATGGCCTCTTTGGTGCCGATCTCTACCACGTTGCCAAGATACATGACCATGACCCGGTCACAGAAATGCTTGATGATCCGCAGGTCGTGGGAGATGAACATATAGGACAGGTCGTACTGCTCCTTGATGTCCTGCATCAGATTGATGACCTGGGCCTGGATGGATACGTCCAGGGCGGACACAGGCTCATCGCAGACCACAAACTGGGGGTGCAGGGCAATGGCCCGGGCAATGCCCACCCGCTGCCGCTGGCCGCCGGAGAACTCGTGGGGGTAGCGGTAGACGTGCTCCGGCCGCAGGCCGACCCGGTACACCAGCTGACTGACCTCGGTAAAGATCTGCTCCCGGCTCATCTCCGGGTGATGGATCTGGAAGGGCTCCGCCAGGATCTGGTAAACGGTCTTTCTGGGGTCCAGAGAGGCGTAGGGATCCTGGAAAATGATCTGCATCTGGCTGCGGATGGTGCGCATATCCTTGCGGCTCAGGGTCGTCAGCTCCGTGCCCTGGAAGGTGACAGAGCCGGAAGTGGGCTCGATCAGGTTCAGCACCAGCCGCCCGGTGGTGGACTTGCCGCAGCCGGACTCGCCCACCACACCCAGAGTCTCCCCCCGGAAAATCTGGAAGGAAACATCGTCTACGGCCTTGACGGGCTTGTCCTTGTCCCCGGTGGGGAAATATTTCTTTAAGTTTTTGGCATCTACCAATACTTCTTTCATGCCTCAAACCTCCTGCATCGGACCTGCCTGCCGTCGGGAAGGGTGGTCAAATTGATTCTATGGGCTTCGCATTCCGGGCAGCAGAACTGGCACCGGGGGGCGAACCGACAGCCGCTGGGCATATCGTACAGGCTGGGCACCAGGCCCTCCAGGGTACGAAGACGGGAAACATGGTCGTTGATATCCGGGATGGAATTCATCAGACCGATGGTATAGGGGTGCTTGGGATCGTCGAAGAGAGCCCGGGTGGGAGCCTTTTCCACGATGTCTCCGGCGTACATCACTGCCACCTCGTCGGCCATTTCGGCAATGACGCCCAGGTCGTGGGTGATGATGATAATGGACATATGGAGCTTTTCCTGCAGGTCCTTCAGCAGCTGCAGGATCTGGGCCTGAATGGTCACATCCAGGGCCGTGGTGGGCTCGTCGGCAATCAGCAGCTCCGGATCTCCGGACAGGGCCATAGCGATCATGACCCGCTGGCGCATACCGCCGGAAAGCTGGTGGGGGTATTCGTCCACCCGCTTCCCCGCCTCGGGAATGCCAACCAGCTCCAGCAGCTCAATGGCCCGGTCCCGGGCGGCCTTTTTGTCCAGGCCCTTGTGGAGCTTCAGGGACTCCGAAATCTGGTCTCCAATGGTAAATACCGGGTTCAGGGAGGTCATGGGCTCCTGGAAAATCATGGAGATCCGGTTGCCCCGGAGCTTACGCATTTCCTTTTCGGGCAGGGTCAAAAGGTCCTGGCCGTCAAAGACGATGCTGCCGCCCTCGTTCCGGCCAGTGGCAGGGTCCACCAGACGCATGATAGACAGGCTGGTGACGCTTTTGCCGCAGCCGGATTCACCCACAATGCCCAATGTCTTTCCCTTGTCCAGGGAAAAGGTGACGCCGTCCACCGCCTTGGCAACACCGGAATCGGTGTAGAAATAGGTTTTCAGGTCTTTTACTTCCAACAAACTCATGGGACGCCTCCTTATCCGATGTGGATCTCGTATGGGGTATGGGACAGGTTCTCCATGCCGGACTGGGTTACCAGCACGTCGTCCTCAAGACGGACACCGCAGTCACCGGGGAAATAGAGCCCAGGCTCCACGGTGAAGATCATGCCGGGGCGCAGGACGGTCTCCCGGCCGATCTGGACCCGGGGGCACTCATGGATCTGCAGGCCAATGCCGTGGCCCAAGCCCCGCAGGGCGTAGCTGTCCAGATTCTCCCGGAAGAAGGGTACCCGGTGGGCATCCTCCACTACCTTGGAGCTGACGCCGGGGGCGATTTTTTCAAAGGCGCACTGCTGGGATTCCCGGACCAGATTGAAAATGCGCATATGCTCCGGGGATACATCACCGAAAAGCAGGGTCCGGGTCATGTCGGAGCAGTAGCCATCCTTCATGACGCCGAAATCCACCACCACCATGTCACCGTTTTCGATTTTCTTCTCCGTGGGGAAGGCATGGGCCAGAGCCCCCCGGGGGCCGGAGCCCACGATGGTGCCGAAGCTCATGGCCTCAGCCCCCTCTTTGGATACCAGGTAGTGGAGCTCGTCGGCTACGTCCTTTTCGGTCATGCCGATCTTCAGCCGCGGCAGGAGTTTGTCGAAGCCCGCCTCAGCCGCGGCAATGGCGGCCTTGGTGCAGGCAATCTCTCCCGCGTCCTTGACCATGCGCTGCTCCAGGAAGTATTCCTGCTCATAGTGCAGCGGCATATCTCCCAGCTGCTCCTTCAGAGGCAGGTATTCGTCCAGGGTCAGGCTGCTCTCCAGCACCAGGGCAGTGATGCCCATGGCTTTGACGGTTTTCGCCACGGTGCCCAGCCGGTCGTAAAGATACTCAATGACCTGGCAGTCCTTTGTGGTCTGCAGCTGGGCCTGGGCGGTGTAGCGGGGGTCGGTGATGAGCTTTGCCTCGGTGTCTGTGACGATGAGGTAGCCGTTGCTGCCGGTGAAGCCGCAGTAGTACCGGCGATTTTCATAGGAGGTAAAGAGCGCACCGTCCAGGCCCTTGTCCGTCAGGTATTTCCGGACCCCGGCCAGGCGGCTGCGATAGGTTTCTTCTAGGTTCATATGACTTCCCCCTTACTTTTTCTGCTTGGCATCGAAGGCGTCCCGAAGTCCGTCACCGATGAAGTTGATGCTCAGCACGGCCAGCAGGATGCAGGCACCTGCCGGAACCCACTGCCAGGGGCGGCCGGTCAGGGTGGCCAGATTGTTGGCGCTCATGAGCATATTGCCCCAGGAGGCCGTAGGCAGCTGAACGCCCACACCCAAGTAGGACAGGGAGGCCTCCGTCAGGATGGCACGGGCCATCTGCATGGTGCCCTCTACAATGATGGGGGCCATGACATTGGGAATGACGTGGGAGAAGATGATCCGGGAGTCTGTAGCACCCAGGGACACGGCGGCCTGGACATATTCCATTTCCCGGACTCGGAGGATCTCACCCCGGACCAGACGGGCGGTGGCGGTCCAGTTGCACAGACCCATGATCACCATGATGTTGTAGATACTGGGCTTCAGAATGGTGGAGATGATGATGATCAGAAACAGCACCGGGAAGCAGTTGACCACGTCCACAATACGCATAATCACGCTGTCCAGCCAGCCGCCGAAATAGCCGGAGACGGCACCCAGCAGCACGCCCACCACCAGGGAGATGCCTACGGAGACGATGCCCACGCTCATAGAGACCCGGGCACCGTAAATCAGACGGCTGAGTTCATCCCGTCCCACGTTGTCCGTGCCCAGGATGGTGCCGCTGGCGGCAGGGGACATATCCTTCATGACCTTGCCCTCAGGGGTCTCCAGGATCATATAGGGGTCATTCTGCACCAGCACCGGGGCAAAAATGGCGGCCAGGACCATGAGCAGGATAACGCACAGACCAATGACGGCCAGCTTGTTTTTCCGGAAGCGCTTCCAGCCGTCGCTTTTGAAGAGGCTGGTTTTTTTCTTTTTGTATACCGTTGCGTTTGCCATAGAAACACCTCAATAGCGAATCCGCGGATCGACCACGGAGTATAGGATATCCGCCAGCAGGTTGCCCAACAGCACCAGCACCGCGGTAAACAGGGTCAGACCCATCAGGACCTGGTAGTCCCGGTTGTTGATGGCATCCACGCCCAGCAGACCCATGCCGGGCCAGCCGAAGACCTTTTCCGTGATGTAAGCGCCGCCGAACAGGTTGGGAATGGAGGCACCGAAGATGGTGACCACGGGGATCAGGGAGTTTTTCAGAGCGTGGCGGAAGACCACCACCTTTTCGGACAGGCCCTTGGCCCGGGCGGTACGGATGTAGTCCTGGGACAGGGTCTCGATCATGCTGGAGCGGACGAACCGCATCACCGTGGACAGATTGGCCAGGGACATGACCATGGCGGGCATGATCAGATATTTGGCCTTGTGCCAGAACAGGGCCCAGCCGGTGCCCCGGAAGGTGGCGGAGCCAAAGCCGGAGGTGGGCAGCCACCGGAGCTTCAGGGCGAAGATGTAGATCAGGCCCATGCCGAAGAAGAAGCTGGGAATGGAGATGCCGAAGAAGGAGAATACGGTCAGGCCGTAGTCACCCTTGGAATACTTGTGGGTGGCGGAGTAGACACCCAGAGGAATGCCGATGATGTAGCTCAGCAGGAAGGAGGTGACGGTCAGCAGCAGCGTGGCGGGCAGACGCTCCAGGATCATGTCCAGAACTGCCTGGCCATTGTAGGTGCTGTAGCCGAAGTTGCCATGGACCAGCTCCTTGAGCCAGTTCCAGTACTGCACGATAATGGGCTTGTTGAGGCCCAGCTTCTCCTGGGCCCGGAGCAGAGCCTCGGGACTGGACCGGGGGCTGAGCATACCGCCCAGGGGGCCGCCGGGAGCCATCTTCATAATAAAGAAGGTGAGGATGGTGATGCCGAAAATTACGGGGATCGCCTGCAGCAGACGCTTCCTAACATATTTATTCATAAGCGCTCCTTACTTGGTCTGCTCCCGCAGGGCGGGAATGAAGGTGTCCGAGCTGACACAGACAAAGTCTGTCTCTCCCAGGGCATGGAGGAAGGTCTCGTATTTGCCCATGGTCAGGCCGTCGCACAGAGGCACCTCTTCGGAATAGTCGAGGGCAATGGTCTTGTGAGGCAGCTCCCGGACCAGGGCGGCCAGGTCCGGATAGAATTCCTGGTAGTGGATCACCTTGTCGAACATGCCGGATTCTTCCACGTCCTGGGCATCAATGACAGAGGCTATAGCCAGCTTGTCTCCCCGGGAGGTGAAGGCGTAGGCGCTGGAGCCTACGGTGTCTACACCGAAACAGGTGCCGGGGATGGGGTCCGCGCCCTCGCCGGTGATGATCAGATACAGATCAATGCCCAGTTCCTTCATCCTGGCAATCATATTGTCCATAAATTGAATGTTCTTTGTGTAATCGTTCATGATAAAACCTCCCCATTGTCCACGGAAGCGATGGCTCCGGGACAGCCGCAATTGTTGCAAATAATTTCGTCCAGAACCCGGCAGCCAAACCGGAAGGAGTCTTCCAGAATGCTTTCGTCGTTCCCGTGGACCTTCGGCAGGATCGCATCGAAGGAATCCCCCATAGTCAGAGGGGACAGCCCGTAAACCATGGCCTTGCCTCCGGCGAAGAACCGGCCGTCCGTCCGGCCCAGGGCCAGCATGGGCAGCACGCCGCCGTCAAAGCCGAAGCGGGTGCAGCTGCGCTGGATCTGGCAGATCAGCTCTTGCAGGCGGGAGTTGTCGAAGCTGCTTTCAAAGCCGTCTTCATAGCTCTCAACCGCGTAGCTGACCTGGCAGTCCTCCAGGACCCGGTCCAGGAAGGCGGTGATTTCCTCCGGGCGGCTGTAGGGCAGCACCTTGAATTCCAGCTGGGCCTCCACCTGGGCCGGGATCACGTTGCTCCGCTCTCCCAGCAGGAAGGAACGCATGGAGATGCTGTTCTGCCCCGCGTAGCCGAAGATATCCGCCCCTACAGGATTGTCCCATTCCCGGCTGCCCACAATGGCGGCCTGGGTGTCCTGGGTCCGGTGGGAGCCGCACTGCAGCTCCTCCTCCCGGGAAAAGATGTTTTTCAGGGCCTTGGCCATTTTCAGCATGGCCTGGTCAGCGCCGGGAGCGCTGGCGTGGCCGCCGGTGCCTGTGGCTGTCAAGCGGACCTTGCACACCGCTTTTTCACCAACGGTGAGCATCATGTAGTTCTTGCCGTTGATCCGCAGGGGAAAGCCGCCGCCCTCGTTGATGACCATGCCACTTTGGAAGAGCTCCGGCTCTGCCTGGCGGACATAACCCATGCCGTAGGCACTGCCCTGCTCCTCGTCAATGGTGGCGAGAAAGTACACGTCTCTGTTTAGCTCTGCCTCCCGCCCTGCCAAGTGAAGGAATGCATAGAGCTCCATGACGGTCAGGTGCTTGGTATCCAGGGTGCCCCGGGCCCAGATGCGGCCATCCTCGCAGTCGGCGGAGAACAGGCCGTGGGTCCATTTCTCCGGGTCTCCCGACACCACATCGATGTGGGAGATCAGGATCATAGGATCCTCTGTGGGGTTGACCGCTGTGAGCTTGGCCAGCAGGTTGGGCCGCTTGGGGTCCCGGCAGATCCGGCGGTGGGCAATGCCGAACCGGTCCAGAATGCCTTCCAGATAGGCACAGGCCTGCTCTTCTCCGGCAGTCGCGGTAACGGATGGGATCCGCAGCAGCTCCAAGAAGCTTTGCCGGGCTTCTTGCTCGGTGAATTTCATGTTATTTTCCCTCCGCCGTGCGGTAGGGGATCTCGATCAGGGCGGTCTGCCGCTTGCTGATGAGCTCGCAGCCGTTGTCGGTGATCAGCACATTGTCCTCAATGATGGCACTGGCCTTGCTGCGGTCCTGCAGCACCGTAGGCTCCAGGGCGTAGATCTCATTCTTGCGGATGCGCTGCTCCGAGGCCCGCTTGCCGGGCTTGCCCAGCAGGGTGCCGCCGTCGTGGACCTCCAGGCCCACCTGATGGCCGGTGGAGTGGAAGAATTCGGGATAGCCGTGGGAGAGGATGGTGGAGCGGCCCACATGGTCCACCTCGCAGCCCTTGACGCCGGGCTTGATCATGGCCATGCAGTTGCCCACTGCCTCAATGGCGGCGTTGGCCACATCCTGGATCTCCTGGGGGGCGTGGGCCTCTCCGGGCTTCAGGAAGTACAAGGTCCGGGCAATGTCGGAGGTGTAGCCATAGTAGCGGATGGAGAAGTCGATGACCAGCACGTCACCGGCCTCAATTTTGTTGATGTCATTGGGGCCCCGGTGGGACATGCCGCCCTTGGGCATCAGCACCAGGGGAGGCTCCTCCGGGTCGGCGTAGCCGGTGCCTACGCCCCGCTTGGCGCACTCTTCCAGCATCATATTGGCAACGCCCACCTCGGTCATGCCAACATGGATGCGCTTGAAGAGGGCATCGTAAATGTCGGTGGTGATGACGCTGCATTCCTTCATGATCTGGATCTCCATGGGGGTCTTCACCGCCCGCAGCTCCTCCAGCATTTCATAGGAGCTGCACCAGACCTTGGCCATGGTCTCGGCACCGATGGCCTTTTCCAGCTTTTTGAACAGGCCCATGCTCAAGCCGTCGCAGCGTCCGTCATCCGTAGAAATATTCAGGGCCAGCTTCTTCGGGGAGACCTGGTCGAAAATGGCTTTAAACTGCGTCATAAACTCTGCCTGGGGAGCTTCCACCACCTGGGTATACATCTGAGATTCCCGGTACTTGGCGGCGTCCTCCGGCTGCGCCAGGGCGATCCGCTGGCCGGAGGCGGTGAGAACGAAGAGCACCTCGTTTTTGGTATCGGTGTTGAACATCAGCTCCAGTGCGGTGTCCCGCTTGCCTCTGGCGTAAATGACCCACATATCGATACCGTACTGGTTCATCAGCTCCTTGGCCCGGGCCATTTTCTCTTTTGCGACAACATTGCGGTCAATCATTTTTTATTTCCTCCTTGACAGCATATACGGCCGCCCGGCTCAGTACGTCGGTACCCAGACGGACGGAATCCTTGTGAATACGTTCGTTGACACCGTGGACCATAGTCACGGCGGTGTCGAAGGTCATGTCCCACAGATATACGGGACTGTAGCCATAAACCCGGGCACCCAGACCGGTCAGGAAGCGGCCGTCGCTGGAGCCCATGGAGACAAAGGGAAGGATCTGGGCCTTGGGATCTCCCAAGGCCTCCTGGGTGGCCCGTTCCAGCTGGCCCAGCAGAACGCTCTCTGGGTTGGCCTCGTAGCCCTGGCTGAGGGAGAGAATCTCGTAGTCGCAGTCCCATTTTCGGGCCAGCTTCTCCAGGACCCCTTCCAGGTAGTCCCGGCCATAGCCGGGCAGGAGCCGGACATCGCAGGTGACCTGGACGGTATTGACATTTTTGCCGGAGACCATGGTGACGGTCATGGTGTTGTGCTTCATGGCGAGAAGGATCTTTTCCATCATGGGAGAAAGGGCCGCTCCCGCTAATCTTTCCTCAAAGGCCTTGACGGTTTCCAATGTCCGCTCCTCCAATACGGTGGAGCCGATGTCCTCTGCCAGAGCCATGGCCCGGGCCATACCGTCGCCGCTGCCGAAGAAGGGGCCCTTGGCTTTCCGGGCCTTTACGGTGAAGCGCACCGTGCCGCAGCCCTTCTGACCGGATTCACAGAGATAGAGTAGCTTTCCTCCCGCCAGAATGGGAAAACCGCCGCCTTCGCTGATAACGTCGCTGGAGCGCAGAATCTCCTCTCCACGGAGAGTCTCTCCCTCCAGAGTGACGCTGCCCTTCAAAAAGGCCTGAAGCCCATAGGTGCTGCCGCTCTCTTCGTCACAGGTCGCCAGGAAGTATACGTCCCGGCAGCGGCCCGATGTTTTCGCCAGAGCCTCATAGGCGCACAGCTCCATGGCGGTGAGTTGCTTGGTGTCCACGGCTCCCCGGCCATGGATGAAGCCCTTTTCGTCCTCGAAGGCCTCAAAGGGCGGATAAAGCCATTGGCTGGGATCCGCCGCAACCACGTCTGTGTGGCTCAGAAGCACCAGAGGCGGCAGGGTGATTTCTCCGTCTGCCTTCAGTCGGGAAACCAGGTTGCCCCGGCCTGGGGCGGTTTCCTGCCGGGCAAAGGGAAGCTGGGCGTTTGCCAGCTTCCTCTCCAGGCAGTCCAGCAGGGCTGCCTCCGCTCCCGGCGGGTTCGTTGTATCGATACGTATCAGTTCCTTTAGAAGCTCTACAGGATCTTCCATAGAAGCCACCTCTTTCGTCAAAGTCTTTCCCTGGGAACAGGCGCCGTGTCCTGCTCTCAGGGAAGGCCTTTGAAAAAGCACAGGGAGCCCAACGCCGGGCCGGGCTCCCTGTGCTTTTGATCAGTCAGTTACGTTCCACTTTTCGATTTGGAAGGTGATGCCCCGGAAGTCGCAGGTGAAGTCCTGGACCCGGCTGCCAACACCGGCCACGCCGGTGGTGCCGTACATGGGGATCCAGTACAGATCGTCGGACTCGACCTTGGCGATCTGGTGGTAGATGTCTGCCCGCTCCGCAGGATCGGTGGCCAGCAGAGACTGCTTGAACAGCTCATCGATCTTGGGATTGCTGTAGTGGCCGAAGTTCCAGGAACCGGCACCGGTGCTGGTGGAGAGGTAGGCATTGTACTCGTTGGGATCCACTTCTACACCGAAGCCCAGGGTGTACATCATGTAGGAGTCGCCGGTGGTTTCGGCGTTGCCGCTGTCGGGCAGCAGCTTGGTGAAGGCCAGAGTGGAGAAGTCCTGGGTGATGACTTCCATCTCTACGCCGATGTCCTTCCACTGCTGCTGCAGCATGGTGGCAATGGCTTCGCCGGTGGAGGAGGTGGACATATCATAGACCACATGGAGCCGCTTGCCGTCCTTCTGGAAGTAGCCGTCGGAGCCCATGGTGTAACCGGCTTCCTCCAGCAGAGACTTGGACAGGTCGGGGTTGTACTCATAGACGGTCACATCATCGGTGTGAGACCAGTGGATGGTGGGGAAGATGTCCTCGCAGGGATAGGCCATGCCGTCACCGAAGACGGTGTCCACGATCTTCTGCTTGTCGATGCCGTGGGCCAGGGCCTGACGGACACGGATGTCGGAAACCACATCGTTGAGCAGGTTGAAGCCAATGTAGTAAACGCTCATCTGCGCATAGGTGAAGATGTTCACGTTGGGGGCGGCCTCTACGTTCTGGACCTCGGCAGTGGGCACGCCGTACATTACATCGATCTCGCCGTTCAGCAGGGCGGCGGTCAGGGTGGTCTCATCGCCGAAGAGGACGGTCACTTCCTGAATAGAGGGCTTCTCGCCGAAGTAATCCTCATTGCGCTCCAGCCGGATGTACTGGCCGGCCTTCCACTCCACAAACTTGTACTTGCCGGTGCCGATGGGAGCCCGGTTGAAGGAGTCGTTGGCCCAGTCGGCGGGGCTCTCGGAGCTCAGGATGTGCTCCGGCAGGATGGCGGTGTACATATTGGCCATGAAGGCGGCGTTGGGGGCCTTCAGGGTGATCTCTACGGTGTAGTCGTCCACCTTCTTCAGGCCGGAAATCTCGGTGGCGGTGCCTTCCTGAACTTCGGCAGCGCCTACAATGTCCATGACCCGACCTTCGTTGCCGCCCACGTAGTCAGGGTGAGCCAGGCTGGTCAGAGTGAAGACCACATCATCGGCGGTGAAGGGCTCGCCGTCGTGCCACTTCACATCCTTGCGCAGGTGGAAGGTGTAGACGGTGCCGTCATCGGAGATGTCCCAGCTCTCGGCCAGATCGGGCTCGTAGTTCAAAGAAGCATCGGGCTTGACCAGGAAGCTGTAGATCAGGTTCTGCACGTTGCTGTCCGGGGTCCGGGGATACTCCATGGGGTTCAGGTTGGCAACTTCAGAGGTCTGGCCGACGACAACGTAACCGTTATCATTGGCAGATACCGTGGTGCTGTCTCCTGTGCTTCCGCCAGTGGTGGCTGCGGGAGCGGAGCTGCTGCTTCCGCAGGCAGCCATGGAAAGGACCATGGCCAGAGCCAGGAGGAGTGACAACATTCTTACCATTTTTTTCATTTTCTTGTACCTCCTTGTATTCTCTCGGCGTTATTCGGAGAAAAAACGCCGCCTGTCAAGCAGTGCATCCAACCGGCAACCTTTACCGTGATCTATTCCGCTTAACAATATTTGAATTATAGCGAAGCGTTCGTCAGTTGTCAACATCTGCCCACGACAGAAATAACAAATTCCACATTATTTACAATTTGTGACATGATTTTATGCCTGATATAACCATTTTGACGAAAGCGGGTAAGGGTGCTGAAAAGATATGCCTCAAAATACTAAAAATCTGTTCAGCCGCAGGAAAAGGGCTGAACAGATATGTGACATGAAAATGATGCCGGGATGATTTACTTACGAATTGGTAAGCGAAACGGGAATACCGGGAAATGCGGAAGCCTCCCTGCTTCCGGGAACCGAAAGCGGGGAGGCGCAATGACCTTTATGATTTTTGCAGAAAAGTTATCCACAGCCTTGATGGGTAAGAAAAAGCAGACCCTTTCCGCTTTGAGAAAGAGTCTGCGATTTCTTTTTGGGGTTATTTCACAGCCCCGTTATGGTGCGGGCAACAGGACTCGAACCTGCACGCTTGCGCAGTGGAACCTAAATCCACCGAGTCTACCAATTCCACCATGCCCGCATACCGCTTGCAGCGAGTCTGATTTTATCACAGCAGGCCGGATTTGTCAACGGAAATAGCCCGGCGCTTGGCGGACTTTGAAATGCCCTTATTGATATAGAGGGCCTGGTCGGTTCTTTCGATGAGTTCGGGGATGGTGAGCTGGGGGTCATAGTCGGCGAAGCCCAGGCTGATCTCAACATTGTAGGGCTTGGCGGCCTGAGCGTTGTTCCGGGCCAGGGTGTCCAGGAGCTCCTGACGGAACGCGGATACCTCCTGGGGGCTCTTTGTTTCCAGCACGATGAAGAACTCGTCTCCGCCGTAGCGGGCGATCAGGCCCTTGAAGTGCTCTCCCACCTGCTTCAGGGTTTCCGCCAGCAGGATCAGGGCCGCGTCTCCCTCCGGGTGGCCGAACCGGTCGTTGATCTGCTTGAAGTCGTTGATATCGATCATGCACAGCGCCAAATGCCGGCCTGTGCCGGAGCGCTGATGGCTGACGCATTTGTCCAGATACTGGATGAGCCTTGTCCGATTGTTGAGCTGGGTCAGAGGGTCAATGGTGATCCGGGTCTGCTGGAGATTGACAAATACCTGCACCGCGGCAACGGTAGCCGCCAGACAGATGATGGATACCCCTGTGTAATGGGCCTGGGCAATGCCGCCCACCAGTGGCAGCAACACAAAGGAGCCCATGGCAAGGTACTCCATCCGGCGGGCGTAGCCGTGCTTGCTCAGCAGCCTTGCCAGCGCCCGGATGCCGATCACCAGCAGAGGTCCGTAGCACAGCACCAGAAGCAGGGGATACATGGGGCCTTTGGTATACCGGCCTTCGGCGTCAATATAAAAGTAAAACTTTCCCCAGAGGCTCAGGGGAACGGTGACCAGCAGAATCATGGTGGGCAGGGCGCTCAGGAGCCGCTTTTTGGGATTACTGAGCCACTTGGCCCCCAGCTCGCACTCGGTATAGAGCAGGCCCAGATAGATCACCACCCCGGAGGCGTAGAAAAACAGAACATTCATGACAGCCACGACCCAAACGGGCGGGGAAAAGACCTGATTTTCCTGTAATCCGCAGGCCATGTCGATGGCGGCGTAAAAGATCATACTGGTCAGCAGGCTGCGGAAGTACCGGCTGCTGGGCCGAAAATCCGGATTCTGCTGGTGACAGACCAGCAGAATCGTCAGGATCAATATACAAAAGGTGTTATTTTCCCAATAAGACAATGCGTACATATAGTCCTCCCCTTGCTGTTTCGAGAAAACGCGCAATTACTATAGCATAGTTTCATTGGAAAGGGAAGAAAAAATATGTAAAATTTGTAAGACACTATGCAGCCGGCATATTGTTTTCGGAAGAGAAGAGGGTTATCATGATGTACAGGGCCTAGCGCCGCACCAGTGGCCTGGGGATCCGCTTCTGCCGCCGCCTGGGGTCTGGGGCGGTGCCCAAAAGGTAATCCGCGGAGACATTGTAGAGCCTGCACAGGGCAACCAGGTGCCGGAGGGGCATTTCGTTGGCGCCCCGTTCATACCGGGCGTACATGGTCTGGGAGGTACCAAGGAAGGCGGCTACCTGGGATTGGGTCAAATCGTTGTCCTCCCGCAGTCCTCGGAGACGGTCCAGAAAGGTGTTCATGGGTTTAAGCTCCTATGTGGTTGTGATACCACAAGTGTACCAAAGTAAAGATATTTACTATTGACTTTAATACATATCTTTACTATAATGAACACAATGCAACACAAAGCCGCACATTTTGCTGCAGGGAATTATGCATGCGTTCCCGGTTGCAGGGAGTCAGTTTACCGGAGATAAGCCTCTGCCGGCCGCAGGTCACTGACTCGGGACCGGGATCCTGCGGGGCTCCGGTCCCGTTTTTTAGGATAGGAGGGAAGGGGTGGGTTTCGCCAATCCGGGGATTTTTTTCGTAGAAAGATTGCAATTCCTGCGTTTTTGGGTATAATAATGCGTGAATGTCTTTAGATATACCCCGAGCAGGATGCCCTTGCCGGGAGTTTGACAAGAAAATGGTTAAATTTCCGGTGCTCTGTTGTATAAAGTAGAGAATATTCCAGTTATGCGTTTTTTAGCACATTTATTCTTGAAACGACATGCGAAAAGAGTATAATATAAGGTGGCAATCCGGAAGGGAAATTTGGCCGATTGGAGAGAACATAGATGTTTAACAGCCAACAGAAGCGCCAGGCGCTGATGACCGGATTCAGTGTGGTGCTGACCCTGATGAATGGGGCCCTGTTTGCCCTCATGTGGTACAGCTGCTACAAGAAAAAGATGTATATCTTCCCCTTCTTTGCCAAGGGCGATCTGATCGTCATCCTGCTGTTTACGGCGCTGTACGCCATTTTCGCCCAGCTTTACGGCGGCTTCGACGTGACCTTCCACGGTCCCGGGGAGCTGGCCTATTCCCACGCCGTCTCGGCGGTGCTGAGCAGCGCCATCATGTATCTGGTGACGGCGCTGCTGATGCGTGCCGTGCCCAGCCTGTGGCCTATGCTGGCCCTGATCGCGATGTCCATTCTGGTGGGCACCCTCTGGGCCTACGGCGTGAAAAAGCTGACAGCGAAGCTGCTGACCAAGCGGACCATCCTGCTGATCTATGACAACAAGGATGCCAAGGAGGACGGCGAAGCCATCCTGAAGAGTCTGCCTGGGGTTTTCCGCATCCTGGGATGCCTGGATGCCCGGCAGGGGGCGCAGGAGCTGTGCCGCCAGATCGAGGCGCAGTCGGCCCGGGCGGTGATGCTCTGCGGCATCCCCTCCAGCCTGCGCAACGACCTGGTGAAGTATTGCATCGACCGGGGGGTGGAGGCCTACGTCCGGCCCAACATCGGCGACTTCCTCATCAAGGGGGCCAGGTCCCTCCAGCTGGACAGTCTGCCGGTGCTGCTGTGCCACCGGTCCAGCCCCTCCATCGGGTATCTGGCCGTCAAGCGGCTGACGGACATCCTCCTGAGCCTTCTGGCCCTGGTGGTGTTCAGCCCCTTTATGCTGGTCACGGCCATTGCCATCAAGGCCTACGACGGCGGCCCCGTCCTCTATAAGCAGCTGCGGCTCACCAAAGACCGGAAGGAATTCTATGTCTACAAGTTCCGCAGTATGCGGGTAGACGCCGAAAAGGACGGCGTGGCCCGGCTGGCCCAGACCAATGACGACCGCATCACCCCTGTGGGGAAAATCATCCGCATGCTGCGCATCGACGAGATGCCCCAGCTTTTCTGCATCCTGCTCGGCACCATGACCATCGTGGGCCCCCGCCCCGAGCGTCCGGAGATCGCCAGGCAGTATGAGCAGGATTTCCCGGAGTTCGCCCTGCGGCTCCAGGCCAAGGCAGGCCTTACGGGCCTCGCCCAGGTTTACGGCAAATACAACACAACTCCCTATAATAAGCTCCAGATGGACCTGCAATATATCGGCTCCATGAACATGGTCACGGACCTGAAGATCATCTTCGCCACGGTGAAGATCCTCTTCCAGCCGGAAAGCACCGAAGGAGTGGCCGCCGGGCAGGTGACGGCGGAGAGACGGGGAGACGGAAGAGAGGAACGGTAACACGGACAGAAGACGGAAGGTACTTGCGGTTTGGGCCCTGGTGGGAGGGACCATGGCTGGGATTATTGGGCTGACGCTGCAATCACCTCAGGGCTCTATGGCCCTGTCGGGACGGTTTCGGGACCTGCTTTTGGGGCTGGTGCCGGAGGGCAGCGGGGCGGCCCGGTGGATCGCCGCCAATGCCCGGCGCTTGGGCCACGTACCGGAGTATTTTCTGCTGGGCTGCGCCATGTATCCCGCGCTGAAAGTGACGGTTCCCTCTCGAAGAAATGTCTATTGGGCCTTTGCTGCCTGTCTGCTGGTATCCCTGGCGGATCAGACGCTGAAGGCTTTGATCCCCGTCCGGCATTTTGACCTGCTGGACCTGCCCATGGACATTCTGGGCTACGGGGCGGGAATTCTCCTGTCCTGGGGAGTATGGAAGAAATGGAGAGAGAACGAATGAGTATGCGCACACGACATATCAAAGGGAAATACAGCTGGCTGAAGCACCTGGATTTTATGGTGCTGGATGTGCTGGCGCTGTTTGTTTCCTTCACCCTGGCCTATCTGGCCCGATTCGGGAGCCTGGGCTTCCTGCGGGACTCCGGCTGGCGGAGCGTGCTGACCATCGAGCTGCTGATGGACCTGGTGCTGATCCTGTTTACCAGCCCCTTCTCCGGCATTTTCCGGCGGAACGGCAGCGAGGAGCTGCTGTGTACCTTCCGGCAGGCGGGCTATAACTTCGTCCTGTGCGCCATCCTGCTGTACATACTGAAAATCGGCGGCACCTACTCCCGGGCGGTGGTGCTGCTGACCTACGGCTTCTACCTGGTCATTTCTCTGAGCCTGCGGCTGCTGTGGAAGGACCTGCTCCGTTCCGGCAAGGCCACCTCTGTAGCCACGGCGGAGAAGAGCATCTTCGTCCTGGGCTACCGGGCGGACATGGCCCAGCTGCTGCACAGTATCAACTCCGGCTTTTTCAAGGAGTACGACGTCAAGGGCATCTGCATTCTGGACGGTACCCCAGGGGAGACCGTCACCGCCCGCATCGACCTGACCGACGCCCTGGGCCGGGTGAAGGAGACCTACGAGACCTTCACCAACTCCACAGGCGTTGACGGCATTGTGGACTACATTCTGAAGAACCACATCGAGGAGCTCTTTGTGGGCACCAAGCCCTCGGAGCTGCCTCCGGAAACCTACCAGGCCCTCATCGACAACGGCAAGAGTATCCACCTGAGCATCCGGCCCATGATTGGCATCCAGACGGACAACCAGTTCATCACCACCGTGGGCACCTACAAGGCCTTGGGCCTGGGGGTCTACTCCTTCACCGGCAAGCAGATGATCTACATGGTGGTGAAGCGCTTTATGGACATCGTCTTCGGCCTCATCGGCCTCGTCGCCCTGCTGCCCCTGATGCTGATCGTGAAGGTCTCCTTCCTCCTCGGCGGGGACAGGAAGCCCATCTTCTACACCCAGACCCGGGTGGGCCTCAACGGCCAGCCCTTCCAGCTCATCAAGTTCCGCTCCATGGTCTGGAATGCCGGGGACATCCTGGAGGAAATGCTGAAGGACCCCGGCTACGCCAAGGAGTGGGCCGAGAACCAGAAGTTCGAGCACGACCCCCGCATCACCAAGATGGGCGGGTTCCTCCGCAAGACCAGCCTGGACGAGGTGCCCCAGTTTATCAACGTCCTCAAGGGCGATATGTCCGCCATCGGCCCTCGGCCCCTGGTCCCCGGAGAGCTGGAGCAGCACGGCGGCTTGCAGCTCTATAACCAGGTCAAGCCCGGCATCACCGGCTGGTGGGGCTGCAACGGGCGGAGCAACACCACCTATGACGAGCGGCTGGAGCTGGAGTATTATTATGTGAAGAATTGCTCGCTGTGGATGGATGCGCTGACGGTGGTGAAGACGGCGGTGGTTATCTTGAAGCGGGATGGGGCAAAGTGAGGATATACATATGAACTTGAAATTCACGGTGGTGACCGTTGTATTCAACGGGGAATCCGTTATAGAGAAAACGGTGGAGTCCGTTCTGAACCAGGAATATCCACCCTTTGAATACCTGATTTTTGACGGCGGGTCCACGGACTGTACCTTGAATCTGATTGCTCAGTACAAAGAGGCTTTCGCCCAGAAGGGCATTACCCTTTCGGTGGTCAGCGAAAAGGACAGTGGCATTTATAACGCCATGAACAAGGGCGTGAAAGCAGCAACGGGGGACTTCGTCTCCTTCCTGAACGCAGGAGACTGGTACGAACTGGACGCTTTGAAAAACATCAACGCCTTTTACCAGGAGGAGCCCTTCGACTTGACCTACGGCGGACTCCACTATATCAACCCCAATGGGACCGTCACCAACAAAATGTCCAAGCTGGACCGCTTCCCTGTCAGCAGCCGTCACTGGAATCACCCCAGTATGTTCCTGCGGCGGGAGATTTACCAGAAGTATGGGTTCGATGAACAGTTCCGGGCATATGCGGATTTTGACCTCTATTTGAAGCTGCGGAAGGACGGGACCAAGATCCGGGTCATCGATAAGGTGATCACGAACTTTGTAGCCGATGGAGTCAGCACGAATACCAGCCTGAAGAAAGTGCTGGCCAGGTCTAAGGAAAAGTTTGAGGCGTATCGGAAGGAAGGGTATTCTCCTGTCTATTGGGTGGAGGCCTATGGGTGGGAGATGGTGAAGGCGGTTTATTTTAGGGTGAGGAGCTGAAACTCATGCGCTGCAATTGGTTTAAACTCGTTATGAGGGGCACAGGCGTACAGTATGGAAAAAAACTCCGACTAGACGGAATGCCTGTCATCTTCAATAAAAAAGGCGCACATTTGACCATTGGAGATAATTGCACGATCAAAAGTTCATTTTTATCTAACCTTGTTGGGCTGTATTCCAGAACTATCATAGTAACCAGGGCGCCGGGAGCGTCTATTTCTATTGGAAACAATGTGGGTATTTCTGGTGCGACAATCTACGCACGAAAAGGCATCACCATTGGTGATGGAACGCTGATCGGCGGCAACGTAAAGATTCTGGATAATGATTTTCACCCAATCAATACCGAGGACCGCATACGCCAGCTGGTTGCGGCGAATCCAGGAGAGTTGACGGATTTGATTCCTGCAAAGGAAATCTCGATCGGCAAGAACTGCTTCATTGGCTGCAACAGCATCATTCTCAAGGGCACTGTGCTGGGAGATGGATGTGTTGTGGGAGCGGGAGCCGTGGTCAGCGGGAAGTTTGAGGAGAATTGTGTGATTGCGGGAAACCCGGCGAGGGTGGTTAAGAGCTTATCAATATGTGGGGAAACAAATGGAGAAGATTTGTTTAATAGCATTCCATGACCTGTACTTGATGCAGTTTCTTTACAAATATACAGAGATTCTAGATGCAAATAACATAGAATACGATGTTATTTATTGGGAACGTGAAAGAGAAACTGGATATGTAAGACCGATGAAGGGTACACGAATTTCATTCCAGTATGAGACAAGTTACTACGGATCTAAACTGGGGAAAGTAGCGGGCTATCTAAAATATATAGCGTTTGTGAGAAAAGTGCTAAAAGAAAACAACTATAAAAAAGCGATTCTATTTACAACACAGGCAGCGCTTCCAATGTACCTGTTTTCTCGGAGAATCAGAAAAAAAATCCGATATATCTATGATTACAGGGACATAACGTACGAAGATAATGTGTTGCTAAAGAAGGTAATTCAAAAAATAATTAAGAAATCGTATTTCACATCCATATCCTCCTGTGGATTTGAGAAAAAGCTTGGAGAAAGCAATAAATTTGTTATGGCACATAATATCAGTGAAAAACTGGTATACATGCCCGTACATAAAACGACAGCCGACAAAATTCGAATCGTTTATTGGGGCATGGTTAGGCAAGTCGAATTTAATAAGAAAGTAATTCAGTTCATTGGGAATGATCCCCGCTTTGAGTTGGTGTATCACGGTGCTGGATATGTAGACGATTTGGAAGATTTTTGTCAGCAGAATGGGTATTCAAATGTAACGTTTACCGGAAAATATACATCAAATGAAATTTCGTCTTTTGCAGATAATACAGATATTCTTCTTAATATGTATGAAAACGATTATCAGCAGCAATTGGCAACAACGGTAAAGCTATATGATGGAATGCGATATGGCCTTCCGATGTTGATAACTCAAGGCTCTTACATGGCGGAATTGATGAAAAATCAGAACTATGTGCTGGCAATCGACCTAGTTGCAGATAGCTTGGATATGGTCTTTAATTGGTACAGCAATCTTGAAGCAGTTTCAGATGCATATAGAAACGAAATAAACAATATCAATACCGAAGATGAAGTATTCAGGACACGATTGCTTGAATTTGTGAGGATGTAGTTTATGCGCATTGCGATTTTCATTGATAACGAGGGAATAGCTGATGTGGATTGCCAAAACCTAGAATTTGGTAATCCAGGAATTGGGGGGACAGAGTATTGTGTACTGCTTCTGGCCGAGCAATATAAGCGATTCTATCCGGATGATCAGATATTCCTTTTGGCGGTTTGCCCTGGAAAACTCCCCGAAGTTGACGGTACAGTATTTGTAGATTCTCCTATGGATGTCGCAGGAGCTTTCAAAAAAATTGGAGCAGATATGTTGGTCATCAGCTCCGTTTATCACGGAGAACCGATCCAAAGAGATTTTTTTGACATGATCGTCAAAAACAAAATCAAGACAATTTTCTGGGGACATAATTTTTACCTGAGCGATTTCTGCAATTATATTGCAGAATGTGAGTATGCAAGAGCAAATGTCTTTGTAGGCAGACAGCAATATGATCGATACCTTGATCATAAGGTGATAAAGAAATCAACCTTTATTTACAATATGTACCCTAATCCGCCATATGAAAGTCGAGAGAAAATTTCCAACCATACTGTGACTTATATCGGTTCATTGGTTCCAACGAAGGGATTTCATGTTCTAGCACATGCATGGAAAGAAATTTTAAAACAGGTTCCAGATGCGGAGTTAAATGTCATTGGTAGCGGGAAATTGTACGGAAGAAGTTCTAAGCTCGGCCAGTATGGTATAGCAGAAGAAAGCTATGAGCAGCAGTTTATCGATGGGGTGACTGACCCGGACGGTGCTATACTTCCGTCTGTACATTTTCTTGGCGTTTTAGGTGCTGAAAAAGGGACTATAATTCGAGATACATGTGTGGGCGTTGTCAATCCAACAGGCCGAACAGAGACATTCGGAATCAGTGCACTAGATTTTGAGAGTCTTGGGGTCCCCGTCGTAACAATTGAAAAGGGTGGATTTTTGGACACAGTCATTGACAAAAAAACAGGATTACTCTATGGGACGACGGACCAGCTAGCGGAGAAAGTGATAATGCTGCTGAAAGATTATGTGGCAAATGAAACATACGGAAAAAATGGAATCGCCTTATCTAAAAGTTTTGCACCTGAACATGCCATCGGTCAGTGGAACGAACTTTTTAGGAATGTGTATCTTAATCAGCTGCCCTCTTTTATAAATCCTAGCAATTTTATGAATACAAATTTGAAAAATATTCGCTGGAGAAATCGTAAGTTGAAAAATAAACTGCACTGGGAATATCCGTTCTCTGTAATAGGGCTTGAAACGTTTGCAAGAAAGGTACTTAGGAGACTGGGGAAATGATTAAGTTTAGTGTTATAACAGTGTGTTTAAACGCAGGAAATGACTTGTTGGAAACAATAAGCAGCACATTGTCACAAACCTATGAAAATTTTGAGATTATTGTAAAAGACGGCTTTTCCACGGATGGGTCAGTTGAAAAATTGCCGAAAGATGACCGTATACGGTTAATTCAGAAAAAAGATTCCGGAATTTACGATGCGATGAACCAGGGAATTGATGCGGCAAATGGAGATTATTTGGTGTTTATGAATGCCGGGGACTTGTTTTATGCTAACACGGTGCTTCAGGAAGTAGCAGAAAAAATTGAAAAGAACCGGTATGATTTGTATTATGGACGCTGTTATAATCGACTATTGGATGTTGTTGATCCTGCGCCACTAAAACTGACAAAATATTTTTGTTACAGATCAATGATATGCCATCAGGCCACATTCTACTCGAGAGCAATGATGAAGAATAGAGGATATGATATATCTTATCGTGTGAGTGCAGACAGAGAGAGAATGCTGTATGCGGTAATAAGAGAAAAGGTGGGCAGCGAATATTTATCTACGATAATTGTTTCTTTCCAGGGCGGAGGATTTTGCACGACAGATAAAGCAAAAAAATTATTGATAGATGAGCAAAAAAGAATGAAGGAAACATATTTCTCAAAGTCTGAGAGGGTGAGATATGTATTTGCGCATGAAATCACTCTTCCACATATTCGAGAAAAAGTGTTAAAAAATCCCAGAATAAAGAAAATATATAGAACGTTGATTGCCAAGATTTATAGAAATTGATTTAAGCAAACCGGGGAGAAGAGGAAGTATGAACATTATTTTCTTAATAGGCCAGTTGCGATACAGTGGTGCGGAAAATGTGTTGCGGTGCATTGCGACGGAAATTGCGCACGCAGGACATAATGTGGAGATTATCCACTGTAATCTGTGTGAAAAAGTTTATTTAAATAGATTCATGTGAGGAAAAAGCAATTTCGCACATATGCTTGAAAATAAAAGTATGTGATTCTAACATTTATTAAAATGTCGGAAAGCCATTAAGGACTTAATAGGAGAAAGACTTAGATGAAAAAACATCCAAGAATTACGATTGTGACTGCTTGTTACAATAGTGAGGCGTATTTGGAGGATTGTATAAAATCAATTCTAAACCAAACGTATGATAATATTGAACACATTATAATTGATGGAAAAAGTACAGATCATACATTAGATATTATTAAAAAGTATGACGGAAAATACAATATGAAATGGGTATCAGAACCGGATCATGGTATGTATGATGCAATTTGCAAAGGTTTTAAAATGGGAACGGGCGAGATTTGTGCTTGGCTGAACTCAGATGATATGTATTTGCCATGGGCTTGTGAGCTTGTAGCCCAAGTAATGACAAAAACTGACATACAGTGGTGTACCGGAATTCCATGCCACTATACAGAACGAGGAGTTGCATACAATGTTGCTCGAATTACGCCTTCTTTTCCTCGAAGTTTTATTCGAAGAGGTTATAACGACGGTCGAATCGCAACATTTCTGGAACAAGAGTCAATGTTTTGGAGTAGAGAACTTTGGGATAAGTGTGGAAGTGTTATGACGAGCTACCGATATGCTGGCGACTATCATCTTTGGAGAGAGTTCGCAAAGTACGAACGTTTGGTTACGATAGACAGTGTAATTTCTGGCTTTCGAATTCATGAAGGGCAGAAGTCGGCGGATAGAGCAAAGTATTATAGTGAAGTCGGTCCGCTTAACCTCTGGGGAAGAGTCTTTCAGAAGACAAAAATAATCAAAATTGCGGGACTTGTATACTCGCTTTTTACAAAAAAAGGAAGAATAAGGGCAATAAAGATTCTAGAATGATAAAGGAATGGAGCACAACATCAATGAAAGTTACAATTGGAAAGAAGCGGGTTGATAATATAATTGCTCCATATCTTGTGGTCGTCTATGCACTAATAATGTCAGGATCTGTTTTTCAGTATGCCTATATGGGGACATTGGAACGTATAAATGTGTTCCTGACATTAATCCTTTTTTTTGTATATGTTCTGCGCCAAGGCAGAAAAACCACCTGCATAAACAAATGTATTACTGACAGCTTTGTAATTGCTGGTGGAATTGGTTTGCTGGTGTGTATGACAATATGGCATGATTTCTCTTCGTTTTGGGGGTATTTGTCTAAATTTTGTGTTATTCTAATGCCATGGCTCATTTGCAAGTACGTTGACATACAAGATTTTCTGAATGCATATATTAAGGTTATTTTATTTCTTGCTGTTGCATCACTTATTCTATACTTAGTTCCATTCGCACTGAATTTACTTCCATATAAAGCTGTAATTGAGACATCAAATTGGAGTTTTGATTACTATTTAGTATATGCAGCTTTCCATAATGCAATTTATAAAATTCATCAGCGAAATATTGGCATTTTTTGGGAACCGGGGATGTACCAAGGGTATCTCATTTTTGCAATGATATACGTTGCAGCAGCAAAAAAAAGAACCATAAAAGCTTTCCTTTTTCAGGTTATAATGAGTGCAACAATCCTTACAACGCAGTCTTCAACAGGGTATATTTTACTTTTGCCAGCCTTGCTGATCTGTGCCTTAAGCTGTATTCCTCCAGAGCGAAAAATTATGCGTACTCTCACAACTATGCTTGTAATCGTCATAACGATTTTTGCCTTCTTAAATCCAAAGCCCATCTATTCTTTACTGGATGCTTTGTCTCCCGGCTTGATGGACAAACTTTTAGCAGGAAACGATGGCGGTTCAATGGGAACACGTGTCTATGGAATGCTGACTGATGCCAATTTAGCACTGAGACATCCGTTTGGAATTGGAGCGGCACAGCTCGAGCAGTACCGCAGCAATATGATGTGGGCATTCGGATTTTTGACAGATGGAGCAAATATCAACACGACATTTTCAATGTTATTGTATTATGGATGGATACCTGGTGTGCTCTATCATATAATGATAGCCAAGGGATGTTTCCGATTTTTTGGAAAGAATCTTATTGGTTTAGTCGCTTTGATTATAATGCTAATTATTATAAACACAGAGCCGCATTACATGACATTATTCTTTACGGTCATATTTATGGGAATAGAGAGCGGAAGGAATTATGAAGTGCCTAATCAGGAGATGTGCAATAACTTAATCGATGGAGCAACTTATCACTATGCTTAATAAAAAGACAGCCATTCTAAAAAACACCTCTATTGGCTTCCTCAGCCAAGTGGTAACAATGCTCTTCACCTTCCTCACCCGAAGCCTCTTCATTAAATACATCGGTGTGGAACTTCTCGGCCTGAACAGTACTTTTTCATCCGTTTTGAATGCGCTGTCTCTAGCGGAGCTTGGCTTCCAGTCTGCTGTCGTTTACAACCTCTATAAGCCCCTCCACGATGGAAACCAGGATGAAATCAACGCAATTATGAACATCCTGAAAACCATTTACCGGGGCGTAGGCATCTTCTTCGTCGCGGCAACCTTCCTGGTCACCCCGTTCTTAAAGACAATTGTTACAGGCATAGCAGTAACACGAATTATCTATGTGTACTTCTGGTTACAGGCGCTGGCTTCCGTCTGTACTTATTTTCTGGCATACAAACGAGCAATTCTTTATGCAGATCAGAAAGACTATGTTTCAAAAACAATCGACTTGCTGTGTGCAGTAGCGTTCAATATTGCGCAATGCGTTTCGCTTGTGATGTTTCACTCCTACATAGCATATTTGCTGTTAAAGGTTGCGCAGACATATACCTCCAATATCGTTGTCCATCTTTTCTGCAAACGTCATTACCCCTATTTGAAAGCAGGAAAAATGGATACAGACCGCCTCAAAATCATCCTGCTCAATGTCCGGGATGTATTCGTCGGAAGAATCGCTGGATTTATCTATAACTCAACCGATAATCTAGTGATTTCCTCCTTTGTATCAACCGTCAGTGTCGGCTTTTTTGTGAATTACACCACAATTACAGCCAGTCTGAAAACCATAACCAACAGTGCCCTTTCTCCTGTCATACCAGTTCTTGGTAATCATCTTCTGGATGAGCGGGACGGGAGCAAGCGGGAGCAGCTGTTCTATCTGAATACATTTGTGCGCTATCTAATTGCCCTAGTGATCGTCATTCCCATGGGCATACTCATGGACGACTTTATTTGTATGTGGGTCGGAAAGAGTATGGTTCTGGATAAGAGCATTGTGATTCTCCTTTGTTTGGATTTCTATATTCACCTTGTACATAGCGCAACATGCGACTTTATCAACAGTGCTGGACTTTTTAAGTCAGACAAGTACATCGAGGCACTGGGAGCCGTATGTAATATCGTTACCTCTATTGTCCTTGTGCACTACCTTGGCATTGCGGGTGTTCTGGTAGGTACTGTCATCAGTCAGATGGTTTTTTGGGTCGGAAGAAGCATAATTGTTTACAGGGAATGTCTGCACCTTGGTGTTTCGCAATACGTACGGTATTGGATGAAGAATATTTTCTATATAGTAGTGGCTGCCGCAATTACAGCTGTGATCCTGTTTATTTACAGCAGAATTGCCATTGCGAATATGTTTGCCCGGTTTATTATCGGCGGTGTCCTGGCGGAGGGAATTATTGCCGCTGTTATTCTCCTTCTTTTGGGACATACGGAAGAGATGAAAACGCTGAAAAAGGTTATTCTTAAAAGATAAAACAGTAGGTGTATGCGCATGAGAACAACAGGTAAAAGAAACGATGTCCTGGATATTGTAAAGGGAATTGCCGCAATTCTTGTTGTGTGGGGACATACAATCCAATATTTTTCAGTAGGCGGGTTCGACTTCTGGGAAAGCAGCATTTTTCGGATGATTTATAGTTTCCATATGCCTCTGTTTATGCTGGTAAGCGGCTACCTATTCTACTGGACGTGCAGCCGGAAAACTTGGACAGAAGTAATTTCCGGACGCATTCGCGGTATTGGCATCCCCATGATCGTATGGGGAACTATTATCTGGCTGATACGATCCAGACAAAATTTGACAATCGGGCGCTGGGTTGGCGAGATCGTCGGAATTTGGTTTTTGTACGCAGTAATAATTTCTTCTGCGATTGTTGTAACTATAGCCAAATGCAAAGTGAAGTCCCCCCCCCCCGCTGTGCATTATGCCATAATATTTGCAGCTGGGCTTATAATCATCTTTGCGCCAAGTTGTACCAATGTGATGTACGTATATCCGTATTTCGTGGCAGGCTATGCCCTCAATGAGCAAAATCTTTTAAAGAAGCGTAAAACCAATCTGCTGTACATCCTCGGCTGGCTCATCCTGCTTCTTTTCTACAGAAAGGAAGACTTCATTTACACATCTGGCCTTTTTCCGGCTTCCTTCCAAGGGGCTGAAATAATTCGGGCACTATCTATTGATCTTTACCGCTGGACAATTGGATTCTTTGGCAGTATGGCGGTCATAAGCATCGTACAAGAGATATCGGCCCAAAATACAGGCAGCCCGATCAAGTCATTTTTGGCGCGCATCGGCAGACACACCGTGGAAATATATGTGATGCAAAGGCTCGTCCTGGAAATTATGCTGGCGAAAGGGTTTGAAAAGGGGGTTTTCTTGCTCGGTAAAAATCACCTTGCGGGAAATAGGCTGGTGTACTATACCGCAACATTGCTTTTCTCTCTGACGTTGACAAGCCTACTTGTGTACATCGCAAAATTCGTTGAGAAGAACAGGCTACTGAGTCAGGTACTGTTCGGAAAAGAATGATACCTTCAGCCATTGAGCCCCGCCTCAATGGCTGAACCCACATCCCCCTTGCCAACCCACCAACTTCGTGCTACAATAATGACACAGCCAATCCGGCATCCTGCCGCAGAATAGAGGTGCTCCCTTGGGACAGAAAGATATCACCGAAAAGGTGTTGGAAGCATACAATGATGTGTTCGCCGATATCGTAAACGTTCTGCTGTTTGATGGGAAAGAGGTTTTGAAGGCAGACGAGCTGGTAGACCAAGCCCCAAGGGCCGCCTATAAGGTGGACGGAAAAGTTCGGGAGATCGAGCGGGATGTAGCAAAACGATGGTGCAAACAGAACATTCGAATCGCCTGTGTCGGCATTGAAAACCAGACCCAGCCGGACCCTGATATGCCGCTGCGCGTGATTAGCTACGACGGTGCGGAATACCGAAGCCAGTTGGCTGGGCCAGACAGATATCCTGTTGTGACCCTCGTCCTGTATTTTGGACACAAAAAGCACTGGGATAAGCCAACAAATCTGCTTGGGTGTTTCAACGTCCCCCCAGAATTCCAGCCTTATGTTGGAGACTACAAAATAAATCTGTTTGAGATTGCATATCTTACGGACGAAAAGCGCAAACTCTTTAAGAGCGATTTTGGCATTGTGGCAGATTATTTCGTCCAAATGCAAAGGAATGGAGACTATGAGCCTGGCAGAAGCGAGATTACCCACGTGCAGGAGGTCTTGCAGCTCCTCACCGTAATGACAGGCGACCACAGGTTCGAAGAAACCTATACAGACAAATCGGAAGGAGGTCCGAAAAATATGTGTGAAGTCCTGGATCGAATCGAGAAAAAGGGTATTGCCGAAGGAATGGCACAAGGAATGGAACGAGGCATGGAAAAAGGTGCTCTGCAAAAGGCACGGGAAACGGCGCTGAACCTGAATAAGATGGGCCTTACCGATGAGATGATCGCAAAAGCGGTCAACGTCAGCCTGGACCTTGTCCGGCAGTGGCTGGGTATTGTGATGAATTGATGCCCCTATGCCCCGGAGCAACAGCCCCTCCCCTAAATTTTCCCCACCAAAAACAAAAACCCGCGAAAATTGCTTGCCAATTCTCGCGGGTTCGATTTATAATACACAAAGAGAATCAAATACTACATGAAAAGGAGCACAAGCGCCCATGAAAGTCCCAGATTATTCCATTCCTGTGCCCCAGAATCCGGCGCTCCATGATTATATGATGATGTACGCGGCGGCCCACTACACCACCAGCCCATTCTCCACCGCCCGCTTCCGGGCTACCGCATAAACCTCCTCATCCGCCCGTACCCCAATCACCACGATCAGCATAGCCCCCTCTACCCGCCGCAGCTGGTAAACCACCCGCAGACCGGAGGCCCGAAGCTTGATTTTCAGAAGCCCCGCAAGGTTGGCGCTGCTGTGGTTGCCCAGGGGCTTGCCGTAGCCGTTTTCCTCTACAGGCAGGGGATTCTGCTGGACCTTTTTGATGGCCTTTAACACCAGAATGCGCTGGCTGCCATCCAGTTTCTTCAGGTCCTTTTCCGCTTCCGGCAGATATTCCACAGTCCAGTTCATTCAATGTCTACCTCATCAAACCCAGCTAAGTCCTCTGCCCGGACCCCCAGCCTCTCTTCCATCTCCTCCTCCGAAATAAACGAGGCCGGGTCTGTCTTTGCCAATCTCTCGTTGGCCAGGGCCAGCAACCGGGCATCGTTCAGTTCGTCAATCAGTCGGACATACTCCTCGGGAGACAGCAGGACGCATTCCGCGGCGTTGTTTTTCATAACGACCTTTGCGCCGCTCTGCTTCACATCCTCAAAGATCTTTCCCGCCAGGCCTCGGTTGAATTGGCTGATGGGGATAGTGTTTGTAATCGCGCTTACAACGGATTCCATATGGGTCAACTCCTTTCACTAAAAACAGTATAGCACGATTCAAAGAATATATCAATAAAATTATCAGTAAATTTACCGACCACACTGTCTTCGGCAAACAGAAAAAACGGCCTCCTTTAAATTCCCCCCCACCAAAAACAAAAACCCGCGAGAATTGCTTGCCAATTCTCGCGGTTTCGATTATAATACCCAAAGAGAATCAAATACTACATGAAAAGGAGCACAACCGCCCATGAAAGCCCCAGATTATTCCATTCCCGTGCCCCAGAATCCGGCGCTCCATGACTATATGATGATGTACGCGGTGGCCCAGTTCAACCGCCATGACCAGGATCTGCTGACGCAGCCCTTTGACCGGCTGATGGTCTCTGCCCGGATCGCCTTCTATTTGCAGTTCTTCCTGTGGATGCGCCGTATCGAGGATTACGTGGTGGACATGGAGTACGGACGGCTGGTGGTGGGGGTGGACATCACCGCGAAGAAGACAAGACAGCGGCCCCACCTGGGCCTGGATATACTCATTCGCAAGCGGGGCGACGAGGCCGCCGGTATCCCTCCCGTGAATGTCCTGTGCGCCGAGGTGAAGGCCGCCGGAAAGCAGGAGGGCAACAAGGCGGAGGAAAACCGCCTGCAGAAGCTGACCGACACCAAGTGGGACTTTCACTACCCCTCGGGCTACATTCTCCGGGCCGAGTTCAAAGGCGAAAACCGGACAAACCTGCGGATCAAGCGGGTCTTCCGCGGCGGCGAGAAGGTGGACCTGCTGGAGCCGGTCTTTTAAATGCCAAACATAAGAATGGAGGACACATCATGTCTCTTTTTAAAAACAAAACCCTGATGATCACCGGCGGTACCGGCTCCTTCGGTAACGCCGTTTTAAACCGCTTTCTGGCCACGGACATTGGCGAGATCCGCATCTTCTCCCGGGATGAGAAGAAGCAGGACGACATGCGCCACGAGTACCAGGCCAGAATGCCGGAGGTGGCGAACAAAATCAAGTTTTACATTGGCGACGTCCGGGACCTGCAATCCGTCCGGGGGGCCATGACCGGGGTGGACTATATCTTCCACGCCGCCGCCCTGAAGCAGGTGCCCTCCTGCGAGTTCTTCCCCATGGAGGCCGTGCGGACCAACGTCATCGGCACGGACAATGTCCTCACCGCCGCCATCGAGGCCGGGGTGGAGTGCGTCATCTGCCTGTCCACCGACAAGGCCGCCTACCCCATCAACGCCATGGGCATGTCCAAGGCCATTGAGGAAAAGGTGGCCATTGCCAAATCCAGAATGTCCGGCAAGACGAAAATCTGCTGCACCCGCTATGGCAACGTCATGTGCTCCCGGGGCTCCGTCATCCCCCTGTGGATCGACCAGATCAGATCCGGCAACCCCATCACCGTCACCGAGCCCAACATGACCCGGTTCATTATGTCCCTGGAAGAGGCCGTGGACCTGGTGCTCTTCGCCTTTGAGCACGGCGAGAACGGCGACCTGCTCATTAAGAAGGCCCCCGCCTGCACCATCCGGACCCAGGCGGAAGCCGTCTGCGAGCTCTTCGGCGGCAAGAAGGAGGAGATCAAGGTCATCGGCATCCGCCACGGCGAGAAGATGTACGAGACCCTCCTCACCAACGAGGAGTGCGCCAAGGCCATCGACATGGGGGACTTCTACCGGGTCCCCGCCGACAACCGGGGGCTCAACTACGATAAGTATTTCAAAGAGGGCGACGACAAGCGGAACACCCTGACGGAGTTCAACTCCAACAACACCCGCCGCCTGAACCTGGAAGAAACCAAGCAGACCATTGCCGCCCTGAGCTACATCCGGCAGCGGCTGGCGGAGAAATAAAAATGGAACACAACTTCAAATGGAAAAACAACGGCCGCACCAAAATCATGATCGGCTGCGGCACCCGGCCGGAGATCATCCGGCTGGCCGCCGTCATCAAGCGCTGCCGGGAATATTTTGACTGCTGCGTGGTCTACTACAACCAGAACTGGGACCGGAACCTGAGCACCGTGTTCTGGGAAGACTTCGAGCTGAAAAACACCTTCGGCCAGTTCGGCCCGGACATTCTGGTGCCTGTGGTGGGGGAGAACCTTGGCGTGACCTGCGGCAACATCCTGGGCCGCAGCTATGAGCTTCTGGCCGAATTGCAGCCGGAGGGTTATCTGGTGGTAAGCGCTCAAAAGGTTCTTTCCAGCTTTAGTTGAAATGCTCGTTGAGAAGAAGCTTTGCCCGTAGTAGAGCAAAGCTATTTCGACCGTACATGATTCGTTTTGCCAGTTTGATTTTATTAACGCTACCTTCAGCAAGGCCATTGTTATATGCGTATGAAATTGCATTTTTAACTGCTAGAATATCATTCGTCAAACCACCGAGGTAGGTATTTAACTCAGGAATACCGAGCAATTTTGCATTTGAAATCCAATTGTCTATTTCATTTGGCTTGTGAGAAAAAATAATTCGGTGAAATTCCTTTACAAGCGCATACAGTAGAAGATGGAATCTGTCAGTGACTTGAATTGCTGATGGATGTGCCGTTGAAGATGCATTTGCATAAATTTGGGCGCCATCTCTAGATATAACCGTTATATTAGGATATGTTTGTAACCATTTCCTTACTTCGTCGCTTTCCCGCAATTCCAAGATATCTATAATCCGATGTGTATCCAACTCCACCATTACAGTTCCATATTTATAGCGCTTTCGTATCGCAAAGTCATCTATGCAAACGCGGCTGACCGTACACTTGTCACCCGATGTTATAGTCGGCGTTTTTTTATTAGCTGACAAATTGTACTTTTGCCAACAAGTACATGCTCTTCTTTCAGCACTTTTGATGCATTGACAGAACTCAACTTTAGTGAGGTCTTCAATATTCTCGTAAGCAACCTCTTGGTTTTCCGTCCCTTAGCTTCAACAAGTGTAAAGCTCTCTGAAAATGTTTTGTGCGTACAAGCCGGGTTAACACAAAACATTTTTCTGGTTTTTAGCCGAAGAACCGTTTGATGCTCTTGTATCGGAATATCTTCTATATTTCGAATATAAGTTGAGTGCACCTTTGCGGTTTACGTTCCACAATATGGACATGTGCATGATTCTTTCGTTGAAAATACGTGGAATATTATTCGGTCATTTTCTATAGTATGCCCGTTGCATTCCAATGACGGATCAAGAAGTTTTATTAATTCGCTATCCATGAGAAATCACTCTCCATAAATAGCATTATAGCATATTTTTCTTTGCGTTTCAACTAAAGCCGGAAAGAGCCTGTTGAGCGTTTACAAATATTTTTTTCAGAAATCCAAAAAACATGTTGCAAAATGAGGCCAAAAGCGCTTTAATAGAAGCATGTTTTTTGCACGGAAAAACAAAGATATCTGCAAGGAGAGAAAGAAAGTGTCATATTTTCAGAGGGTAGTAAAGAAGTATAATGGCGTCAGCCTGATCATTCGCATTCTGGCGGGGCTTGTGATCGGCGCGGTGCTGGCGTTAGTGGCTCCCGG
>OIZO01000270.1_pt1 | contig 38144 bp, 34 predicted proteins | sample 1588551 | NCBI WGS metagenome assembly OIZO01 (sample SAMN03283271) | human gut metagenome | biome: human-associated habitat; material: feces | host: Homo sapiens | place: Peru | collected 2012 | reverse complement strand
AATGGCCGGTATTGAAGCAAGCTTCATACCGGCCTTATTCATGCGAAATATGCAGGCACAACAGTAAACTATCAAAAAGATTACAATAAAGAACCTTTTCAGCATTATTTAGCTAGATTACTTACACCAGATTTGTATTTTTCATTTAATGAAATTGAAGTGCAAGGTAAGAGGGTCGTTGTGCTTGATATTCCTGCGGCAAAGACCGTACCAACATCTTTTGATGGGATAAGATATATCAGAATCGGTTCTAGTAAAGAAAAGATTAATAAGTATCCAGAACGCGAAGCACAACTTTTTAATGTGCTTACTAATGGACTTCCAACGATTGAGACAGTTGAATCAGAGTACCAAGATTTAACATTTGTAAGATTATTTACATATTATGCTGGTAGAGGAATAACTTTAAGGCAAGAAACATTTGAAAAGAACCTAGGCTTAAGAACAAAAGATGGGAAATATAATATGATGGCTCAATTATTATCAGATGATTGTCATATGCCTATTCGTATTTCAATTTTTCGAGGCGAAACAAAAGCAGCTCCATTGTTTTCGGTGAGAGAATTTGGCAATACTTGTATATTACTTGCACTTGATAAGATTTTAGAATACAGTGATGTAATTAATCTAATTCAAACAGATGAACGAAATCGTATTATGGAGAGAAAGGAAGTATCGCTGTTCAATGCGGATGCTTATCGTGAAGCAGTTATTAATGCGTTTGTACACAATAAGTGGATTGATGGCAATGCTCCGATGATAACTGTATTTAGTAACCGTATAGAGATTTTATCAAGAGGAACATTAGCTCCTGAACAAACAATTGAAGGATTCTTTCTTGGGGAATCAATTCCTGTAAATCGCAAATTATCTGATTTATTCTTACAACTACACATAAGTGAAAGATCGGGCAGAGGGGTGCCAAAAATTACTGAAATGTATGGAAGAGATGCCTTTGAATTTAGAGAAAACTCGATTGTTGTTACATTGCCATTTACAATTCTAGAAGACTCATTGGTTGATAAACCAGTAGATAAAAAACCAAAAATGAACGAACAAATGGAAAAAGTCTTATTGGAAATAAGAAATAATCCAAATATTACGCAGCCACAACTTGTCAAAATAATGAATATTGGTAAATCAATGATACAAAGATATATATCGAATTTGAAAAAGATGGGATACATAGAGAGAATAGGTTCAAACAAGTCTGGATATTGGAAGGTTGTTGAACAATAAAATAGATACACATCAACGATATATTTGTTGATGTGTTTTTATTCATTTTAATTAATCATCATAAAAAGATAGGTGTATATTATGTTTGTAAAGAAGGTGATTGTTTATGTGTAAGTTTGATTTAAGTAAGCCTTACTGTTTCTATTTCAACGAAATAGCTAAGATACCTCATGGATCTTTTGATGAGGAAAAGATAGCTGATTATGTATATAACTTTGGGCTCGAAAATGGGCTCGAAACTATACGAGATGAATACAACAATATCATTATCTATAAAGAAGCTAGTAAAGGATATGAGGATAGTGCTCCACTATTATTACAAGCACATCTAGACATGGTATGTGAGAAGAATGGTGATAGTGACCATGATTTTAAGAAAGATCCTCTAGACTTATATGTAGAAGATGGTTTCTTGAAGGCAAGAGGTACAACACTTGGCGCTGATGATGGAGCTGGTGTTGCCTATATTTTATCTATATTAGCGGATGATAAGTTGTCTCATCCAAAGCTAGAATGTGTCTTTACAGTACAAGAAGAAGTTGGTTTATGTGGTGCTTTGAATTTAAATACCTCACTTATTAAATCAAGAAGAATGATATCACTTGATGGTAATGGCGAAGTAACTACTGCCATCACTTCAGCTGGTGGCTGTGTTGTTACTCAAAGTCTAGATTTAAAATATATTCCAAATGATAAGCCATGTTACAAGTTGTTTATTACAGGATTAAGTGGTGGTCATTCTGGTAATGATATTCATCTTGAAAAGGGCAATGCGAATAAGTTAGCCTTTAGAATATTAGAAGAATTAGGTGGTGATATAAACCTAATAAGTGTTCATGGTGGGCTTAAGGACAATGCGATTCCAAGAGAATGTGAAATTGAATTTAGTTCATTATTACCTTTTGAGACAATTGATAAAGCTGTTGAACAAAGTGTCATTGATATAGGTAAAGAATTAGAGTTCTCTGATAATCAATTTGAATGCTCAATCTATCAAATAGATAAAGTAGATAAAGTTATTGATAGTGCATTAAGTAAACAAATAATCGACTATGTTTTCCTATTGCCTAATGGACATAAACATCGTTCAATGGCCATTGAAGGATTAACTACATCATCATTAAACCTAGGTATTATTAATACTGTTGGTAATAAGATCGTAATGGAATCTTCATTACGTAGTAACCTAGATTGTAACCTTGATCATATGATTGATGAGATAAGAGTGCTTGCTAGAATGTTTAATGTAACTATAAGCGTTGGCTCTAGATATCCAGGATGGAACTATAAGGCTAATAGTGAAATGCGTGATAAGTTAAATAAGATTATTATGGAAGAATATGATAAACCTTTAGTAGAAATCGCAAAACATAGTGGACTAGAATGTGGTGTCTTCGCATCAATCGATGATGATATGGATGTTATTACTTATGGCCCAATTATGGAGGGCATTCATACACCTAATGAAAGACTTGGGCTCGAATCTTTTGATAGAGCTTATAAAGTATTAACTAAGTTGATTGCTGAATGCAAATAAAGCGTATCATAAAAGTATGAAACAAGAAAATCTTAATAAAATTATTGAATTACGTCATTTATTACATTCTAGTCCCGAAACATCTAATCATGAAGTACACACAAGAGAAATAATTAAAAATTTTATCTCTGAGAATATGCCTGAGTATGAGACCCATGATGAAGGTGGATGGTTGTATTGTTTAAAGGATTTCAAGGAAGGAAGAAAAACAATTGTACTAAGAGCTGACCATGATGCGATACTTAATTCATCAGGTGAAGCCTTCCATGGTTGTGGTCATGATGGTCATACCGCAATACTTTTAGGTGCGATGTTGGAAGCTGAAAATGTAGATAAGAATGTCATCTATTTATTTCAAGCAGCCGAAGAAAATGGTGCAGGAGCCCCAATGTGTGCACCACTATTTAAGAAATATAAAGTAGATGAAGTCTATGGACTACATAATATGCCAGGTCTTAAAAAGAATGTTGTCTATTATCGTCCAGAGACTGTAATGTGTGCCTCTGTTGGCTATCGTATCAGTCTTAAGGGTGTTCAAAGTCATGCCTCTGAACCTGAAAAAGGTTTAAATCCTGTTTATGAACTTGCAAGATTTGCGCAGTCTATTGAACCTCTATCTAAGTTTTATGGTTATAAGCCATTTAAGTTTAAAGATTATTCTTTTACTAACTTGGCAATGATTACCATAATTAATCTAAATGTTGGCAGTTTAAACTTTGGCATATCTCCCGCAAATGGTGAAATCTCATTAACTATGAGAGCTGCTAAAGAAAATGAGCTTAAGATATTAGAAGAATATGTAAGAAGATATTTTGATAATTTAAAAGATAAGTTTGAAGTACATATAGAAGAATTTGATCGCTTTGATGAAAACTATTCAGATCCTAAGTTAGTTGAAGAAACAATTAAAAGAATTGATGGATTAGAATATCTGCCTGAGCCAATAAGAGCCAGTGAAGACTTTGGCTTCTATAAACAGTTTGCCCCATGTATGTTCTTCTTTGTAGGCATGGGTGATTGTCCTAGTTTACATAATGACTTATATAAATTTGATGATGATATCATCGAAACAGGAGTTGAATTATTTAAAAAAATTTGCCGATTAGCTAAATGATAGCACAATCGGCATTTTTTATTTTCAAGAAATTTATTTTTTTATAAACACTTATGAAAAAAATTTCAGTCATATGAAAATAATTACAAGTTTTATGAAAATGAATATACAAATTGGTGTATATTAAGACCTATAAAGTTTTATAGGAAGGTGGTTTAGATGTTTAAATACATTGTTAAGAGATTATTATTAGGAATATTTACACTATTCATCTTAGCTACGATAGTGTTCTTTGGGATGAAGGCGATGCCCGGTAGCCCGTTTTCAAGAGACAACAAGGCCATTCCAGCTGCCACTATGGAAGCTTTAAATAAGAAGTATGGTTTAGATAAACCGGTTAGTGAACAATATGTTGTTTACATGAAAAATGTTATACATGGTGACTTTGGCGTTTCTATTTCTAAGAAAGGCCAAAGCGTTACGGAAATTATAAAAACAAGACTACCAGTTACTGCAAAACTTGGTGTTATCGCCTTTGTGGTATCGATGGTAGTAGGTATAACCCTTGGTGTTATATCGGCACTCACGAATAAACAATGGGTCAACTCGTTAATCACGATATTGGCAACCATTGGTGTATCCGTGCCTGGCTTCTTGTTGGCAATGTTGATGATGATCTTGTTGGCTGTGAATCTAAAATTGTTGCCTGTGGTAGGGCTTGAAACACCCGCAAGTTACATAATGCCAGTCTTGGCTCTATCATTTTCCCCTATTTCAACAATTACGCGTCTTACAAGATCATCATTAAGAGACGTGATGGGTAGTGACTTCATTACCCTAGCAAGATCTAAGGGAACAAAGGAATCAATGGTCGTAATCAAACATGGACTTAAAAATGCCTTGTTACCAGTCATAACATACGCAGGCCCAATGTTTGCAGGCATGATTACTGGTTCTCTTGTAATTGAAACATTATTCTCAATTCCAGGAATTGGAAGAGAATTTACAACATCGATTTCAAATCGTGATTATACATTATGCATGGGACTAACCATTCTACTTGGAGCACTTGTCATCATCATGACCCTTGTCTCAGATGTGGTATCTGCTATGGTTGATCCTCGTATCAAAGTAAATAAGTAGTGAGGTGTTTTATGAACATAGAATTAAATGAAAAAATGTTTGAGAAACTTCCTGATGATGAAAAGAATTCTGAATTCATCGCCATGGAATCAAAAACATTCCTAAGGGATGTTTGGGATCGATATAAGAAAAATAAATTAGCGATGATTGGACTTATCTTTCTAGTCATCATGGTAGTAATGGCAATATTTGTGCCTATCTTATCTAAATATGGATTTGAGGACCAAAACATTGCCCTAAAAAACGCCATGCCAAGTTTAGACCATCCATTTGGAACCGACAAACTTGGTAGAGATATCTTTGTCAGAGTAATGTATGGAGGCCGTATTTCTCTATCAATCGCCTTCGCTAGTGCCTTTATTTGTTTGATTATTGGTGTCTTGTATGGTGGTATTGCAGGATACGTTGGTGGCAAAGTCGACATGGTCATGATGAGAATCGTTGATATTCTAGATTCCATCCCAACCTTGTTATATGTCATCCTTATCCTAATGATCTTTGGTAACACAATCCCTGCGATGTTGTTCGCAATTTGCTTCACATCATGGGTAGGGATGGCTAGACAAGTTCGTCAACAAGTTCGTTCGATTAAAGAAATGGAATTTGCGATGGCAGAAAAAGTATTGGGCGCTAGCCATAAAAGAATTTTAATTAATCACTTAATCGTAAATGCCATTGGCCCTATTATTGTCAATTTAACCATGTTGGTGCCATCTGCCATCTTCACCGAAGCCTTCCTAAGCTTTGTGGGCATTGGCCTAGATCCATCTATTCCTTCTTGGGGCAAATTGGCAAACGATTGTAGAGGATTATTCTTTACCTACCCAATCCAAATCATTTGGGTAGTCCTTGCAATATCACTTACATGTCTTTCTCTAAACTTTGTCGGTGATGGTGTTGGTGAAGCTTTCCAAGCTAAACAGAGGTAGTTATATGTCATTATTAGAAATTAAAAACTTAACAACATCATTCAATACTGACCAAGGTAAGGTTAAGGCTGTTAATGATGTATCACTTTCCCTAAACGAAGGAGAAGTAATTGGAATTGTCGGTGAATCAGGTAGTGGTAAGTCACAGACAATGTACTCTATTATGGGTTTGCTTGCCGCTAATGGGGTAGTTGAAAAGGGTGAAATAATCTTTGATGGAGAAGACATATCACCAAGCCACTTTAAGAATAAAAAAGAATATGATGCTAAGATGCGTCAATTAAGAGGAAACAAAATTGCGATGATTTTCCAAGATCCTATGACCTTTCTAAATCCCGTATTAAAGATTGAAACCCAATTAATTGAGCCTCTTATGAATCATACCAATATGACTAAGGCCCAAGCTCGTGAAAGAGCCTTAGAACTTATGAGACTAGTTGGTATCCCATCCCCTGAAAAAAGAATTAAACAATATCCCTTTGAATTCTCAGGTGGTATGCGACAAAGAATTGTCATTGCGATAGCTCTTACCTGTAACCCAAGAGTAATCATCGCGGATGAACCAACTACTGCTCTAGATGTTACTATTCAAGCTCAAGTATTAGAGCTTATTGATAATTTAAGAAAAGAAACAAATGCCGCTGTTATCATGATTACCCATGACTTAGGAGTGGTCGCAAAACTTTGTGATAAGGTTTGCATTATGTATGGTGGCAAATTAGTAGAAAAGGGAAGCGATAAGGATATCTTCTATGATCCTAAGCATCCTTATACTAAAGGCTTACTAAATTGTGTAGCTCATCCTGAAGATGGTGAGGAAAAGGAGCTTGAACCAATTCCAGGTTCACCACCTGACTTATTAAATCCACCAAAGGGCTGTCCTTTTGTGGATAGATGCTCAAAGGCGATGAGAATTTGTAAAGAATATATGCCAGAAGAAAAAGAGTTCAACAAGGGTCATACATGCAAATGTTGGCTTAATGAAGAAATGGCTAAGAAGGTGTGGGGTGATGTAAATGAGTGATGAAGTAATTTTGAAAGTTGAAGATTTAAAGACTCATTTTGATGTCACTAAAGGAATCTTTTCTAAGAAACAAATTGTTAAGGCTGTTGATGGTGTAAGTTTTGAAGTAAACAAAAATGAGACCTTTGGCTTAGTTGGTGAATCAGGTTGTGGTAAGTCAACACTTGGTAGAACCATCGTTAAATTATATGAACCAGTAAGTGGTCATATTGAATTTGAAGGAAAAGATGTTTCTAGCTTAAAAGGAAGTGAACTAAAGGCTTTCCGTAAGGATATGCAGATGATTTTCCAAGACCCATATGCATCTCTTGACCCTAGAATGACTGTTGGTGAAATTATTAAGGAGCCAATGATTATTCATAATATCTATGACACAGATAAGGAAAGAGAAGATAGGGTTGTTGAACTATTAAAGATTGTTGGTTTAAAACCTGACCATATCAGAAGATATCCAAGTGAGTTCTCTGGTGGTCAAAGACAAAGAATTGGTATAGCCAGAGCCTTAGCGGTTAATCCCAAGTTTATTGTCTGTGATGAGCCTATTTCAGCTCTAGATGTTTCAATTCAGGCGCAAGTTATTAACTTGCTTAAAAATATTCAAAAAGAAATGGACTTATCATACTTGTTCATTGCCCATGACTTAAGTATGGTAAAACACATTTCTGACCGTATTGGTGTTATGTATCTTGGACATATGATGGAAGTTGGTCCAAGTAACGATGTTTATCATCGTCCTCTACATCCATATACGGTTGCCTTATTGTCAGCTATTCCGATTTCGGATCCAAATATTGCCAAAGCTAAACAAAGGATTGTACTTGAAGGTGAAATTCCTTCACCTATAAATCCCCCAAGTGGCTGTCCGTTCTCTACACGTTGTCCAAAGGCCACACAACGTTGTAAGGAACATGTGCCTCCATTTGTAAAGGTCGGAAATAGACTGGTTGCATGCTTCTTGTATGAGAGGTAGAAAGGAAGATATATGAAAAAATTAAACAAAATCGTTGTGTTTGCCCTAACAGCTTTGATGACTTTGTCTTTAGTAGCTTGTGGTTCTAAAGATGAAAGTGAAGGCGGTGACACAAGCGATGTAACTTATAAGACAAGTTTTACATACGCTATTGGTGGTTCTCCTGCTTATCTAGATCCTGCTATCGCATCTGATTCTATTGGTTCTTATGTATTGAACCAAACATCTTATCCACTATTCCAATTAACTCAAGAAGGTGTTGAACCTTGTGCAGTTAGTGATTATACAGTTAGTGATGATGGCCTAGTTTATACACTAACACTTAAGGATAACTCTTGGTCTGATGGACAAAAAGTAACAGCTGCTGATTATGTATATGGTGTTAAACATGCCTTATCAATTGGTAGTGCCGAAGCTACATACTTATCATGGATTACTAATAACCTAGTTGGTGCCGACAAGTATGATGGTGCTGATGTTGATTCAATGAATGATTTAACAGGTGTTGAAGCTAAGGATGATAGTACTCTAGTATTTACACTTGTTAAACCATGTGACTACTTTGTATCACTATTATCAGGTGGTGTGTTCTATGCCGTAAGAAGTGACTATGCTCCAAGTGGCGATTATACATATGCTGAAAGTGCAGATGTTCCTACAAGTGGTGCCTTCAAGTATTCTTCAATCGATAGAGCAGATAAGATTGTTATGACTAAGAATGAAAACTTCTGTGATGCTGATAAGGTTACTGTTGAAACTTTAACTGCTGTTGTTATGGAAGATATGGAAGCTGAATTAATGGCATTCCAAACTGGTGAAATTGATTATGCTACTGCTGTTGATGCAACTACTGTAACAAGTATGTATGCTGATAGTGATAACCTTGATATTTATCCTTCAGTAATTAATTACTACATTGAATTTAACACAAGAGAAGCTACAAATACTAACCCAGTTCTATTAGATGTAAATGTAAGAAGAGCCTTCCAATTAGCTATCAATAGACAAGAAATCGTTGATGCCCTTGCTGCAGGTGATGCTTACTATCCTCTAACAGGCTTTGTACCTACGGGTATTACAGGTGCTGAGGGTGACTTTAGAGAAGTTGGTGGTGATTATGTAACTTATGATAAGGATCAAGCTATCGAATTATTAGCTAAGTCTGGTTATTCAGTTGATAACCCGGTTACTATTGAATACTACTATAACCAAAATACTATGCATGATACCGTTGCTTCTGTTGTAAAGGCTCAACTTGCTGAAGTTGGCATCAACCTAGTATTAAAGACAGGTGATGTCAGAGTATTCTTCTCAGATAGAGATGATAATGGTAACTATGAAACAGCAAGAGGCGCTATGTCTGCTGACTACTTAGATTCTATGAGCTATCTAGATATGGCTACTACTGCTTACCAAACTTGTGCTTCTTGGGGTGATGAGACTTACGATACTATGATCGAAGAAGCTAATAAGCTAACTGGTCAAGAAAGAATTGATGCTTTACATGCTGCTGAAAAGTACTTAGTAGAAACAACTGCTCAAGTATGTCCATTGTTTGGCTTCCAAACTGTATGCTTAAAGCCTGCTGGTATGACTGACTCTATTAACTCAGCTCAAGGTAACTCAACATTCTGGTTTGTAAAAGTACCTGAATCTAAGTAATTGTTAATTATTTATAGTGGCAAGTAGCGAGGCTATTTGCCACTGTTTTAAAGGAGAATATATGAAAAAAATTGGTATATCAGATTTTTGTAAGTATCATTTTCTTTCTTCATTAAACGCATCTAAGAATGCTTTATTCTTTATAGATACAAAAGTAAAAGAAGATAAAAGTGATTATTGTCAAAGACTATTAAAGTATGATTTAAAGACTAATAGTCAAAGTGTTGTTAAGGATTATGTGGATAAACTACCTTTATATTATGTAGATGAAAACGAAGTTCTTATCGGTGAAGTAAACAAGGAAACTAAAAAAACTGAGACTAAGATTGTTGTTTTAGATCCTATGTCTGGTGAAGAAATGAGATCTTTTGTGTTGCCACTTGATGTGAATGAAATTAAAAAATATGACGATAATCATTATTTAGCATCAGCAACATTTAAAGTAAATCATCCTGATTATTATAAGTATAGTGACGATAAGAAGGAAGAATTAATTAAAGAAGAAGACAACAACCAAGATTACATTGTCCTTGATGAATACCCCTTCGTATTTAATGGAGCAGGAGTCATCAACGGCAATCGTAATGGCTTGTTTATAATAGATAAAATAACTTTAGAAATAGAAAGAATCACACCACCTACATTAGATGTAGAATCATTTGATTATAAAGAAAACAAAATATTGATGAGTGGTGTTGACTTTACTACCTATAAAAAGAAATTTGGTAGTGTTTATGAATATGATGTCTTAAGTAAGACTATTCAAAAATTAAGTGATGAAACCATGATTATCACCAGAAGCTTTTATTTAAATGATGACATCATTGTAGTAGCTTCTTTTGGTAAAGAAACAGGATGGTTAGAGAATCCTAAGTTCTATAAGTTAATAGATGGAAAATGCCAACTATATATTGACTGTGACTTAAGCCTATATAACTCAGTAGGTACTGATATTCATTATGGTAAATATTCACAATTTAGAAAAATTGATGGTAAGCCATATTTCCTATCAACCTCAAAGGGAAGTAGAAGCGAATTGTTTACTATCGATAATGATAAATTAGTATGCCTAAGTGACTTTGAAGGTACAGTTGATGATGCAGTTGTTGTTGATAATAAGATTTACCGTATAACTACATTAGCTAATAGACTACAAGAAGTAGAAGTATTAAATGGTGAGACATTGACTCATTTAAACGATTTAAGTGAATATTATGTTGCTAAGCCTAATCGCATTACTTTAAATAAGAAGACTAAGATTCAAGGTTGGGTCTTACTTCCTGAAGATTTTGACAAAAACAAGAAATATCCTGCAATATTGGATATTCATGGTGGTCCAAAGTGTGCCTATGGTGAAATCTTTTATCATGAGATGCAATATTGGGTAAGTCTTGGCTATATCGTCTTCTTCTGCAATCCAAGAGGCGGCGATGGTAGAGGCAATGATTTCGCTGATTTAAGAAGACAATGGGGTGGTAAGGACTTTGAAGATTTAATGGACTTTACTGATGAAGTCTTAAGACAATATCCGCAAATTGATTCAAATAGAGTAGGTGTAACTGGTGGTTCCTATGGTGGCTACATGACTAACTGGATAGTTTCACATACTAATAGATTTAAGTGTGCTGCCACTCAAAGATCAATCTCTAATATGATTACTGAAGTATGTGCCTCTGATTATGGTATTGACTTCCCATATGAGATGAACTTTACTGACTTACACAATTGCCATGATGAGCTATGGTCTATGTCACCACTTAAGTATGCCAACAATGTAAAGACACCTTTATTGTTTATTCATTCAATAGAGGATTATCGTTGTACCTTACCTGAAGCTTTACAATATTTTACAGCTATTAGATGTAACGGTATTGATACTAAGATTGTAGCTTTTAAGGGTGAAAATCATGAATTATCAAGAAGCGGTAAACCACTTCATAGAATCAAGAGACTAGAAGAAATTACTGCTTGGATGAATAAGTATTTGATGGAGGAAGAATAATGTTTGATTTAAGTAAACCATATTGTTTCTATTTTAATGAAATTGCTAAGATTCCTCATGGTTCTTATGATGAGGAAAAAATTGCTGATTATATTTATAATTTCGGGCTCAAATCTGGGCTTGAATCTTATAAGGACCCTTCTAACAATGTCATCATCTATAAAGAGGCAAGTAAGGGTTATGAGAATAGTGCACCGTTGTTACTTGAAGCCCATATGGACATGGTATGTGAAAAGAATAAAGACTCAAATCATGATTTTAAGAAAGATCCTCTAGATTTATATGTAGAGGATGGTTGGTTAAAGGCTAAAGGGACAACCCTAGGTGCAGATGATGGAACTGGCGTTGCCTATATGTTGGCAATACTAGCTGATGACACATTGTCTCATCCAAAATTAGAATGTGTCTTCACTGTGCAAGAAGAAGTAGGCTTGTGTGGTGCCCTAAAACTTGATACATCATTATTTAAATCAAGAAGAATGATTTGTTTAGATGGAGGAGGAGAAGTATCAACCGGTATTTCATCAGCTGGTGGTTGTATCGTAACTCAAACATTTGATTTGAAATATGTTGATAACTATAAACCTACCTATAGACTATTTGTATCTGGTTTAAGCGGTGGCCATTCAGGTGGTGAGATTCATAAGGAAAAGGGCAATGCGAATAAGCTAGCTTTTAGAATTCTTAAGGAATTAAAATGCGAAGTCAATCTAGTTAGTGCTAATGGTGGTCTTAAGGATAATGCCATTCCTAGAGAATGTGAAGTCATCTTTAGCAGTGATATTAATTATAGTGATATTAAAAAGGCTGTTGATCAATCAATTATAAATATTAAAAAGGAATTGGAATTCTCTGATAATGGATTTAAGTGCATGTTGGAAGAAGTAACATCAGCAGATAAAGTAGTTGAAACTAAGACTAGTAATGAAATCATCGACTATATCTTCCTATTACCTAATGGCTTTAAACATCGTTCTATGGCAATTGAAGGATTAACTTTAACTTCATTGAACCTAGGTATTATTAATACAGTAGATAACAAGTTAATCATTACAAGTTCGCTAAGAAGTGCTCTAGAATGCAGCATCGACCATATGATTGAAGAGATTAGTACTCTAGCAGATATATTTAATGCCGATGTAAAAGTAAGTGCTAGATATCCTGGTTGGAACTATAAGCCAAATAGTGATATGCGTCATAAATTAAATAAGATAATCGAAAAGATTTATCATAAACCATTATTAGAAGAGGCAACTCATGGAGGTTGTGAATGTGGTATCTTTGCCGCTATTAGTGATGATATGGATATCTTGACCTATGGTCCTATTATGAAGGATATTCATACACCTGATGAAAGACTCGACCTCGAATCTTTCAGTAGAGGATATGTCGTATTAACTAGTTTGATTAAGGAGTGTAACTAATGATAAAGGGAAAAGTATTAATTTTATCTGGTGCTAGTTCTGTTGGTAAAGGCGCCATTAAAAAGAAATTGTTGGCTGATAAAGATTTAGCTTTAATTGAATCTATTTCTATGACAACACGTCCTAAAAAGGCTAATGAAGAAGATGGAAAGGACTATTACTTTGTGGATTATCACTTCTTTGCCAATGCCGTAAAGAATAAGGAATTCTTAGAATATACCGAATTTAATGGTTATTATTACGGAACCCCAAAAAGCCAAGTTAATTTCTTATTAAATAATGGTAAGAATGTCTTGATTGAAGTAGAGGCTGAGGGTGTAGGACCCCTTAAACTAAACTTACCTGATGCTTTGGCGGTATTCATTGTGCCTGAGAATATGGAAGAGTTAGAGAAACATATTATGGATGTTTATGGTGATGATTTAGCTAGTGCTAATGCTCGTATTAATAAGGCCAGAATGGAAATGGAGATTGCCCCATTATTTAAGAATCAAGTTAAGAATACCAATATTGATGAGGCAGTAAAAGAAATTAAGAAATTGTTTATGGAGAATTCAAATGATTAGTAATGAAGATTTTTTATATAAGAGCGTAAGTCATTTAGATGATTTTAACGAAAAGATTCTATCTTATAGGGATAGAGAAAAGGTAGTTGATAACTGGCTAAGACTTCGTTATAAGGAAGTACTTCCAATGGTCATGAAAAGAAGCGGTATTGATTGTTGGGTGGTAGCCTGCGATGAATATAATGAGGATCCAGTACTTAGATCTTTAACACCTACTGCCATGATGAATGCCAGAAGAACTACAATTTTGTTGTTTGTGTTAAAGGGTGATGAGGTCTTAAGATACTCTATCACAAGACCCAATGTTGGCCTAGATGAATTCTATACAGCATCATGGATTAATCAAAAAGATTCTATTTGGTGCAAGGATCCAAGTAAGGCTGAAACACAATTTGAATGCTTAGCTCGTTTGATTAAGGAAGCAAATGTTAGCAAGATTGGACTAAATATCTCACGTGACTTTGCCTTTGCGGATGGTTTGAGCAAGTCAATGTATGATGAGATCGTTAAGTGCTTTGATGATGATATGAAGTCAAAGATTGTGTCTGCTGATGAAATTTGTGTTGGTTGGTTGGAGACAAGAACTAAACCAGAGATGGAAGCTTATAACGGCATTATGCAGATTGCTCATTCAATGATTGATGAAGCATTCTCTAGCAGAGTTATTATTCCAGGAGTTACCACAAACCACGATGTTAAGTATTGGATGCTAGAGAAGGTAACTAGAAGGGGGCTTGTTCCTTGGTTTGACTTTGAAGTATCTATTATTAGAGATGGTGTAGGTCAATTTGAAGAAGAAGATGTTATTAGACAAGGCGATATGTTGCACTGTGATGTTGGTTTTAATTATTTAGGTCTATGTACTGATACTCAAGAGAATGCCTATATCTTAAAGTATGGTGAAAGCGATGCTCCTGATTATTTAAAGAAGTGTATGAAGGATGTTAACCGTTTCCAAGATATTGTCGTTAGTTTCTTTAAAGAGGGTAGAAGTGGTAATGAGATTCTTAAGCTAGCTTTAGACAAAGCAAAAAAAGAAGGTTTAAATCCATGTCTATATACTCATCCAATTGGTTATAACGGTCATGCGGCTGGTCCAACTATTGGCTTATTTGATAAGCAACAAGGTGTTGGTGGCAAGAATGGCACTTATCCAATGTACAACAACACTGCTTATTCTTTGGAACTAAATTGTGAGTTTACTTTAAAAGAATGGCATGATACAAAGTTCTGTTTAGGTCTTGAAACTGATGTCTTATTTACTGATGATAAGGTTTATTTCTTAGCTGGAAGACAAGAGAATTTCCATTTGGTTAAATAATGAAAAAGGTTTCTACTAAAATATTATTCTTTTTAATATTCTTATATTCTTTGGCAGCTAATTTTGCCCATCCTATAACCCCAACTTTTATTAAAGAGTTGGGGCTTCATGATTATATGTTTGGGGTGGCCTTTTCTTGTATGGCACTAACCAACTTCTTATTTTCACCATTATGGTCTAAATTATCAGAGAAGTATGGTGGTGCTAAAGTCTTATCTATTGGCTTGTTAGGCTATGGTGTGATGCAAGTATTCTTTGGCATAAGTAAGACCGAGCTTCAAATTTGTATCGCAAGACTAGTTGCAGGCTTCTTCTTATCTGGTATATCAGTTTCCCAGTTAATCTATTGTCTAAAGAATTCTAAGGATGTTAGTAAGGATTTGGCAATTTGTGCCACTGTTAATATGGTAGTATCACCATTTGGTTTCTTGATTGGTGGTTTTCTTGGTGATTGGAATATCTTAGGAACCTTCTATATTCAGGGTATTTCATTATTCTTAATTGGCTTACTTGGCTTATTAATCTTTGGCGATAGTGATACCGAGGATGTTAAGCTTCATAAGGAAGACTTAAATCCCTTTAAAGCTTTTGGGGATTCTAAGGATATCATCACTAAGTTTGTTTTCTTGTTTCTAATAGTGGCAGCTATTTCAAGTTTTGGCTCTACTTGTTATGAACAATGTTTCAACTATTATATTAAGGATGTCTTCAACTTCCCTAGTTCTTATAACGGTATCTTGAAGGCTGGAGTTGGCATTATTGCCCTAATAGCTAATTGGACTATTACGATGATGTTACTAAAGACTAATACTTTTAAGACTATTGTTCCAGTCTTTGGAATGTTGTTTCTAATGTTAGTGGGGGTTTGTGTGATTGATGATATGGTGCCTTTTATCATCATCAATGTTGTGTTCTTTGGGATGAATTCAATTTATCTTCCTTTACAACAGGCGATGATGACCAAGTATAAGACTAGAAATAATGGTGAGTTGGTCGGCTTGTTTAATGCGGTTAGATCAATTGGCATGGTTTTAGGTTCTTTATTAGCAGGACTAATCTATGGAGTAGGCCCTAAGGCTTCGTTTGTCGTATCAGCTATAGCCTTTGGTTTATGTATCATCCTTAGCATCAGTAATTATAAAGAAAGTGAGCGTGTATGAGAGAAGATAGAATTTTAAAAGTGATAAAAGAATTAAATAAGCACGGGATTGAGGCCGTTGTCTATGGCCCTGGTGCTAATTTTCAATATATCTTAGATGCCACTGACTATTGGTGGCAAAGAAGTTGTGATACTAATATTATGGGTTTTTCTAGTGCTTATAATTTGCCTGATGCCTTGTTGTATCTAAATAATAAGGGTGATTATCAAATTATTTGTAACTATCATAATAAGGAATACTTTACTAAAAAATATTTGGGCCATGTGACTTGTTCCTATATGGACCAATTTGAGGATGCTTTGGCTCCTTTTATTAAAGAAAAACGAATTGGTGTTTCTATATCTTGTAGCAAGTTTATTAGTGAAATATTAAAAAATATCAATAGTAATATTGAAATAATTGATGGTGAAAATCTATTAAATGATATTAGATGTTTTAAAGAAGAAGATGAGATTAAGACACTAAGAAAATTATGTGAGTTTACTGATGATGCGGTAATGTATGTTGTGAATAATCTAAAGATGGGTATGTCTCAAAGGGAGGCTGAAAATCTTTTAGTCAAGTATGGTTATGACCATGGCGTATCTGATTTCTCTTTTCCACCAACAGTTGGTTTTAAGACCCAGAATACTATCACAACTGAAGATGTGGAGTATTATGATCGTGAATGGAAATTACAGCCTCAAACGGGTATCGCCTTTGATGTTGGTTATATGAATAAGGGTTATTGTAGTGACTGGGGTAGAAGTGTTTATGTAGGTAAGGCGCCCGATATTTGTAAGAAGGGCTATGATGCATTAAATAAATCAATTGAATATATGGCTAGTCAGATTGTTCCTTATAAGACTAATATTAATGAGTTATATGGTCTTGTTATGAAGAAGGTTGATGAACTAGGCATGCTTGATTACTTGCGTTATAAGGATGTCCAAATGTTGGGTCATCAGATTGGTATTGATTGTCATGAGTTTCCTATGGTTAATAAGGATTTTGATTTTGTGATTAAACCCGGTATGACTTTTGCGGTTGAACCAAAGATGTGGTTTGAGAATGAGATGTATATGCGTGTTGAGGATATTGTCTTGATTACAGAAGATGGTGCTGAGATATTGACTAAGTTCCCTAGAGACTTGTTTGAGATTGAGGTGAAATAATGAATAGAAGAGAAAAGATACTTAAGAAGTTAAATGAGAGTGGTTTGGATGGTTTGTTGTTTGCCTCTGGTGCTAACTTTCAATATGTAGTAGAGTCTAATTCTTATTTTTGGCAGCGATATTGTTTTAACTTGGATGAGCCAGTGGCAGGAGCTAGGATCATTCCTGAGGCCATGGTTTATTTAAATAAGGATGGTAAGTCTACAATTTTAACTACTCCTTTATTAAAGGAACATTTTGATACTACTTTAAATGATGTTGTTGTTTCTTATATGGATCAATTTGAGGATGAACTAACTAAGATAATTGATGGTAAGAAGATTGGTATTGGTAGGGATTGTGAGGCTTGGTTTAGAAAGACTTTGAATGTTAAGTTGATTGAGGTCGAGGATATCTTTTATGATTTAAGAAGAATCAAGGATGAGAAAGAGATTGCTTTGATGTCAAAACTTGGAAAATTCACAGATGATGCGGTAATGTATGTTTGTAAGCATCTAAAACCTGGTATGACAATGTTTGAGGCTGAAAGAATGATTGTGGACTATGGTCTTCAACATGGTATGGCTGATTTGTCCTTTCCTCCAACTTGTGGTTTTAAAACTAGAAATACTGAGAATGCACAAAATATCGAACCTTTTGAGAATGATAGAAAACTAGTAGAGGGTACTATGATTGCTTTCGATATTGGTTATATGGATAGAGGCTATTGTAGTGACTGGGGCAGAACGGTTTATTATGGCAAGGCTCCTGAACTTGTAAAAAAGGGTTATGAGGCTTTACAAGCTGGTGAAACTTATATGGTGAGTAAGATTGTGCCAGGTGTTACTAAGTTTGGTGAGTTATATGGTTTTATCTGTGATAAGGTTGAGGAACTTGGTTACTACGATTATCTAAGATTTAAAAGGGATGAGACTGGTGGTAATGGTCATCATATTGGCAGTGAAGTTCATGAACTTCCTTTCCTTGTTCCAGGTGATGATTTGGTATTAGAGCCTGGTATGATTTTCTGTTCTGAGCCTAAGATGTTTTTTAAGAATGAGGGTTATATGAGAGTTGAGGATATGATTCTTGTGACTGAAGATGGTGCTGAGTTTTTAACTAATTTCCCTAGGGATTTGTTTGAGATTGAATTATAGAGGGTTGTGTTATGTATAATACTGAGAATTTTGATCAAAAGACTTTTGAGCCAAAATGTTTTACTTCAAATGGAATGGTTACTTTAAAGGGAGTAGAAATTAAATATCACACTGTATGTGAAGATAATATTTTTTATGATAATGGTAATCCTATCGCATCTATATTCTCTTATTCTTATTTTAGAGATGATGTAGATACAACCAATAGACCGGTTATTTTTGCGTTTAATGGAGGACCTGGTTCTAGCTCTATGTATGTGCATGCTGGTTTCTTTGGTGCTAAGCGTATTAAGTATGATGAGGTTAATAGAGAAACTTCACTTCCACCTTATGAGGTTATTGATAATCCTGATTGTTTATTGGATGAGGCTGATATTGTGGTGATTGATCCTGTTGGCACCGGTTTTGGTGTATTACTTGATGATAGTCATGCGAAGGATTTCTTTGGGATCGAAGAAGATGCAGAAGCCTTATTAACTTTTATCGAAAAGTGGTTAAGAAAGTATAATCGTTTCAATTCTCCAAAGTATTTAGCTGGAGAAAGCTATGGTTGTACAAGATGTGCGGTTGCAGCTGGTATCTCGTGTGGAGGCATGGGTGCTAAAAGAGGCTATGGTATTAAGTTTGATGGTTTGATTTTAATTGGCAATACAGTAACTGTGGGTAAATATTTTAATGAAGGTGTAGAGGTTGAACATTCGGTATTATATTTCCCTACATATGCAGCCATTAACTGGTATCATAATCATCCAAGTAATCAAAGTGTTGATGAGTTTGCACTGGAGGCAAAAGAGTTTGCGGACAAGGAATATCTATTAGCTTTATATAAGGGTGAAGCTTTAGTCGGTGAAGAAAGAGAAAAGATTATTCAAAAGCTTATGTACTATACAGGCGTTTCTAGACAATATCTAGAGATGCATGCCTTAAAGATTGATGAAAAGGGTTTTAGATTAGAGGTTGTTAAGGATAAGGGTTTATCTATTAGTAGATATGATGGTCGTTTAACTAGACCTTTGGTTGTGCCTTTTGCAGAAGAGATTGAAAAAGAAGAGGGTGGCGATGCTACTGCTCAAAGATATGATGGTTTCTTCTATGCTGCTTTAAATGGTACAATTTTACCTTCTTTAAATGTTAAGATGGATAGACAATATTTAACTTTTAGAAATTTCTGGGGTGATGGTACTTATAAGTGGAATACTGAGGAAAATGGCGGTAATACTTCTTATCGTTTAAGAGAGGCTATGAATGGTTCAAGAGGAATGCGTGTGTTCTTTGCGAATGGTTGGTATGATGATTGTACTGAGATTGGTATGGTTTATTACACAATTGATCATGCTGGTTTGGATCATAGTCGTGTCTTTATGAAACCTTATAAGTCAGGTCATATGATTTATATTTCAGAAGAGAATACTAAAGAATTAGCACAAGATATTAGTAAGTTTATAAGGGGTGTGGAAATAAAATGATTAAATTAGATCCATTTACTGTGATTGGTAAAGAGTGGATGTTGATTAACTGTGATGATGGCAAGGAATTTAATTCAATGACTGCCAATTGGGGTACCATGGGTTTCTTGTGGGGTAAGAATGTGGTGACTATTTATGTTAGACCACAGCGTTATACTAAAAAGCTAATTGATACTGAGAATTCAAAATTATCCTTATCTTTCTTTGGTGGTGAATATAAAAAAGAACTAGCATTACTAGGAACCTTATCTGCCTACAATGATAAGGATAAGATTAAGAAAAGTGGTCTTGATGTCATTGAGATTGATGGTGTTAAAACCTATAAACAGGCTACTTTAACTTTTGAATTAAAAGTGCTATATCGTCAAACTATCGATGAGTCTTGTTTCTTGGATAAGGAAATCATTGATAGACAGTATCCTGAAAGAGATTATCATGATATGTATGTTTGTGAGGTTAGAAGGGTCTTAAAAAACATACAGGACTAACATATTGTTTATAGACAAATATTTTGTTGGTAAATCTGCCACATCTATGTATGGATGTGGTTTTTTGTTGGTAAGAGTCTTATATGAATTAATATTGACTTATATGTGAGTTAGAAGTTATACATCAAGTTTATGAAGGGCAAATGTTTTGACCCGATATCTAGTTACTAATATAATTACCCTATCTAATGAATCTACAATAATCATAAATAAAAATAAGGTGTATCAATACATTAAACAAGATGAGGGAAGAAGTATATAGTATGAAAATAAGAAAAAGAAATGGTGAGCTTGTTGAATTTATTCCAGGGAAGATAAAAAGCGCTTTAGAAAAAGCGTTTGTTGGTCAGGGAAAAAAGATTGATGAAGAAGAGCTTTCTAAACTATTAACAACGCTATTGTCTAGATTACCTAATGATGAGGGTCTAACTGTTGAGCTGGTTCAAGATGAAGCGGAACGTGTTCTTATGGAATATGGCTGGTATGATGTGGCTAAGGCCTACATCCTTTATAGAGAAAAGCGTTCTATTTTACGTCAGGCACGTGCTTCTATTATCGAAACTGTTTCTGGTGATGACAAGCTTGATGAGCTTTTGAGGATAGTTCAAAGTGATTTCAACGATGAAAGCTATTCTTTAAGTGCACTTCAGGCTAAATTTGATAGCTTTTATAAGCCTTCGATGAATAAAGAAGAATGTTATGCTGCTCTTGTTAAAGCGGCGGTTGAACTAACAACACCAGAAGCTCCGAATTGGGAGTTTATTGCGTCAAGGCTTTTGAATTATAGTTTTCAAAATAATCTTACAAATGTAATGAATAAATATGACATTACATGCCTTTATGAAAAAATTCGCTATATGTGTGATAAAGGACTTTATGGTGATTATATTCTTACTCATTACTCTCGTATAGAGATAGATGAGGCCGAGGGTTTTATTGTTAAAGATCGTGATAAATTGTTTACTTATTCTGGACTTGATTTATTATTGAAGCGTTATGTTATTCATGATCATAACCATGTTCCTCTAGAAACACCTCAGGAGATGTTTATGGGTATTGCGTTGCATCTTTGCATGAATGAAAAGATAGATCGTATGAAGTGGGTTAAGCGTACCTATGATATGTTAAGTCGACTAGAAGTTACAATGGCAACTCCAACTATGTCAAATGCTAGAAAGCCATATCATCAACTATCTAGTTGCTTCATCGATATGGTTCCAGATAGTTTGGATGGCATTTATCGTTCCCTTGATAATTTCGCTAAGGTTTCTAAGCTTGGTGGTGGTATGGGAATGTACTTTGGCAAGGTTAGGGCAACCGGTAGTGCCATCCGTGGTTTTAAGGGTGCTGCAGGTGGTGTTATTCGATGGATTCGTTTAGTTAATGATACAGCAGTGGCGGTTGACCAGCTTGGTATGCGTCAAGGTGCTGTGGCTGTCTATCTTGATGTATGGCATAAGGATTTGCCTGAGTTTTTACAGCTTCGTACTAATAATGGTGATGATCGTATGAAAGCTCATGATGTTTTTCCCGCTGTCTGTTATCCTGATTTATTTTGGAAGTTAGCAGATGAAAATATTGATGCTCCTTGGTATTTAATGTGTCCACATGAAATATTGGCTGTTAAGGGCTATTCTCTTGAGGACTACTATGGTGAGGAGTGGGAAAAGAGATATTATGACTGTGTAAATGATTCACATATTTCTAAGCGAACAGTTTCTGTAAAAGATATTGTGCGTCTAGTTCTTCGTAGTGCGGTTGAAACAGGTACGCCGTTTGCCTTTAATCGTGATACTGTTAATAGAATGAATCCTAATGGACATGCTGGTATGATTTATTGTTCTAATTTGTGTACAGAGATTGCACAAAACATGGCTCCTATTGAATATGTATCAACGAATATTTCTGTTGAAAATGGGGATACTGTCTTATTAACTACTACAAGACCTGGTGATTTTGTAGTATGTAATCTTGCAAGTCTTTCTCTTGGTAATCTTCCGCTTGAGGATGATGAGTATATGCAAAGAACAGTTGAAACAGCTGTGCGTGCACTAGATAATGTCATTGATTTAAACTTTTATCCCTTAGAGTATGCAAAGTTAACTAACCATAAATATCGTAGCATTGGTCTTGGTGTTAGTGGATATCATCATATGCTCGCAAAACGAAATATTAAGTGGGAGAGTGAAGAACACTTAAAGTTTGTAGATGAGGTGTTTGAACGCATTAATTTTGCTGCTATTAAAGCAGACAATGCTTTAGCTATTGAAAGACGTGCTTATAAAATATTTGATGGTAGTGATTGGCAAAATGGTGATTATTTTAAAAAGCGTGGTTATACATCAGAAAAATGGAAAGAACTACAAAGAAGTGTTTGTGAAAATGGAATGCGTAATGCTTATCTTTTAGCTGTTGCACCAACATCTAGTACTTCAGTTTTGTCTGGTACAACGGCTGGTATTGATCCAGTGATGAAACGTTTTTATCTTGAGGAAAAGAAGGGTAGCATGTTGCCACGAGTTGCTCCTGAGCTTTCTATTAATACATGGTGGTATTATAAGCCAGCTCACACAATTGATCAAACCTGGTCTATAAAGGCGGCTGGTGTGCGTCAGCGTCATATTGATCAAGCTCAGAGTATGAATCTTTATATTACAAATGAATTTACGATGCGTCAGGTTCTTGATCTATATATTGAAGCTTGGAAGGCTGGTGTTAAAACCATATACTATGTGCGCAGTAAATCGCTTGAAGTAGAGGATTGCGATAGTTGTTCGGCATAAGGAGGATAATATGGAAGAAATTAAGAAAAAACCACTTTTTAATCCCAATGGAGATATTGATGTACGTCTTCGTAGGATGATTGGTGGCAATACTACAAATTTAAATGATTTTAATAATATGAAGTATCCATGGGTTAGCGATTGGTATCGTCAGGCTATGAATAACTTTTGGGTGCCGGAAGAGATTAATCTTTCTCAAGATGTTAAAGATTATCCAAATCTATTGTCAACAGAACGTACAGCTTATGATAAGATTCTTAGCTTTTTGGTCTTTCTTGATTCGATACAGACGGCCAACCTGCCAAACATTGGCGAGTATATTACCGCAAATGAAGTTAATCTTTGTCTATCAATTCAGACATTTCAGGAATGTGTCCATTCTCAAAGTTATAGTTATATGTTAGATACTATTTGTTCGCCTGTGGAGAGAAATGACATTTTGTATCAATGGAAAAATGATGAGCATCTTTTAAGGCGCAATACTTTTATTGGTGATTGTTATAATGAGTTTCAGGTTAAAAAAGATCATTTAACATTATTGCGTGTGATGATGGCTAACTTTATTTTAGAAGGTATTTATTTCTATAGCGGTTTTATGTTTTTCTACAACTTGTCACGAAATGGCAAAATGCCTGGTTCAGCACAGGAAATTCGTTATATAAATCGTGATGAGAATACTCATCTTTGGTTGTTTCGTAATATCATCAGCGAACTACAGAAGGAAAATCCCGAGCTTTTTACAGAAGAAAACATAGAAATGCTTCGTTCTATGATGAAAGAAGGTGTACGTCAAGAGATTGAGTGGGGCCATTATGTGATAGGAGATGGTGTTCCAGGTTTAAATAAGGATATGATAAGTGACTATATTCATTATCTTGGAAATTTACGTTGGATGAGTCTGGGCTATTCACCACTTTATCCAGGCTTTGAAAAAGAGCCAGATAGTATGGCTTGGGTTAGTCAATATTCAAATGCCAATATGGTTAAAACAGATTTCTTTGAGGCCAAAAGCACTGCCTATGCAAAAAGCACAGCCCTTGTTGATGACCTATAGTGTTAACGTCAAGATAATATAAAATACTACATATATAAACTTCTTTATGTAAAAAGGTATAAATAACTTATTGAACTTCTTTAGGTAAAATGATATAAATAAGTTGAGGTGAGAATATGGACTACAATTTTGACAAAGATTTTAAAGCGATTCGAGATGTTTTGGATATTTCGCAAAAAGAATTCGCGAAGGTTTTAGATACTGAACAAAAAACAATTTCTAATATCGAATCAAAAGATTCATATCCTTCTAAAACTATTGTAGAAAGTGCCTTTACTTATGCGTTTAAAAAAGATGTTAAGATCAACAAACTAAAGGAATTGTTATGTAGAGATAACTTGAGTCATGATGAGAAGCTTCTTTTTCACGGTTCTAAGGGCGAAATAAAAGGTAATATTGATGTTAATTTTGGTAGAGGAAATAATGATTTTGGCCAAGGTTTCTATACTGGCGAAAGCTATGAACAAGCCGTATCATTTATATCTACTTATGATGATCCAAGTGTATATTTTATGTCCTTTGATGATAGTGACTTAAAGTGTAAAAGATATTCAGTTGATAGGGAATGGATGATGACTATCGCATATTATAGGGAAACTTTAGACAAATATGAAAATCATCCCTTAATTAAGAAAATTATTAAAGAGTCAAGAGATTGTGATTATATAATTGCTCCTATAACTGATAATAAGATGTTTGAGACGATTAATGAATTTATCGAAGGCAATCTCACTGATGAACAATGTAAACATTGTTTAGCCGCTACAAATCTTGGTATGCAATATGTATTTCTTACCGAAAAGGCAGCTTCTAGGTTAAAAATAGTGGAACGTTGTTATGTATGCGATAAAGAAAGAGAACATTATAAAAAACTTAAAGAGGATTATAGAAAACTAGGTAATGATAAAGTTAAATTAGCTAAAGCACAATATAGAGGCATTGGAAAATATATAGACGAGGTTTTGGCATGTTAAAGAAAAGAAAAATCGATAGTAATGGTTTACTAATGTGCAAAATACAAGCTCAAGCTTTTGAACATTCTATAGATAGAATGGAATGCAGCTCTGATGTTTTCATTAGAAGATTCATGCACAGTAAAATTGCTGATTTATTTGATAATGAAGGTATACTTGATACTAACTATCAATGGAAAGATGTACTAGACTTTGTAGAAGAAGAATATGGTGTTAGTAATTATGGTAGCGTTAAATATAGCCCAAATGAGATGTATTGGATTGGCTATGTCTATAGATACTATTCATATACTTACGAAATGTCTTCGGCTCAAGTCTATCGAATTGTAAAGCCAAAAGAATTAAGGGATGTATATCTTCCTTATCATACTCTAGATCCAAGTCAAGCAATTGAAAGAATATTAGAGGCAAAGGGTTTGCCTATAACCGAAGAAGAAGAACTCAAGCGCCAATATGAGATTATTAAAAGAATATATAATGAGGATAAATAAGAAATGGAACATTAACGTTCCATTTTTACTTCTATTATTGTTCCATTAGAGTTACTGTCTTTAACATAAACACTAGCCTTATGTAACTTAGCTATCTCATATACTAAGGCTAAGCCTAAGCCAACACCACCAAATTGTCTATTTCTAGATTTGTCTATTCTAAAGAAGGGTTGAAAGATGGTTTCCTGGTATTCTTTTGGTATACCACTACCTGTGTCTTTTATTTGGATATAGGTATACTTATCATCATTTGATACGTCTATGTTTACACTACCGTTGTTGTTATTATATTTAATCGCATTCTCAACCAAGTTATATATCATTTGGTAAATAAGAGTATCTGAACCGGTAATGGTTGAGTTACCTTTAGTAGATAAAGAGATATTCTTTTTATCAGCCAACAAACTTAAATCAGCTATAATTTCTTCCACTAAAGGATTAAGCTCAATTTGTTCATTAGTAGGGATATTATTAAGATTAGCTATCTCCAATAGTGTTTTACTCATTTGATTTAATCTTTCAATTTGTTCAGCTAAAGACTTTAAGAAAACATTTGTCTCTGGTTTAAGCCCAGGATTATCAATTGGAAATGATTCAATCTGTGCCTGCATCAAAGCTAATGGTGTTTTTAGTTCATGGGCTACATTATAGTTAAATTGTTCCTGTGCCTTAAAAGACTGGTTAAGTCTATCCAACATATCATTTAATGATTTAGAAAGATTTGAGAATTCTAAAAGAGAATCTTCTTCTAACTTAACATCACCTAGATTACTAGATTGAACTGTTTCTACTTGTTCTACATATTTGTTTAATGGTTTTAAAGCTTTGCCTGATACAAAATAAGCAAGAACACCTGATAATAGGGCAACACCCAATGATATTAAGATATTAGATATTCTAAAATCACTCTTGGCAGTTGATATTACAAGGGTAACATCCTTGGGGTCAACAGGAATCTTAGTTTCATTATTAATCACAAAGCTTTCGATATCATTCATATAGGAAATACCACTTGTAGAAAGTAGTACTTGCATCAATAAACAAGTAAAAGATATTAACAAGAAGGTCATGATTGTTATACGCCATTGTAGTGAATTTTTCATATTATCTCCTTAATTAAGTAGCCCTCACCAATTCTATTAATAATAGGATCATAGCCTAACTTATCTTTTAGTTTCTTACGAAGTGATGAGATATGAACTCTAATTGAATTTGAAAACGAATCAACACTATTGTCCCAAACATGTTCGATTAACTCTTCAGAGGAAATTGGTCTTCCTTGGTGTAGTAATAGATATTCTAAGATAGCTGTTTCTTTTTTAGTTAAAGTTAAAATGTCTCCATTTATTTGACATTGTCTTTTAATACTGTCAAAAGTTATTTCTCCACATTTTAAAGAAGTATCATTTTGTTTAAAGTTACGATAAGTTAAAGAACGAATGCGTGCTTCTAATTCTTCAAAATGAAATGGTTTAGTTAAATAATCACTAGCTCCTGCATCTAAACCTTTTACCTTATCATTAACAGATACTAGGGCAGAAAGGATTAAGACAGGCGTTTCTCTATTGAATTGTCTAAAGTTAGATAATATAGTCATACCATCCATTCCTGGTAGGTTAAGGTCAAGGATTACAAGATCATAGTTTTCTACTTCTAATAGTTCCATTCCTTCTTCACCATCAAAACAATAATCAACACTATAGCCTTTTGACTTTAGTACTTTATGAATCATTAAACATAATTCTTGTTCATCTTCTATTATTAATAAGCGCATTTATTTCACCTCTTTTCAAATTATATCAATTCGATATAAAGTTCATATAAAGTTTTTTCTTAACGCCAATTTTATTTCTCATATACTAAGATAAGTGCGAAAGGATTGGTTAGCTTATGAAAAAAGGAAGTATTCAAGTCCTAACATTATTGTTAGCTATAGTAATGATAGGATATGGCATCTATCGAAAAGAGGTAGATACAGTATTAGGAAAAGCGATAAAAATCTGCTTGGAGTGTGTTGGCATTGGATAAAAAGAAAATATCTTGCGAAGTAGCTAAGAAAAGAGGCTTCATTCAAGCTTTAGCTACACTATTTACTAACCCCCATGTTTCAAACTTTAGTAAAGGTTCTATTTATACAGGAAAGGCCAAGTCAGTATGTGTACCAGGTCTTAACTGTTATTCATGTCCTGCAGCCACAGGAGCTTGTCCAATTGGCTCTTTCCAGGCTGTTGTAGGATCTAGTAAATTTAGATTCTCGTACTATGTCAGTGGTATCCTAATATTCTTTGGCGTAATGTTTGGAAGATTAATCTGTGGCTTCTTATGTCCCTTTGGTTGGTTTCAAGAATTATTACATAAGATTCCAACAAAAAAGTTTTCTACTAAGAAGTTACATTTCTTAACTTACTTAAAATATGTAATCCTTGTAGTGTTTGTAATTTTACTACCCATTTTAGTTAGAAACGATGTAAATATGGCTAATCCTTTCTTTTGTAAGTACATATGTCCTCAAGGGGTACTAGAGGGTGCGCTACCCTTATCACTTGTTAATCCAAGTGTTAAGGCAGCCTTAGGTAAACTATTTACTTGGAAGTTTTCAATTCTAGTGATTATAGTTATCCTAAGTACTATCTTCTATCGACCATTCTGTAAGTGGTTGTGTCCTCTTGGTGCATTCTATGCCTTGTTCAATAAGATATCTTTATTTAAGATTAAGTTTGAAGAAGACAAGTGTGTGCGTTGTGGAAAGTGTGTAAAAACTTGTAAGATGGATGTTGATGTGACTAAAGATCCTCAACACACAGAGTGTATTCGTTGTGGTGATTGTATTAAGGCATGTCCTGTAAAAGCACTAAGCTATAATTTTGGCTTAGATTTAAAGAAAGAAGGTAAATTAAATGATTAAAAAATTATTAGTAAGCTTATTAACGGTATTAATGTTGGTAGGTCTTGTGGCTTGTAAGAAGGATGATAATCTAGAGGCTCAGGCTTTAGCTAGATATAAGGAATTGATGGCTGAAGAGAATGAAATCCTAGGCAAAGATACTGAGCTATGGGAAAAGGTTTATATGGCAAGTGATAAGATGTCTATGATTGAAGATGGCAAGAATTATGGTGATTTCTTATTAGATATGGTTGAAAGTATTAAGGAAGATTTATCAGAAGATGATTATGGCTATATCAAGAATCAAGCTCAAAAGATTAAGGATATTGAGAGTGAATTAACAGAGCTTGAAAATAAGTATCCAGACCTTTCAGCTAAGGCAAACGATTCTAGTATGAATATGGAAGAGATGGAAGCCTATCCTTCATTTACTGGTAAAGACTTAGATGGTAATGATGTTGATAGTAAGGAAGTATTTAAGAATAATAAGTTTACTGTAGTTAATTATTGGTTTACAGGTTGTACAGGATGTGTTGCAGAACTTGCCGATTTAGAAAAATTGAATAAAGAATATAAAGAAATGGGCGGGGAGTTAGTTGGTGTTAATACTACATTGTTAGATGGTAAGGAAGAAGATATTAAGGAAGCGAAGGACTTATTAGCAGCAAAGGGTGTTACTTATAGAAACTTTTATTTTGACAAAGATAGCGCAGCAGGTAAGTTCACTGAAAACATCTTCGCATATCCAATTACTTATGTTATTGATTCCCAAGGTAATATTGTTGGTGAACCAATCTTAGGTGCTCTTATGGAAGATGCTCAAAAGGAATTGCTAGATAAGTATATCCAAGAAGCTTTAAGTAAGTAATATTTAAATTCTTCTTTTACCTAGAAGGTTTAATATTATGAAAACTAAAATACTATTAATTGTGATATTGTTAGTAATAACAAGTGCATGTAAGGAAAAGAAGATGAAAAAAGAATATTTGTATGAAGACAGTGTGTATGAAGATACAACTGAAAATGTAATTTATTTGGCTGGTGGCTGTTTCTGGGGTCTTGAGTTGTTGATGGAGTCAATGGATGGCGTGATAGAGGCAACTAGCGGCTATGCCAATGGAAATGATGAGAGTCTAGCTAATTATAAAAGAATCTTAAAAGGCGATACCGGTTTTAAGGAAACAGTTAGAGTTGAGTATGATCCTGATAAGATTAGCTTAGATGCGATATTATTAGCTTATTTCTATGTAATAGATCCAACTATTAGAAATAGACAGGGTAATGATATTGGTAGTCAGTATCAAACAGGTATCTACTATACTAACAATGTGACTAAGGAAGTTGTTAAACGTATTGTGGATATCGAAAGAAGTAGATATAAGGATTTTGTGGTTGAGGTTGAGCCTTTGGTTAATTTTATAGAGGCAGAGGAGTATCATCAAAACTATTTACAGAAAAATCCAGGTGGCTATTGTCATATTCCAAGAAAAGAAATTGAGTTGTTCTCTAAATTAAGAATTGATCCAGGAGATTATAAGAAGCCTGCGACAGATCTTATTAGGGATAAGCTTAATGATGAACAGTATCGTGTTACGCAAGAAAATGGTACTGAGAAGCCTTTCCTTAATGAATTCTATGATCATTTCGAGAAGGGAATATATGTTGATGTTGCAACAGGTGAACCATTATTCTCATCTAGTGATAAGTTTGAGAGTGGTTGTGGTTGGCCAGCCTTCTCTAAGCCTATTGAGGAACCATCTATTATTAAGAAAGAAGATAATAGTTATGGTATGAGAAGAGTGGAAGTTAGAAGTAGATCAGGTGATAGTCATTTAGGTCATGTGTTTGAGGGTGATCCTGAATCTCCAAATGGTACTAGGTACTGTATTAATAGTGCTGCCCTTCGTTTTATTCCTTATGCCAAGATGGAACAAGAGGGTTATGGCTATCTGCTTGATATATTCAACGAGAAGTGAGTTAATCACTTCTTTTAAAAATATAGAATAATAAATAAAGAAAAGATAAAGAAAAATTCTTTACTTTTGCTTTATATATGCATATAATCTAAATAAGAAAGGAGTTCATGTATATGACGCAAATGGTTAATGTGAATTTTAAGATGGATGCTGAGGTGAAGAAGAGCATGGAAAAGACTTGTTCAGAAATAGGTCTTTCTATGAGCGCTGCGTTTACAGTGTTTGCGAAAAAAGTAGTCAAAGAAAAACGCATTCCTTTTGAACTATCGGCTGATCCGTTCTATTCTGAGGAAAATATTCGTTATTTAGAGAGTGTTATTCGTGATATGAAAGAGGGGAAAGCACATTTCGCGGAACACGAATTACTAGATGCTGATTAATGCGAATATTGTGGGAAGATAGAGCCTGGGAAGAATAGAATATCAACATACTTCATTTCTTTTCATGAGCTTATATCTCAATTAAAGACAGCTAAATATGAAAACAGACTAGATGTAAGAACTAAATGGTTTTGTAGGTATAAGCTTTTAATCATTGATGAAGTTGGCTATGAAAAGATGGATCCAGATACAGCCAATCTGTTCTTTAATCTCATATCTAAAAGATACGAGAAAACCTCAACCATCATAACAACTAACCTAGTGTTTTCTAAATGGCCTGATGTCTTTGGTGAACCAACATTGACTAATGCGTTACTTGATAGATTACTTCATCACTGTTCTGTAATCAATATCAACGGTCCATCATATAGACTAAAAGATCAGCTTCAATATTTCGTTGAATCTGATAAATAATAGTCAAAAAGGACAAAATAAAAATGTAGGTTTTCATACATAATTATTTTGTCCTAAAAACTACATTATTATTTTGACTTTTCCATTTTACAAAAATTAGTAATAGCCAGTGATTAATCAATGCCGATATACTAAATTGTTAAATCTCAATTTCATCTAAAATTCGAATTAATGATTCATACTTTGCTTTCTGATAAAATTGCTTTAATAATGAGTCGTTAATTAAAAGTTTGCTAAGTTTTCCGTAAAATATATGAATATCTGGACTCTCTTCTTGAGACAATGAAATAAGAAAAACCGTTTGAACTAATTTATCTCCCCAAAGAATAGGTTTTTTTAACAAAACTGTACATGCAAAAGTTTCTTCGGTACAGAGTTTATATGGATGAGGCAAAGCAACTTTATTATCAAATGCTGTTGTAAACAATTTCTCTCTTTGCCATATAAGTTGTTTAAAATTTTTGGGCAAGTTAAATAATTTAGATGCTTCTTCTATCATAAAAGAAATAACCTCATCTTGTGTTTGGAGCTCCATATTAGAGAAAAATAGTTCTTTCGGAAGATACGATGCAATTGAAGTAACTGAATTCATATCGGTTTTTATACGTGTTACATCACTTGGATTAAGAATAAAACTTGTTTCTATGACAGGCACAGGCACTGAAAAAGCAATTGGAACAGTTGTAAATATAAAGTCTATATTGGTGAAATCTTGATATTTGAGATTAGACAGATCACAACAAATTAGTTTATTTATATAAGAGTCAAATTTTTGACGATATTGATGCTCTAGTAGCTTAGCAGTTCCTCTTCCAGTTGCACAAACTAGAATAATATTTTTTTATTTACTTTTATTAATTTTTTTTCAATAGAGAGATTTATGTGTAATGCTAAATATCCTATTTCACTTGGAGGTAGTTCTTTATTAAATTCCAAAGATAATCCATGAGCTAAACTTTTTGCTATTATGTACGCATGAGCATAGTTTGTTTTTATAGATTCTAACAATGGATTTTCCATACGAAGATCATATTTTAACCTATATGATAAAGGGATAAGATGTAAGGAAAGTGCCAATTGTAAGTTTAAATCTGAATCAAAATCTATGTTATATTCGTGCGATAATTCAATTAGTTGTTTTTGAATAATATTATTAAATCTTTGAGGTATAATTAGATTTTCTTTATCATTTTGTAATCTTTTCCCAAGTAAATGCATTGTAATGTAAATGCATTCATTTTGAGGAATTTTTATAGAAAACTGTTTTTCTATTTTCAATACAATATCTTTAGCTATTGTAAATTCTAATGTATCCAGTAGATCTTTGTAGTAGTCATTTGGAAAATTAATGAATTTATCTTTACGAATTCTATCTATAGCAATTTGTAAGTGAATGACAAGATTATTAAACGCAAATTCTGATATTTGAAATTCAAAACACTCAGTTGAATCCTGTAAAATTTGGGCTACTATATACTGAGTTTGATCTTCATATAAGTTTTTACTTTTATATAATAAATCACTTTCTAATTCTCGTAAATTTTTTTCATTCCCACATAGAGTCATACCATATTTGGGCTTACTTTTTAATGTCAAATGAAATTGATGCAAATATTTTCTAACTTCTTTTAAGTCGTTAGAAACAGTGCTAGTAGACTGATATAACATATTTGCAATTTCTTCTGTTTTTATATAGCGATTTTCATTCAAAAACAACTTGATAATATAGAAAATACGTTCTTGTGGCGAGGAAGGTATCTTTTCTTCATTATTTTGCATTATCTGGTTTAATAGGTCATTGTTATAAATTTCAAGATGAAAACCAAGGTTTGTTTTTGATGAAATAAAGGCTATTTGGTTCAATTTAGAATTAATAGAAATTATATCATTACGAATAGTGTGCTCAGATGCACTAACATTTTTACTGATTAATTTAGCGACACAATATTCTTTATCCTTTAAAAATTCTAATATTTTTTTCTCTCTTTGTGTAAACATCAAATAACCTCCCCATTATTACAAAGTCTTCTATCTAATTAGAACTTAGTTTTTTTGTAATTTCATCACAAAAAATTGACGTAATATTCTTTCAAATACTTATATTGTAACAAAACAGTACTAGATTTATGATTTTGGTGTCAGGAGGAAAAGGTAATGGATATTAATGAAACTGCTTTTATGTTAATTCTGAATGCAGGAAATGCTCGAAACAATACTAAAGAAGCCGAAAAACTTGCCAGTGAGTATAGATTTGAGCAGGCAGAAGAATTTGTTCAAAAAGCCAAGGAGGATTTAAGGCAAGCCCATCAAATGCAAACTGATTTGATTCAAGCTGAAGCAAGAGGTGATCAACAACAATTTGGACTAATCATGGTGCATGCTCAGGATCATTTAACAACGGCAACATTGGCTATTGATCACGTAAATAGTATGATACGAGTTTATAAAGAGTTATACCATCTAAAAGAAAGTTTAAAAAAATAAATAAAGGAGGAAAATTTATATGAACATTATTTTAGCGTGTTGTGCAGGTATGTCTACTAGTATGCTAGTTGAAAAAATGAAACAAGCCGCAAAAGAACAAGGGAAGGATTATAATATTTTGGCTTGCCCTATTGAGTCTATTGCAAATAATTTAGATAAATGCGACGTTATTTTACTTGGTCCACAAGTTCGATTAGAGAAGGACAATGTAGAAAAGATTGCAGTAGGAAAACCAGTTGATGTTATAAATGCAATGGATTATGGTCGTTTAAATGGTGCAGGAGTATTGAAAACTGCTGAAAAATTGTTAGGCAAATAAATAATTTATAGGAGGAATATAAAAGTATGGAAAAATTTGCTAATTTTATGGATAAATGGATGGTGCCTTTGGCAGACTTCATGAATAAAAATAAATATATATCATGCATAAGAGATGCGTTTACAATTATGATGCCAATAATTATTGCTGGATCATTTGCTCTATTATTTAATATTTATATTTGCGGAAGTAATGGATTAGCTGGTATAAGTGGTTTCGAATGGTTAAGCAATTATTCTGGCATGTTCTCTACAGTGAATTATGCATGCATTAATGGTATGGCACTTTGGACTACATTAATTGTTGGATATTTATTGGGAAATAAAAATGGTCAAAAACCATTAGTAACAATGATTTTGGCGGGATGCTGTTTCTTAACACTATTAAATCCAGAATCTATTGCTTCTAATTTAGGGGCATCATCATTGTTTTTAAGCTTTTTTGCTAGTATCTTATCAATTACTCTTTTCTCAGCTTTAATGAAAAATGAAAAGATTAAGATTAAATTACCTAGCTCAGTTCCACCAATGATTTCAAACAGTTTTAATGCTCTTATTCCAGCTTGTATTACAATCTTTGCATTTGGTATCGCTGCTGGTGTTCTTTATGGATCAACAGGCATATATTTAAATGATATTATTTATACAGTAATTCAAAAACCTTTTAGTTCAATTGTTGGATCTCAACTTGGTGTAAGTTTAATTGTAATTTTTACACAATTATTATGGTGGTGTGGTATTCATGGTACTTTTGCTTTAAATCCAATTGTTAAACCTGTGCGAGCAGCTGCTTTAGCAGCAAATATTGCTGCAGTTGGTGCAGGTTTAATGCCTGAAGAGGCCTATACAACAGCGTTTATGCATTTATTTTGTAACCTTGGTGGTGGAGGAATAGTCATTTCTCTAGCATTAGCCATCTTAGCTTTTTCTAAAAAGAAAGAAGAAAAACAAATTTGTAAGATTTCTATGCTGCCTCTAATTTGTGGGATTTCAGAACCAGTAGTATTTGGATTACCTATTATGTTAAATACTACATATTTAATTCCGTTTGTCTTGGCTCCACTAGTTACAACTAATATTGGTTTCTTTGCTATAAAATCTGGATTCCTAACACCAAATTATGTTGAATCAGTTGCTGGTTTACCAATGTTTATTCAACAATTCATAGCTTATAATGGACAAATTTCAGCATTAGTATTAGTTGCAGTTAATATCATTGTTGCATTCCTTATTTATGCTCCATTTGTTATTATGGCAAACAAAAAGAATGAAAATGAAGTAGAAGAAGATGCATAGGATAACATTAAATATATGAAAGATAATTTTTTGTGGGGTGGAGCAGTAGCTGCAAATCAATGGGAAGGTGCTTATAATGTTGATGGGAAAGGTTTGAGTATTGCTGATGTGCAAACAGCTGGAGCCCATCGTGTCCCACGTTTAATTCATGATTATGTTCATCAAGATGTTTATTATCCAAGTCATGAAGGAATAGATTCATATAATCGCTATAAAGAAGATATTGCTTTATTTAAAGAAATGGGATTCAAATGTTTACGTTTTTCTATCAATTGGCCTAGAATTTATCCAAATGGAGATGAAAAAGAACCCAACGAAGCTGGATTAGCATTCTATGATAAATTTATTGATGAATTGCTACGAAATGATATAGAACCGGTAATCACTTTATCACACTATGAAACTCCACTTTATTTAGTTAATCACTATGGAAGTTGGAGAAATAGACAACTTATCGATTTTTTTGTGAATTATTGTAGAACAGTATTTTTACGATACAAAGGAAAAGTAAAATACTGGATGACATTTAATGAAATAAACGAGACGATGAATAAGAAAGAGCCATTTTTCCAAGCAGGACTTAGGTTTAAAGAAGGCGAAAATCCAAATGAAGTAAAAGTAATTGCAAGTCATAATATGTTTGTTGCATCAGCAAAAGTTGTAAAGTTAGCGCATGAGATAGATCCTGATTATAAAGTAGGGTGTATGGTTCAATATCCTACAACTTACGCCAATTCACCTAGGCCTGAGGACCAATTAGCGCTTAGATTTCAAATGATGCAAAACTGGTACTATACTGATGTAATGGCTAAGGGGTATTACACAAATTTATGTTTTGCTCAAATGAAGCGTTTAGGAGTTACATTGAAAATATCTAATGAAGACGCAGATATTTTGAAAGAAGGTTCGGTTGATTATATTGCATTTAGTTATTATTTTACATCTATAGCAAAAGCTGATAATACTTATGATTGTATTGTTACAAGAGATAATCCTTATTTAGAAAGAAATGATTGGGATTGGCCTATTGATCCAATTGGATTGAGAATCGCATTAAATGAACTATATGATCGATATCAATTACCATTGTTTATTGTTGAAAATGGAATTGGATTAGATGAACATCCAGATGAAAATGGATATCTTGAAGATAATAAGCGTATAGAATTTTTAAGAAGTCACATTAAACAGGTAGAAAAAGCAGTAGAAGAAGATTATGTTGATGTGATTGGATATACTACTTGGGGACCTATTGATATTATTTCCGTAGGCACAGGTGAAATGAAAAAGCGATATGGATTTATTTATGTTGATAAAGATGATCAAGGAAAAGGAACTTTAGAAAGAAGTAAAAAGAAGTCATTTGATTGGTACAAAGAAGTAATCGCTAGTAATGGAAAAGTCTTATAGTATTATACAAAATAAGACAATTTATCACATAAGAAAGCTATAATTTGGTATTCTATAAAAAGAGGCTTTAATGAAGTGAACCCCTAAAGTTGGACAAACTTAGATTTTGTCAAGCAAACTATGTAAGTTTTAAAACTATTTAATAATTATTCAGTTTATAGCTCTTAAAATTAGTAAAGATGAATCATGGCATAATGGAAAAATATCATGATTCATCTTTTGTTTTTTTACTAGTATTTTAGATATTTGTTTATTCGATCGGCAACTAAATCGTTTTCTAATTCTTTTATATTATTAAATGCTTTTAGAGATTTAAGACAGTATTGTATGCCTAAATCGTCAAGAGATAAGAGTTCCTCCAAAATCTACATTATCACGTACAAATTCTTTCGCAATATAGAAATAAGAAGCATTAGCTCTCTAGCCCTTAATGACATCGTATTCACTAGTGGCAATCCCATACTCATTAATGAATTCTTTAGATAATACCACATATCATTTGGAATCATCAGCATCTCTATGCTTCATCAATTCAGCTAAACAACTAAGAACATTGTATTCAGTAAAGTCTAATATTTTTAAATCAGTTGTATCTAACTTATATGTATGAACATATGCATTAGTATTATAGAGATTAGCTGTAGAATATTCTTTGGCTAATTCAAGATTTTCAAGTAAATAAAAATCATCACCAAATGTTGGATTGATTATTTTATTAGGACTACCATAACAAAGGATTATTTAGAATCCTAACTCATCATTAACTAGAATAAGATGCATTCTGTCGCTATGGCGAGAGAATCTAGTGATTAAGAACTGACAACAGATAGTGTCCATTGACTTACAGTTATAACATTTACCAGTTTGTTTACATGGTGTATTAACATCAAATCTTTGAGCGTTAGTAGTAGCCGCAACATTTCTAGCTCTTTTCATTGCGGTATCTAGATCAGGGCATACTTTATTAATACCAACGATAAAGATTACTTTCTTAGGACCTTGGCAAATGTAAGATACTCTATTAGAATTACCATCAATGTTTACCAAGATTCCATCTTGACTCATTGCGTTAACACTAGATAAGAAGATATCAGCACCATATCCTTTTAATAGAGCTTCTCTTCTGTCTAACTTGCTTCTATCAATATAGTTATAATCATCACTATTGTTAATAACATCAACAAGGCCAATATCAATAGCACTTTGACAACCACCCATAGTAACACTAGAACCCTTTGGCATTAATTCTAAAGCAAGTTTCAAAGCTTCTTCCTTATCCTTAGCATAGTATCCTTTAATATTTCTTGTTTCTAATTCTTTAATAACACTAGCTGCTAATAATTCATTTCTTTTAAAGACGTTCTCATTCATAATTTTTACCATTAAGGCGCCTTTCTGTCGCCTT
>OIZO01000268.1_pt1 | contig 38200 bp, 32 predicted proteins | sample 1588551 | NCBI WGS metagenome assembly OIZO01 (sample SAMN03283271) | human gut metagenome | biome: human-associated habitat; material: feces | host: Homo sapiens | place: Peru | collected 2012 | reverse complement strand
GTGGCAGATTCCAATCGAGCTGCGCCGCCGCATTCCCGACCTGCCTATCATCTGCGACCCGAGCCATATTGGCGGTCGACGCGAACTGATTGCTCCGCTTTGCCAGCAGGCTATGGACCTTGGCTTCGACGGACTTATGGTAGAGAGCCATTGCTCGCCCGACAGCGCATGGAGCGATGCCAAGCAGCAGGTTACTCCCGATGTGCTCGACTACATTCTCGGACTGCTCGTAGTGCGTTCGGAGACTGTCACTACTGAGGGCATTCACGAGTTGCGTAAGCAGATTGACGAACTCGACAACAGCTTGATGGAACTTCTTGCCAAGCGTATGCGTGTGTGCCGCGAGATTGGCCAGTACAAGAAGGAGCACAACATGACTATTCTTCAGACCGTACGCTACAACGAGATTCTCGACAAGCGTGGAGCACAGGGTTCGCTCTGCGGTATGGATTCGGAGTTTGTCAAGGAAATCTTCGAGCACATACACGAGGAGTCGGTAAGACAGCAGATGGAGATAATTAATCAAAAGTAAAAAGCGCTTCGCGAATTTTGAATTTTGAGTTTTGAATTTTGAATTATTCTCGGCTTCGCCTGCGATTTTGAATTTATGAGTTATGAATTCTCAATTCAGAAGTCGTCATTGGTGAGCAATTCAAAACTCAGAATTCAAAAACTCAAAATCGCCAACGGCGACCAATTCAAAATTCAAAACTCAAAATTAAAAACTCAAAAATGAAAATACTTGTTCTTGGTGCCGGCAAGATGGGCAGTTTCTTTCTCGACGTTCTCAGTTTCGACCATGAGACGGCTGTATACGAGAAGGATCCGAAGCGTATGCGCTTCACTTACAACTGCCAGCGTTTCACCACGCTCGACGAGATAAAGGAGTTCCAGCCGCAGCTCGTCATCAATGCCGTTACACTTAAATACACTATATCAGCCTTCAAGGAAGTGATGCCAGTGCTTCCCGACGATTGCATCATCAGCGACATATCGTCGGTGAAGACCAATCTGAAGGAATTTTACGAGCAGTCGGGACATCCATACGTCTCTACTCACCCGATGTTCGGTCCTACATTCGCCAACCTCGGACAACTCTCGGAGGAGAATGCCATCATCATTACAGAGGGCGACTATATGGGTCGCATATTCTTTAAGGACCTCTACGCACGATTGGGACTCAACATCTACGAGTACACCTTCGAGGAGCACGACAAGACCGTGGCATACTCATTGAGTACACCATTCGTCAGCACCTTCGTCTTCTCTGCCGTCATGAAGCATCAGGATGCGCCGGGCACAACATTCAAGCGCCATCTTCGCATAGCCAAAGGAGTGCTCAACGAGGACGACTATCTGCTTCAGGAAATTCTGTTCAACCCGTACACAAGCGGACAGGTGGCACAGATACGCGAAGAACTCGGCGAATTGATAGACATCATCGACAATAAGGATGCCAAGCGTATGAAGGCTTATCTCACAAAGATTCGCAACAACGTTAAGCAGGATATTGAGAATATATAATCCTCTATGAGTCTGTCGATACTTCTAATTTCCCTCTTCACATTTGTAGAACTCAACTGCGAGAACCTTTTCGACTGCCAGCACGACTCGTTGAAGAACGATACGGAGTTTCTGCCTGGCGGAGCTTATCATTGGACACGTACTCGCTATTGGCAGAAGCTTGATAGGATAGGGCAGACCATCTTGTCGTGTGGCGAACAGCAAGTGACCAACCGATTATCAGAGGGAGGAGTGAATAATGGCAAGTCTTGGCAGTTGCCCGATATGGTGGCTCTGTGCGAGGTGGAGAACGACAGCGTGCTGCATGATTTGACACGGCGCAGCTTGTTGCGCAATGCCTGTTACGAGTATGTTATGACCAATTCGCCCGACGAGCGTGGCATCGATGTGGCGTTGATGTATTCGCCCTATTCGTTCAGATTGATAGATAGTCACAGCGTAAGAGTGAACCCTATAAAGGGAATGCGCCCCACTCGCGACATTCTGTATGCTTCGGGTGTGACAGCTTCGGGCGACACTCTGCATGTCATAGTGGCGCATTTGCCGAGCCGTCGTGGTGGCGAGAAGTATTCACGCCCGTTCCGTATGGCTGCTGCCAGACAGGTGGCGGCAGTGGTAGACTCAATATATAATAATGTGTCGGCAGTAGCAAAGATAATCGTTGCTGGCGACTTCAACGACTACAGCAATTCGGAGAGTATACAGCTGTTGTGCAGCAAGCGTATGACCGAAGTGTCGAAAGAAGCCAAGGGATGCAATGGTGCCAAGGGAACTTATCGCTATCAAGGCTTGTGGGGTAGTCTTGACCACATACTTGTGAGTAGACCTTTGGCTGATATTTTAGCAGAGTGTTATGTCAACGATGCCGAATTTCTGATAGAAAGAGACGAGAAATATGGAGGCGTGAAGCCTCGTCGCAATTATCTCGGACCTCGGTATCTGAATGGCTTTAGCGACCATTTGCCCCTTGTAGCAAGGTTTAAGTGGTAAAGTGTATTGCTTACAAAACGAAAGTGTTTGCGTGTGATTTTATTGCAAATCGTATATTAATGCGATTTTTTAGAACGAAATTATTGGTAGTTATGCAAAATCTGATTACCTTTGCAGCAATAGATAGTGTTCAAGGATAGCTATTGTAGAAAATCGGCTTGCCCCTACGATGAATTCAAGGCGATAGATATGGGACACTTTATGCAAGAAAATAAAAGAAATAGATAAAATAAGAAACAATATGCAAATGAAACATCAGTTAAGAAGCGCAGTGTGTACCGAAGGCCGCCGTATGGCAGGAGCTCGCGCTCTTTGGGTAGCCGCAGGTATGAAACATGAACAGTTTGGCAAACCCATTATTGCTATTGTCAACTCGTTCACACAGTTTGTGCCAGGTCACACACATCTGCATGAGATTGGACAGATTGTGAAGAAGGAAATTGAGAGTATGGGTTGCTATGCTGCCGAGTTCAACACCATCGCCATTGACGACGGTATCGCTATGGGACACGACGGTATGCTGTATTCTTTGCCGTCGCGCGACATTATCGCCGACTCGGTGGAATACATGGTCAACGCCCACAAGGCTGATGCTATGATTTGCATTTCCAATTGCGACAAGATTACTCCGGGTATGCTTATGGCGTCGATGCGCCTAAATATCCCTACCGTGTTCTGTTCGGGCGGACCTATGGAGGCTGGACGATGGAACGGCGAGAATGCCGACCTTATCACAGCTATGATCAAGGGTGCCGACAAGACAGTATCTGACGACGAACTGGAGAAGATAGAGAAGTGCTCGTGTCCGGGATGCGGATGCTGCTCGGGCATGTTCACAGCCAACTCGATGAACTCTCTTACCGAGGCTATCGGTATGGCTCTGCCAGGCAACGGCACTATCCTCGCAACTCACAAGAACCGTATCGAACTCTTCAAGGCTGCTGCACGCCAGATTGTGAAGAATGCCTTCGCCTACTATCAGGACGGCGACGAGAGCGTGTTGCCGCGCAGCATAGCCACTCGCGACGCTTTCCTCAATGCCATGACTCTCGACATTGCCATGGGTGGCAGCACCAACACCGTGCTCCACTTGCTCGCTATCGCTCAGGAGGCTGAGACCGAATTCACAATGGCTGACATCGACCGCTTGAGCCGTCACGTGCCTTGCCTGTGCAAGCTCTCGCCAAATACTCAGAAGTATAGCGTACAGGAGTGCAACCGTGCAGGTGGCATTCTCGGAATATTGAACGAGCTGAACCGTGGCGGACTGATTCACGGCGACGTGAAGCGAGTAGACGGAATGACGCTTGCCGAGGCTATGGCTGAATACGACATTACAGGCGAAAGCATTTCTGCCGAAGCCGACCGCATTTATCACAGCGCACCGGGCAGAAAGTTCTCTACACAGATGGGTAGCCAGGATGCCCAGTGGGAGTCGCTCGACACCGACCGTGAGAACGGTTGCATCCGCTCGCTCTCTCATGCCTACACTAAGGATGGCGGACTGGCTGTACTCTTCGGCAACATTGCCCAGGACGGATGCGTGGTTAAGACAGCAGGTGTAGACCCGTCAATATGGAAGTTCAGCGGTCCTGCCAAGGTGTTCGACTCACAGGAGGCAGCTTGCGAGGGCATCCTCGGTGGCAAAATCAAGAGTGGCGACTGCGTTGTCATCACTCACGAGGGTCCGAAGGGCGGTCCGGGTATGCAGGAGATGCTCTATCCTACATCTTATATCAAGAGTATGCACCTCGGCAAGGAGTGCGCACTCATCACCGACGGACGTTTCTCGGGCGGTACGTCAGGACTCAGCATCGGACACATCTCGCCTGAGGCTGCAGCTGGTGGCAACATCGGAAAGATAAAGGATGGCGACATCATTGAGATAGACATCCCCAACCGTTCAATCAACGTGAAGCTCAGCGACGAGGAACTTGCAGCACGTCCGCAACAGCCGCTGACACGCGACCGCCATGTAAGCAAGGCATTGCGAGCATACGCCCAGAGTGTAAGCTCGGCAGATAAGGGTGGAGTGAGAATAATCTAAAAAACGAAGCCCTACCCCCGGCCCCTCCCCCGTAGGGAGGGGAGTGGTATGCTTTGTAGCTGACAAGGGGGCTGATGCGATGATGATTGACTGATAATATAATGTGAGAGAAATAAATAAGTGTAATAATAAAAATTCCCCGACGGTGGGGCTTTACAATATGGAACAGATTACAGGAGCAGAAGCCTTGATGCGCTCTCTCAAGAACGAGGGCGTTAAAACCATCTTCGGCTATCCCGGCGGAGCTATAATGCCGGTGTTTGATGCTCTCTACGACTATACGAGAGGAGAGAAGAAAGCTTTCGACCATATACTCGTGCGTCATGAACAGGCGGCTGCACATGCAGCTGAGGGTTTCTCGCGCGTTAGTGGTGAGGTAGGAGTGTGCTTGGTTACGAGCGGTCCGGGCGTTACCAACACTTTGACAGGTGTTGCCGATGCCATGATTGACTCTACGCCTATTGTCGTCATTGCCGGACAGGTGGGCGTGAGCGCACTTGGCACTGACGCTTTTCAGGAGGTCGACCTCGTAGGTTTGGCTCAGCCTATCAGCAAATGGAGCTATCAGATACGTCGTCCCGAGGATATAGCATGGGCCATAAGCCGTGCATTCTACATTGCACGCACAGGTCGTCCGGGACCGGTCGTAATCGACTTCCCCAAGAGTGCACAGGTGAGCACATGCGAGTGGCAGCCGGCTAAGGTTACGTCGGTACGCAGCTACGACCCTTATCCAAAGATTCAGGACGACCATGTGGCAGCAGCAGCCCAGCTTATCAACAATGCCAAGCGTCCGTTGGCGCTTGTAGGTCATGGAGTGGAATTGGGTGGAGCGCAGAACGAACTCGTAGAGTTTCTTGAGAAAGCCGATATTCCGGCTGCACGCACCTTGTTAGGCTTGTCGGCTTTGCCGTCCGACCATCCGCTCAACGTCGGAATGCTTGGCATGCACGGCAGCTATGCTCCTAACGTAATGACCCAGCAGGCAGATGTTATTATAGCCATAGGTATGCGTTTCAGCGACCGTGTGACTGGTCGTCTCGACACATACGCCAAGCAGGCTAAGATAATACATCTCGACATCGACAATGTAGAGATTGACAAGAACGTGAAGACCGACGTGTCGGTAGTAGGCGACTGCAAGATGTCGTTGCCAGCCATAACCCGACTGCTCAACAAGAACGAGCACACCGAGTGGATAGAAGGCTTCAAGCCTTATCTCCAGCAGGAGACCGAGAAGGTCATCGAGCCAGCCATTCATCCTAAGGAAGGACCGCTGCTCATGGGCGAGGTAGTGAATGCCGTGGCTGAGGCTACCGATGGCGAGGCTGTTCTGGTTAATGATGTCGGACAGAACCAGATGTTCTCTTGCCGTTATTTCAAGTACAAGCGCAAGCTGAGTGTAGTGACAAGTGGCGGACTCGGCACAATGGGATTCGGACTTCCGGCTGCTGTAGGAGCTACATTCGGTGCTCCCGACCGCACTGTCTGCCTCTTCACAGGCGACGGCGGTTTCCAGATGAGCATTCAGGAACTTGGCACCATTATGGAGCAGCAGGCACCGGTCAAGGTGATACTGATGAACAACAACTACCTGGGCAACGTGCGCCAGTGGCAGGACATGTTCTTCAATCATCGCCAGTCGTTCACCAAGATGCTCAATCCTGACTATCGTCAGATATGCAGCGGCTATCATCTCAACTACGATGTAGTGATTGACCGTGGTGACCTTCATGCTGCCATCGACAAGATGCTCGCCACTCCCGGTCCGTACATCCTCGAATGTGCCATTAAGGAGGAGGACAACGTGCTGCCGATGACACCTCCCGGAAAGAGCGTTGACGAAATGCTGCTTGAGATAAATATTTAGTGTTAGTTAATAATTAAAGAAAAATGGAACTATATACATTGCTGGTTTACTCGGAAAACATAGCTGGTATACTGAATCAGATTACCGCTGTGTTCACCCGTCAGCAGGTCAACATAGAGAGTCTGAACGTTTCGGCTTCGAGCATAGAGGGAATACATAAGTACACCATCACGGCATGGAGCGACGAGGAACAGATAATTAAGATTACCAAGCAGATAGAGCGCAAGATTGACGTTATCAAGGCCGACTACTATCTCGACAACGAGCTCTTCATCCATGAGATTGCCATCTACAAGATTTCAACACCGGTGATGATGGAGAACCCGGAAGTGTCGCGCGTGATACGTCGAAGCGGTGCGCGTATGATGGAGGTCAACCCCACATACGCCACAGTACAGATAGCAGGACTTACTGATGACGTGCAGAACCTCTTCAATGCCCTCAACTCCTTCGGATGTCTGCTGCAATACTCACGCTCGGGCCGTATTGCCGTGACACGTAGCATGGACGAGCCTGTGTCGGAGTATCTGCATAAGAATAAGAATATGTAAAAACAACAAGCCCTACCTCCAGCCCCTCCCCCGAAGGGGGAGCGGTACGTGGGGCTTTTATCAATCTATCTTTATGAATCTACTAAGCAAAATCGGAAGCTACGACTTCCTCGTGGAACCATTCCACTGTGATTTCTCCAATCACATCTTTATCGGACACTTGGGCAATCATCTGCTCAATGCCGCCGACTTCCACTCCAACGAGCGAGGCTACGGCATGGACTATCTCAACACCGTACACAAGACATGGGTGCTATCGCGCTTCGTAATGGAGATGAACGAGATGCCCGAAGCCTACGACCGCATCACCATCGACACATGGGTGGAGAATGTCATGAAGTTCTTCACAAGCCGCAATTACGCTATCCGCAACAAGGAGGGCAAGGTGTATGGCTACGGACGCAGTATCTGGGCAATGATTGATACCGACTCGCGCCAGCCCGTAGACATTCTGCAGGAGCGTGACGGACTCATCACGAAGTATATCGAAACCGAGAAAGAGTGTCCCATCGAACCGTTCAAACGTGTCAAGGTGGCTAAGACTGCCGAGTGCATACACCACGTCAAGACTCACTACAGCGATGTCGACGTGAACGGCCATATCAACTCCGTGAAGTATATAGAGCACATCCTCGACATGTGGCCCGTCGAATGGTATAAGACCCATCGTCTGAAGCGTCTCGACATAGCGTATGTAGCCGAATCGTACTTCGGCGACACGCTCCACTTCTCAGTAGAGCGACGCTCCGACGAAGAGTGCGACATATTGGTGCAGAAGACATCCGACGAATGCCCCGAAATGAAGGAAGTGTGCCGATGCAAACTTACATTTGCTAAGAAATAATAGGAATATCCTCAAATCGAGTAGCAGGAAAAGCAAAAATGTGCTTACCTACTACTCGATTTTTTTGTAGCTATAGTCATAATTGAAAAATAGTTTAAATCCCAATCGGTCATTAGAAAAAACTTTAACTAAAACTCCCAACATCTATAATTATCTAAAAATTTTGCTTTTTGAATTTATTGTTGTAGATTTGCGGTGAGATATGTTTTAACTAATAAATGTGATTATGTCAAAGATTAAGGAAAACGGCATACTCTCCGGTCACACTGGGAGGTTTGTATATAGAGAATTGAATGGTAAGCAGGTGGTGCAGTCGATGCCATCACATTATCGTGATGCAAATACTGATGCGCAAAAGAAGCAGAGAAGCGGCATGAGAAACATACTTGCTTACTACCGTTTGTTGAAGGATGTGATAGTGGAACAGTTTGAAGATTCTTCAGGTGTAAGGAAGTCTCCCTATCATAGTTTCGTTCATCACAACATATTGTTGTCTCCAGTTGAATTGCCTCAGGCCGAATACAACAAAGGTCTTAGTGTTCTTGCTCCATATATAATTTCATTCGGTTCATTGCCACCACTTGAAGTGGCTGTCGAAGATAATAGTCTACGGTTCTGTATGAAGAGTGAAGAATGGGTGAAAGGGGACATCCTCCGACTTATCAAGGTAGAATGTCCCGTTTCAGGCAACAATACTCCATCGTCATTGGATGCAACCTATGTTGATGAAGTGATAAATGAGCCAGAGAACAAGCTGATAATGACCTCTCGACTACCTCATGGAGCCTATGCCTATGTTCATATTCGCAACGTCGTTAGTCGTAGCCTTGTGTCGTCACAGCGTTTGTTGTTGATATAGCATTCCCTTCTTCGTTGTTCCTTCGTTCGTTCTTCGTTCATCCTCCGTAGTGAACTCGATCTACCTCCGTAGTGAACTCGATCTACCTTCGTTAACGAAGCGAAGGCATAACGAAGGCATAACGGAGGCATAACGGAGGTATAACGAAACCATAACGGAGATGTATTGAAGAGCGGACGAAGAAGGAACGAAGATGTTTATGTCTTGCTATTCATTAGTTAAATGGTATTCATTTTTGTTTTTAACCCAATAGGTTTATAATTCGGGATTTTTAATTATATTTGCAACTTAAATAGCCATAGTAGTTATATAAAACTAAATACGCCTAAGGAAATAAGTATATAGTAAAGTTCTCTATAGTGTAAATAACAAAAAGTAATAAGATATGCCAGTACAAAGTGAAGCTGCCCTCGAAAACGGACTTATAGATACTCTTCAAAAGATGAACTACGAGTATGTTCATATTGAAGAGGAGAAGAACCTGTCTGCCAATTTCAAGAAACAGTTGGAGAAACACAACAAGAAGAAGTTGGAAGAATTGGGGCGTACCGAATTTACAGAGTCTGAGTTTGAAAAGATACTTATATATCTTGAAGGTGGCACTCGCTTTGAAAAGGCAAAGAAACTGCGAGACCTCTTTCCTCTTGAACTGGAAAGCGGTGAACGCTTATGGGTGGAGTTCTTGAACCGCACTCACTGGTGTCAGAACGAGTTCCAAGTTTCCAATCAGATTACGGTTGAGGGCAGAAAGAAGTGTCGTTACGATGTGACGATACTTATCAACGGATTGCCACTGGTTCAGATAGAACTGAAGCGTAGGGGGGTGGAATTGAAACAGGCATACAACCAGATACAGCGTTATCACAAGACTTCTTTCCATGGACTGTTTGATTACATCCAGTTGTTTGTCATATCTAATGGTGTGAATACTCGCTATTTCGCCAACAATCCGAATAGTGGCTATAAGTTTACGTTCAACTGGACGGATGCCGCCAATGTGCCTTTCAACGACTTGGAGAAGTTTGCCACAGTGTTCTTCGACAAGTGCACGTTGGGCAAGATTATCGGTAAGTATATCGTCTTGCATGAGGGTGACAAGTGTCTGATGGTGCTTCGCCCTTATCAGTTCTATGCAGTGGAGAAGATTCTCGACCGTGTGGAAAACTCCAACGATAATGGTTATATCTGGCATACAACAGGTGCAGGTAAGACCTTGACATCATTCAAGGCAGCCCAACTCGTATCAGAGTTGGACGATGTTGACAAGGTGATGTTTGTGGTTGACCGCCACGACCTCGACACGCAGACCCAAGCCGAATACGAGGCTTTTGAACCTGGTGCCGTTGACAGTACCGACAACACAGACGAGTTGGTGAAGCGTCTGCACAGTAATTCAAAGATTATCATTACCACCATACAAAAGCTCAATGCTGCTGTAAGCAAGCAGTGGTATAGCAGTCGTATTGAGGAAATACGCCATTCTCGTATCGTGATGATATTCGATGAGTGTCATAGAAGCCATTTCGGAGATTGCCACAAGAACATCGTGAAGTTCTTCGACAACACGCAGATATTCGGTTTTACTGGTACTCCTATATTTGTTGAGAATGCGGTAGACGGACATACCACAAAGGAAATCTTCGGCAACTGTCTTCACAAATATTTGATAAAGGATGCCATTGCCGATGAAAACGTGCTTGGTTTTCTTGTGGAGTATTACCACGGCAATGAGGATGTGGATAATGCCGACCAAGACCGCATGACAGAAATAGTCAAATTCATCCTTAATAATTTCAATAAGTCAACATTCGATGGAGAGTTTGACGCATTGTTTGCCGTGCAGTCAGTGCCGATGCTAATCCGTTACTACAAGATATTCAAGAGCCTCAACCCGAAGATCAGAATCGGAGCGGTGTTCACATACGCTGCAAACAGCAGCCAAGACGACGAACAGACAGGCATGAACACCGGTGGCTTTGCAAGTGACAGCACAGGCGAGGCAGACGAACTGCAAGCCATCATGGATGACTATAATAATATGTATGGCACAAGTTTCACTACCGAGAACTTCCGTGCATATTACGATGACATCAACCTCCGCATGAAGAAAAAGAAGGCTGACATGAAGCCTCTTGACCTTTGCTTGGTTGTCGGTATGTTCCTTACTGGCTTTGACAGCAAGAAACTTAATACACTCTATGTTGACAAAAACATGGAGTATCACGGATTATTGCAAGCGTTCAGCCGTACCAACCGTGTGTTGAACGAGAAGAAGCGTTTTGGCAAGGTGGTTTGCTTTCGCGACCTGAAGAGCAAAGTGGACGAAGCCATCAAGCTATTCAGCAATGGCACCCCACTGGAAGACATCGTGCGCAAGCCCTTCGATGAGGTGAAGCGTGACTATCAGGAACTTACTAAGGACTTCTTGAAGCATTATCCCGAGCCTCACTTCGTGGACTATCTTCAGAGCGAGAACGATAAGAAGCAGTTTATCCTCGCTTTCCGTGATATCATCAAGAAGCACGCTGAGATACAGATTTATAATGAGTTTGAGAAGGAGGCCAATGACCTTGGCATGACCGAACAGCAGTTTATGGACTTCCGCAGCAAGTATCTTGACATATACGATTCGTTTGCCGCTAAACCGACAGAACAGTCAAGCGGTTATAAAGCTCAGGAGGACGAATCATGTATGGCTTCCGAACCAGACCCGAGTGAGAATGATGCTACTGGGCTGGGAGACATCGATTTCTGCTTGGAACTGCTGCATAGTGATATCATCAATGTGGCTTACATTTTGGAACTGATTGCGGATCTCAACCCATACAGTGAGGACTACACAGAAAAGCGTAAGCACATTATTGACACGATGATTAAGGATGCCGAACTCCGCAGTAAGGCAAAACTCATTGACGGCTTCATACAGAAGAACGTGGATGATGACCGTGACAACTTCATGGCTCGCAAGCAAAAGGCAGACGGAACGAGTGACCTCGAAGAACGGTTGAACAACTACATAGTCACAGAGCGTAACAATGCCGTAAATATGCTTGCAAAGGATGAAGATTTGGATGCTTCCGTTCTCAATCATTACCTCTCGGAGTATGACTACTTGCAAAAGGAACAGCCAGAAATCATACAAGAGGCATTGAAAGAGAAACACTTGGGACTGATAAAGAAGCGTAAGGCTTTAACAAGAATACTCGACCGACTACGTACCATCGTCAGAACATTCAGTTGGGAATAAACATAATAAAGAATAAAGAAACAACAATATATGAGCGAAGAATTACAACAAAAACTCCGTGACCAACTTTGGGAAGTTGCCAACAAACTGCGTGGCAATATGTCTGCCAGTGACTTCATGTACTTCACCCTTGGCTTTATCTTCTACAAGTATTTGTCGGAGAAGATAGAGCAACACGCCAATGACGCATTGGTGGATGATGAAGTCACATTCAAAGAACTCTGGGCAATGGAGAAAGACGAAGATGTGGAAAATTCGAGCTTTGCTCGCCTGAGCACCGCTGAAAGAAAGGCAATGTGCGAAGAACTTCAGGAGGTTGTCAAGACCGAATGTCTGGAGAATATCGGCTACTTCATTGAACCAAACTTCCTGTTCTCGTCTGTCATCGAGAGCATTAAGAGAAAGGAGAACATTCTGCCGATGCTCGAACGCTCACTGAAGCGTATTGAGGACAGTACCCTCGGACAGGACAGCGAAGAAGACTTTGGCGGTCTATTCTCTGACATTGACCTTGCTTCACCCAAGTTGGGCAAGACTGCCGATGACAAGAATACTTTGGTCAGCAACGTTCTTCTTGCCCTTGATGATATTGACTTTGGTGTGGAAGCATCGCAAGAGATTGACATTCTCGGTGATGCCTACGAGTATATGATTAGCCAATTTGCCGCGGGTGCAGGCAAGAAAGCTGGTGAGTTCTACACTCCTCAGGAAGTGAGCCGTATCTTGGCAGAGATCGTAACCATCGGTCACGCTCGTCTGCGCAATGTCTATGACCCTACTTGTGGTAGTGGTTCGCTGTTGCTCCGTGCAGCAAGCATAGGTCATGCAAACGAGATTTTCGGACAGGAGAAGAATCCTACGACATACAACTTGGCTCGTATGAATATGCTTCTTCATGGCATAAAGTTTAGTAACTTCCGCATAGAGAATGGCGATACTTTGGAGGCTGATGCTTTTGGCGATACACAGTTTGACGCAGTGGTAGCAAATCCTCCCTTCTCTGCCGAATGGAGTGCTGCCGACAAGTTCAACAACGATGATCGTTTCAGCAAGGCTGGACGTTTGGCACCACGCAAGACTGCCGACTACGCCTTTATTCTCCACATGATTTACCACCTCAATGAGGGTGGCACTATGGCTTGTGTCGCTCCTCATGGCGTGTTGTTCCGTGGTAATGCCGAGGGCGTAATCCGCCGTTTCCTCATTGAGAAAAAGAACTATGTGGATGCCATCATCGGTCTGCCTGCCAACATCTTCTATGGCACAAGCATCCCGACATGTATCTTGGTGTTCAAGAAATGCCGTAAGGAGGATGACAACATACTGTTCATTGATGCCAGCAAGGAGTTTGAAAAGGTCAAGACCCAGAACAAGCTCCGTCCGCAGCATATCAAGAAGATTGTTGACACCTATCGTGAGCGCAAGGAGATAGAAAAATACAGCCATCTCGCCACACTGCAAGAAGTGGCAGAGAACGACTACAACCTCAACATTCCTCGTTACGTTGATACTTTCGAGGAAGAAGAGCCTATTGACATTCATGCCGTCATGAAGGAAATCAAGGATTTGGAAGCCAAACGAGCCGACCTTGACAAGGAGATTGAAGGGTATTTGAAAGAGTTGGGATTGGTGGAATAGGCTTTTTTACCAAGTTGGTAAAATTTTAGAAGATTTTCAATATGGCTGAGAAAGATAATATACCAGAAATGCGTCCTACGTTTGATGCAATCCGCAGGACTGACGAAAACAACAAGGAATATTGGAGTTCGCGCGACCTTTGTAATGCTATGGGATATTCTACTAACTGGAAATTCCAAAATGTCATAAATAAGGCAATTGCCGTAGCCAATCAAAAAGGCATGAAGATTGATGACCATTTCAACCAAACGGTTGATATGGTTAAGCTCGGTAGTGGTGCATATAGAAAGGTGAACATATTCCGTTTGTCTCGTATGGCGTGCATGATTATAGCTGAAAATGCAGACGGAAAGAAACCTCTGGTGCAACAAGCAAGAGAATATTTTTCGCAGTCCGTTTCTACCACAGAACTTATTCAAAACTCGCTGGAATCCAACATATTGCTGTATAAAACAGCACAAGGCGAAACCCGCATTGAAGTGATATTCAATAACGAGACATTTTGGATGTCGCAAAAACGCATGGCAGATTTGTTTGGCGTAGACCGAGCAACGATTGCTTATCACCTTTCTCAAATTTATGAAAGTGGAGAACTTACAAAAGAGGCAACTTGTAGAAAAATTCAACAAGTTCAACTTGAGGGTGAGCGTGATGTTGAACGTACTCCTTTGTTCTACAACCTTGATGCCATTATTGCCGTAGGTTACCGTGTGAACAGCTATCAAGCAACTCAATTTCGTATATGGGCAACTTCTGTGTTGAAGGAGTTTATCATCAAGGGGTATGTACTTGATGACGAACGCTTGAAACAAGGCAAGCATTTCGGCAAGGACTACTTTGATGACTTGTTAGAACGCATCCGTGAGATACGGACGTCTGAACGTCGCTACTATCAGAAGATAACGGATGTATATGCAGAGTGTAGTGCTGATTATGATGCAAAATCAGAAAGTACCAAATTGTTCTTCAAGATGGTGCAGAATATGATGCACTTGGCTGTCACACATCATACCGCAGCAGAGATTGTCTTTAACAGAGCTGATGCCGAACAACCACACATGGGGCTTACCACATGGGAAAAAGCACCTAACGGACGAGTACAAAAGTCTGACACAATTGTTGCCAAAAACTATTTGTTTGATACCGAACTTAATCAACTCAATGCCATAACTACTTCATTCCTTGACCTCGCAGAAACTCGTGCTCAACGCCATATCATTACAACAATGGAAGATTGGCGAAAGCGACTTGCCCAGTTCCTTGCGGCAATGGACTATGAGGCAAACCCTTCGGCAGGAACTGTTTCGCAAGATGAAGCAAGAGCAAAGGCTTATGGAGAATATGAGAAGTACAAGCTCATCCAAGACCGTTCATATATTTCTGATTTCGACAGATTTAATAATGGTGATGACGATATGCCTCTGCTTCCTTTCGAACTCAATCCAAAGGAAATTTAAAATAAAAATTTGTCTACCAAGCTAGTAGACTATTTCAGAACCATCAATTAAGGATTTAAAATGACAACAAAAATAAATAACGAACATAAAAAAGTTTATGTCCCAAATCTCAGATTCCCTGAGTTTCAGGGGGAGTGGGAAGAACTTGGGCTTTCAGAACTTCTTGATTTCAAGAATGGATTAAACCCCAAACTAGACAAATTCGGCAAGGGTATAAAGTTCATTTCTGTCATGGACATTCTTAATAATGCAGTCATTACATATGATTGCATTAAGGCTTCTGTTGATGTAACGGAGAAAGAATTATCTGACTTTTCTGTTGAAAAAGGAGATATATTATTCCAACGCAGTTCAGAAACTTTGGAGGATGTTGGTAGAGCGAATATTTATATGGATGATAAAACTGCTGTATTTGGAGGTTTTGTTATTCGTGGAAAGAAAAAAGGAGAATATGCCCCACAATACTTCAATTATTTGTTGCGAAGTCCGTTTGCTCGCAAAAGAATAATTCCAATGGGTGCAGGTGCGCAACATTTTAATATTGGGCAAGAAGGATTGAGCAAAGTAAAACTGCACTTTGCAAATATAGAAGAGCAAAAGAAAATTGGCAAAATGCTCTCTTTGCTTGACGAGCGCATAGCAACCCAAAACAAAATCATTGACAAGTTGCAGTCCTTAATAAAGGGAATGGAGGACAATTTGTTGGATAATCCTTTGTGGGAAAAGACATATTTACGTTCATTTATGCAATTCTTCCCAACCAATTCGCTATCATGGGAGCAACTGAGTTATAAAGAAGGTGCAATTAGAAATCTACATTATGGTTTAATACATGGTTTTCAGACACGTGGAATTAACTCTGCCTCTTTACCGATGATTAAAAATGAAGCAATACCTAAGCAATATACATTGTGCCAAGAAGGAGATGTTGCTTTTGCAGATGCTTCAGAAGATACTGGCGAAATAGCTAAATCCGTTGAATTTGTTGATACTATTGAAGGTGATACAATCTGTGGATTACATACTATTCATGGTCGTGATATAAAGAACAGGACAGTTGTAGGCTTCAAAGGTTTTGCATTTAATTCTCGTTATTTCCATAATCAAATCAAGCGATTGGCACAGGGGACAAAAGTGTTTTCAATAACAGCAAACAACCTTTCTTCTTGTTATGTATATCTTCCTGATTTAGAAACTCAAAAAGCTATAGTTAAATTACTGAAAGCTTATGAAGCGCAACTTATAGTAAGTAGAAAGACTTTGAAACAATACGAAAAACAAAAGCAGTATCTGCTTCGCCAGATGTTCATATAAACATCTGACGGAGCAAATATTGCTTTTGTATTGACAACTGAGCAGCATAAGCTTCTTCGTCCTCGATTTTTCTTTCAAAGGTTCCAATTACTTTTACTATATATTGCTGGTGCTCTTTTGGCGGAATAGTAATCTTCATTCTGAGCCACTCATCTACATTAATAGAACGTCCATCACGAATACCATATGTCACAAGAACCAAAGACTTTATAAATCTTTGAGAAGTGAAATAATTGGATAAATAGCCATATTCTAAAAGACTATTTGGATGCAGTATTGTATATGCAGGACTACACACACCCAACTTATCAGAAAAAGCGAAACCTCCTTGAAATGAACGCAAATGAATAACGTAATCTCCTTTTCTGACGATCTTGTAAGTATTAATATTGCTACGTTCAAATTGAATATCCAAATTTAAGTCATCTCTATTCACCATGCCTTTTTCTTGGCTTGCAGAAAGAATATTGGAATATTCCATTTGTTTGTTACGCTCATTTATAACATCAAACAATTGTCCATATGAGTATTTTTTGCCTTGAATTTCAGAGTATACCTTTTCAATAATTGCGCACTTTAGCTTCTTCAAATCCTCAATGATTTTGTTTTGGGTTGCGATACGCTCATCGAGTGAACGTAGTAATTGAGCTATTACGATTTGTTCTTCCTTGCAAGGCAAATATACTTGTGTCTTTTTTAAGTCTGCAAAAGGAGGTATATTTTTTATAGCAGAACCATTACTGTAAATTTTAGAGAACTTATCAATCATTGAAGAAAATACTGTTATAAAAATCTCCTTGTTCACGACTTCGTTGTTTACTCGTACTCTCATTAATGCTTGATTAAAAACACCTTCTTCCGCATCTTTCGGTAATTCATAAACTTCCCCGATAGTTCCTGCGCATGAAACAATCAAATCACCTGCTTTTGCAACAAATTGTTTCATGTGTGCATTGAAGTAATCTTTCGTGATATAATATCTGCTCAGAGTCCAGTCTTTTTTTATTGCATTTTGTTGTTCATAAACCTTTATTGCATTCTCACTTTGTGGAACAAAAAGATCTTTCTTCAATGCACTTCCAAATGGACCTTTCTTATATTGTGCTATTTCATCAAATGTAAACGTCTCCCACTCCCCATGAAACTCAGGGAATCTGAGATTTGGGACTAAAAATATTGATTTTCTCTAATTATATATGTACACCTTCAAAATTAAGGATTACAATGACAACAAAAACAATTAGAGAAATTGCGTTGGCTTGGAAAATAGACAAGCAACGCTACGTTAAGCAGTCTACATACGCTGCTTATGTGTTAATTCTGGAGAATCACATTCTTCCATCATTTGGCGATTGTGAGGCTCTGAGTGAGAAACTTGTGCAGGAGTTCGTTTTGCAGAAACTCAATGGCGGACTCAGCATCAAAACGGTGAAGGACATCTTGATCGTCCTGAAAATGGTGATGAAGTTCGGAGTAAAGAACGAATGGATGAACTATTGCGAGTGGGACATCAAGTACCCTACGACAGAGACTAATAAGGAGATTGAGGTGCTGACGGTGGCACACCATAAGAAGATCCTCGATTTCATCAAACAGAACTTCACATTCCGCAACCTCGGTATCTATATCAGTCTGACCACAGGCTTGCGTATCGGAGAGATATGTGGTTTGAAATGGTCGGACATCAACACCGACAACGGCACAATTACCGTGAACCGCACCATTGAGCGCATCTACATTGTGGAGGGCGAATGCAAGCACACAGAGTTGGTCATCAACACACCAAAGACCAAGAACTCATGCCGTGAGATACCGATGAACAAGGAACTGCTGGCGATGGTGAAACCACTGAAAAAGGTGGTAAACACAGACTTCTATGTACTGACCAACGAGGAGAAACCGACAGAGCCACGCACCTATCGCAACTATTATCATCGGCTTATGAAACGTCTTGACATTCCTCGGCTGAAATATCACGGACTACGCCACAGCTTTGCTACACGCTGCATAGAAAGCAACTGTGACTACAAGACCGTAAGCGTGCTGCTCGGTCATGCCAACATCACTACAACCCTTAACCTCTATGTTCACCCGAACATGGAACAAAAGAAAAAGTGTATCACCAAGATGTTCAAGTCTCTTGGAAAATAAGGCATGAACGATAAATACCAAAAGGAAGTGAATTATCTAATAAGAGACAACTGTGACATGTAGTCAATATAAACCACATACGGTCTGAACAAGACTAATAGCTCATGTAGCTATCAGCCGTTCAGACCGTCTGTTTTTGTTTAGAAGCTATTCTATATACTCTTTACTTCGTAGCAAACTTGAAGCTGCGGAAGTATACTTTTAGGTCTTCGCCTGAGGTGTTGGTGAGGCGAAGCTTTTTGGCCTTCAGGCCGTCAATCTCTGAGCCGGTGTTCACTACAGTCTTTCGGCGCTGGTTCATGCTGAGGCTGATGGGCTGCCATGCGCCACCTGTGAAGACTTCGAGCTTGAACTTACGGGCAATGTTCTCCACGTCGAAGTTGAAGTCCATACCGTTGAGCGTTACCTCGTGGTCGGTCTCTATCTCGATGAATCCGTCCTTCTGCCAGTTGATAACCTCGTTTGAAGGGGCAACCATGACGTTGGTGTTCTTGATGCTGATAGGCAGCAGGCGCAGCTGGTCGACGTTGCTCGTGAGCTTGTATGGCATGTATTCAGCCACATTTGAGAGCGTGGTGCCGTTCTGCCTGTTGTAGTTGTCGACTGCCAGGGTGAAGAGCTTATGAAGTGTGGGCAGCATAACCTTTGTACCAACCTTGATGCCGGGCTGAAGAGCGTGGCGCACGTCGGAGTTTTCAAGCTCGAACATCTGCTCCTGAATAGATGTTGCCTGGCGGTAGAGATTGTCGAAGCTGACGGCAGGGTTGCCCTGGAACATCATTACGACCGTAGTGCCGTAGTCGGCAAGGTTCTTGGCTTGCAGCAGCCATGGACGCAGTTCGCGTATAAGTTCCTTGTTGGTCTTGTCGGAAAGCAGGAGGTCGCAAGCGTTCTTGAGTTGCAGACACTTGGCATTGATCTCTTCAATAGCCTTGCGGTCGCCCTTTACGGCAGCTGCTGCCACATCTTTCAGTTCCTCGCCCTCATCGCGGCGGAATCCGTGTCCGTTCTGTCCTAAATCCTTATTATATAAGGCGAAAGTGCGCAGAGCCTCGGCATTGGCAGGCAGCAAGTCGTTGATGCCCTTGAGCCAGTCGGTCTCGGCATCGTAAGCCTTCATGTTCCATGTGTAGTCGGCTATGCCATAGAGCGAGATTTTTGAAGCCTCGGCATGTTCCATTGGGTTAGACACAAATCCCGACACGTCGTCGGCGATGTCCTTGCCGTTGCCGTAGGCTGGACCGAGCAGAATGTGGTCTCTCACGAAGTCGCTCACGGGGAAGTTCCACCAGATGTAAGCCTTGCGGTCGATACGGCTGTTGATCCACTGCATCGACTCCTTGTCAATGCAATGCACCACGGAGTTGCCCGTCCACATAATGCGTATGTCCTTGTTCATCTTGGTGCCGAGTGTGCGCAGATAGCCCTTCTCGTCGTTAGCCCAAGCACGGTTGTATTCGGTAGGACACATAATGAGTGGCGAGATGTCCTTATGGCGGTTAATGAAGTTGTCGTCGACATAGTTGAGCAGTTCGGCTTGCTTGTCGGCCTTGGCGCCCTCGCCCCAGATATCGTCGAAGAATACGGCGAATGAGCGTATGCCGAGGGCGTACATCATTTCGAGCTTGTTGATGAGGTTGTCGCGGTCTTCGTTGTTCCACTTGATGTCAACGCCCGGATGTATTGCCCAGTAGAAGTTTACACCATTCTGCTTCGACACCTCGTTGAGTTCCTTAATGCGGTTGGCCTCGTCGGTAGGGTAGGGCTTGCGCCACTGGTCGCGATGATAGGGGTCGTCCTTCGGTCCGTAGATGTATGTGTTCATCTTGTTGCGACCATAGAAGGCAATCTGGCTGAGGCGGGCCTCGTGGCTCCACGGTGTGCCATAGAAACCCTCTACAGTTCCGCGGAAGTCAACGTCGGGCCAGTCGGTAACGGTGCCTTTCTCAAGCTTGCCCTTGGCTATTGAGCCGAGTAATGTCTGCACGCCGTAGAAAAGTCCTTCCTCGTCGTTGCCTATGATTACGGCTCCCTTGTCGCTGATGCTCAGCCAGTAGCCCTCTGCCTTTTGGGGGAGATGCTTGGCGTATACCTTGACACATTTGTCGCCCTTGATGCCAAGTGTTATGGTGTACTTGGCGTTGGGTTCAACCTTTATGCCATTCTTTAAAGTGGCAACGGCAAACGAGTTGTCTCGGTTGTTGCTGGTCTTGATACTAACGCTTTGTGGCAACTGTGCAAATCCTGTGCTCTGTATGTTCTGCGGCACGGGATTGACAAGTTTGAACTGGGCTTTGGCGGGCATTGTGCCAGCCAAGGCAAGTGCGGAGATGATTCCGATGGTCAGTTTGTTCATTTTATTTGTATGTGTTTTGATTGTCTATAATAGATATGGTTTATTTTGTTTTGCAAACTTACATAAAAAAGTAAAGAAGTAAAAAAGTAAAAAGGTAAAAAAAGTAAAAGAGTGAAAAGTGAAAAGTGTTGTCAGAATGGCACATAAACGAACGAATTGTGCAGAAGTGAAATTAATTTGTAAAAAACTGATATAAAAATTTGCAGGTTACTTATAATTTATTATCTTTGCACTCGTAAAAGGAACAAAATAACACCTCGACCAGTATAAAAACACTCCAATCAATAGTTTGCAAGACAACTAATATAAAGGAAATATATAAACCCGCGGTCGTCAGTTTGACCGCACAAAACAATTGTAGTATGGCACAAATGAATTTCGGTGGCGTTGTAGAGACTGTAGTCACCAGCAAAGAGTTTTCATTGGAAAAAGCACGTGAAGTTCTTAAAAACGAAACAATTGCCATTTTGGGATACGGTATTCAGGGACCTGGTCAGGCAGGTAACTTGCGCGACAACGGATTTAATGTAATCGTTGGTCAGCGTCCAGGCAAGACTTATGACAAGGCTGTAGCCGATGGTTGGGTGCCGGGCAAGACTCTGTTCTCTGTAGAAGAGGCAGCCGAGAAGGGTACTATCATCTGCATGCTTCTTTCTGACGCTGGTCAGATTGCAGTATGGTCGAAAATCAAACAATATCTCACACCGGGCAAGACCCTTTACTATTCACACGGCTTCGCTATCAACTGGAACGACCGCACAGGCGTAGTTCCTCCTGCTGATGTCGACGTTATCATGGTGGCTCCTAAGGGCTCGGGTACTTCGCTCCGTACAATGTTCCTTGAGGGCCGTGGCTTGAACTGCTCTTATGCAGTATATCAGGACCACTCAGGCAAGGCTGAGGAGAAGACAATCGCCTTCGGTATCGGTATCGGTGCCGGCTATCTGTTCAAGACTACATTCCAGCGTGAGGCTACTTCAGACCTTACAGGTGAGCGTGGCTCGCTGATGGGTGCTATCGAGGGATTGCTCGAGGCTCAGTATGAGGTTCTGCGCGAGCACGGACACTCTCCTTCTGAGGCTTTCAACGAGACTGTTGAGGAGCTGACACAGAGCCTTATGCCTCTCTTCGCCGAGAAGGGTATGGACTGGATGTACGCCAACTGCTCAACAACAGCACAGCGTGGTGCCTTGGATTGGGCTCCTCGTTTCCGCGAGGCTATCAAGCCGGTTATGGAGTGGCTCTACCTCTCAGTCAAGACTGGTAACGAGGCTCAGATTTCAATCGATTCTAACTCTAAGCCCGACTATCGTGAGAAACTCAACGCCGAACTTAAGGCTATGCACGACATGGAGATGTGGCGCGCTGCCGAGACCGTTCGCGAGCTTCGTCCGGAGAACGAGGCTAAGTAAAGGATGACTTAAGGCATAAACATAAGGATTTATTAGATCATATTTGATAGATTTGTAGAGGTCGGCTGGGAGCGCCCAGTTTCGACCTCTACTTTTTTTTGTATTTATACTTTTATTTTGTAGTCAGAATTATATTTTGTAACTTTACATCCGCCAATAGGCAAAAAGGCTTTTCGTATTACCCTTAAAACAACAATCACTATGGATGCAACCTATATCGAAATAACAATACGTCTTTCGTTGGCTCTTCTGCTGGGAGGTGCCATAGGCATTGAGCGTGAATACAGAGCCAAGGAGGCTGGTTTTCGCACTCATTTTCTTGTTGCCTTGGGCAGTGCACTCTTCTGCCTTGTGTCGCAGTTCGGGTTTGGCATCGACCTGAAAGACTCGTCGCGTGTGGCGGCACAGGTGGTTTCGGGCATCGGATTCCTTGGTGCCGGCACTATCATATTCCAGAAGAATGTGGTGCGTGGACTGACGACGGCTGCCGGACTATGGGTGACGGCTGCTATCGGACTGGCTTGCGGTACTGGTATGTATGCTGCCGCTTCAATAGCTACGTTTATGGTACTGCTCGGCCTTGAGGTGCTCAATGCCTTGATTCCGCAGTTGGGCACGTCGACAGTAGAGCTGTCGTTCAAGGCTCCGTCGAAGGATAGCGTGCGCCATCTTATTGAGAAGTTGAAGCATGAGGGCATGGAGATTCAGCTGTATGAGCTGAAGGACAGCTTCACCTCGCAAGGCGAGATTTTTGAGGCTGACATACAGTTGAAGGTGAAGCGTGGCGAGAGCAACTGTCTGCGGATGATTGACTATATGGAGGATTTCTCTGATGTAACGATTGTTACTACAGAGGGGTAGTGTGAATGTTGAGTGTTGAATGTTGAGTGTTTGCAAAATAATAATATAAACTATATATTTTTGAACAATGAAAACAAGTGATAAAACCCTGCACCGGCTGCTGTTTATATGTCTTGGAAATATTTGCCGTTCGCCGGCTGCTGAGGGCGTGATGCGTGCCAAGGTGCATGCTGCCCATATGGATGATGAATTCGTGATTGACTCGGCTGGCATTGGCGACTGGCATGTAGGACAATTGCCCGACCGTCGTATGCGCGAACGTGGAGCACTGAGAGGCTACCGCTTCGACAGTCATGCCCGACAGATACGACAGTCGGACTTTGACGACTTCGACTTGCTGCTGGTTATGGACAGCGACAACTATCGTATTGTCACGTCTAAAGCTCCAACCGAAGAGGCTCGCCAAAAGGTGCGCATGCTTACCGATTATCTGCCTGAGGGAAGCAAGGCAACCGTAGTGCCCGACCCTTACTATGGCGACCTTTCGGACTTTGATTATGCTCTCGACCTTATAGAGGAAGCGTGTGACGGGCTGCTGGCTGCGTTGTTTTAAAACAAATAGAACTAAAAAAACAACATTGTTTCACTTCTATATAGTGTTACAATGTTGTTTTTGTTTTCTTGGATTTGCAGTTTGGACATTCGCCCTTGATGACGAACGAGGCTGAATGCTGGCTGAAGCCGGGGGGCAGAGCGAACACAGGAACCGGTACATTCTCCATACAGAACGACCGTCCGCACACTTCGCAGTAGAAATGTACGTGGTTGTCGTGATGATGGCATTCGCCCTGTTCGTTGCACAATTCATAGTTCATCACCCCACGTCCGTCCTCAAAGGCGTGTACCACGTCGTGCTTGAGGAATAGGGTGAGCACGCGGAAGATGCTCGACTTGTCCATCGACAGCAGGAGATTCTCCATGTTCTTAAGGCTTTGTGGAGACTCCTGGCGGGCAAGGGCATCGTACACCAGAATACGGTTGGGTGTAGGTCGGATGCCCTTGCTTGCAAGTCGTTCGGTTATCTTCTGACTGTTCATCGTTCATTTTTACTTTGTTACAGCCTCAAGAGCTTTCACCCAGTTGGTGTCGAGCGAGAACTGTGTGATGAACTTCTCGTTGTCGACATAGCTGTAAATCACTTCCTTGTCGACATCGTTGAACAATGAGTTGTTGATTGTAGCTGTGCGGAACTTAGCCTTCAACAGGTCTTTGTCTTTTGCTTTGGTGGTCTGGCTGAGGCGCTTCACAAACAGGTTGACAAATTCAATCATAGCGTTGGTCTGTTCGCCCAGATTGTACTCAGTGAATGTGCCATCCTGGCTGCCCTTATCAATGAGATAGAAGATGGCATCGTACTTGAAGCAGGCGATTTTGCGCTCGTTCAGATTCTTGGTTGTATCGTTGGCAAGTGTTTCAGCCTGTTTCTCAAGACGCTTTACCTCCTTCAGTATCTCTTGTGCCGAAGCATTTGCTATGGTGGCACATATCATGGCGAGTATTAATATGATTCTTTTCATACGTGTAATATTCGTTTTTATTTGTTTTTATAAAGTATCTTCTTGTGGTTGATGCACGCAGGCAGTTCGTCCTCGTAGTGGGTCACCATTATAAGAGTCTTGCCCTTGCGCTGGCAGAAAGCCTCTATCACCTGCTTGATGTGTCGGCGGTTGGGTTCGTCGAGACCGTGCAACGGCTCGTCGAGAATCAGCAGTTCGGGATCCTTCACCATGGCTCTTGCCAGCAACACCAACCGCTGTTCGCCGCTTGATAGCTTCAGGAAGCTCTTGTCGGCAAGCTGCTCTATTCCGAAAATGCTCATCCATTTGAGGCATGTTTCGTGGTTCTGAGGGTCGGGCTTTACGTACAGGCTCACGGCGTTGCTGAATCCGCTTGCCACGATGCGTTCTACCGTCACGTTGCTGCGGAAGGCACGGTGCATTTCGGGCGAAACGTAGCCTATGTGCTTCTTGATGTCCCAGATGCTTTCGCCGCTTCCTCTTGTCTTGTCGAAGAGAGTGATGTCGCAAGCGTAGCTTTGCGGATTGTCGGCACATACAAGGCTCAGTAGGGTAGACTTTCCGCTGCCGTTGCGTCCGGTCAGAGCCCAATATTCGCCGTTCATCACCTGCCAGTCGAGGTCTTTCAGAATTGTTCGCTCGCCGTAGCGTATGCTCACCTTGTGCATGTCTACTACGCGTTGTGCATTGTATTCCTCCTCCTTGTATGGCAGCTCTTCAATCATCTGGCGCCAGTTGTCGGGTATGTTGGCAGGAGTGTCGTCGGGCTGTTGCTGAGCCATATACTCGTTACGTGTCATCTTGCGTCCTACTGTCATGCCGCTCACCTCAACTACGTGCGATACAAACTCCGGGATGTCCTTGGTGCGGTTCACAACGAGCATTATCTGAATGCCGTGCTCGGTCGAAAGAATCTGCAGCAGATTGGTGAGTTGTTCGCGTGCCTCCTTGTCGAGTCCGATGTAAGGATTGTCGATGATGAGAAGTCGGGGCTGCGAGAATATTGACGATGCGATGACCAGCTTGCGCAGTTCGCCGCTCGACAGCAGTATGACGTACTTGTCGAGCAACGACTCCAGTCCGAACAGCTCGTATATGTGCTGCTGTAAGTGGCGGCGCTCTTCGGTGTCGTCGCCAGCTGCCTGATATGCTGCTTCGAGGCGTGAGCCTACGGTAGCCGTTTCGGGATTAATCTCGGTCTGATTCCATCGCTGCTGCAGATAATACGTAGAGTCGTTGTCGCCTCCGTAAGTATCCTTGAAGCAGACATACTTGATGTTGTCTGAGATGTACTCCTTGGTTGACGGCGTGAAGTCGTACTTGATGCTGTCGCCCAGAAGCGGATGCTTGCCCGTGATGATGTCTACGAACATTGACTTGCCGCCTCCGTTGGGGCCCGTTATTGCTATGTTCTCACCGTCGAGAAATTCGAAGTTCACGGGCTGTGCCATGCGCCATTCGGGCATGCGTGTCACCCCATTCTTAATGTCAATTATCCTTTGCATAGTCTATCCTGATTCTTGTTGATGAAATCTTTCCACCCGTTGTAGTGTGTGTCTGTCACGGGGCGTCCCTGCTGCATGAAGTGGCAGTAGGCCACGCCCAGGGCGTCGGTGGCATCCATAAGCTTTGGCATCTGGTCGGCGTTGAGTCGGAGCAGACGCTTGAGCATGTCGGCCACCTGTTCCTTCGAGGCCTGTCCCTGTCCGGTTATCGCCATCTTTATCTTCATCGGAGCATATTCGTGTACTGGCACGCTATGACCAACGGCAGCCGCTATTGCCACGCCTTGCGAGCGTCCGAGCTTGAGCATCGACTGTACGTTCTTGCCGAAGAAGGGGGCTTCGATAGCCATTTCGTCGGGCAGGAACTGGTCGATTATCTCCGTCACGCGGCTGTGTATCTTGCCCAGTCGCAGATAGGGGTCGGAGTCACGGCGCATGTCGATGACACCCATAGCCACCATTTCTGCCTTGTTGCCCGTAGCCCTCAGCACTCCATAACCCATGACGTTGGTGCCGGGGTCGATGCCGAGTATTATCTTTTCTGTTTTCAAATCTTTCTTGTCTTATCTGTCCAGATAGGGGTTGTGTGCCAACTCATATCCCATAGTAGTCTGCTGTCCGTGTCCGGGCAGCAGAGTGATGTCGTCGGGGAACTGCACAAACATGCGCAGGCTCTGAATGATCATGAGCATGCTGCCGCCTTCAAAGTCGGTACGGCCTATAGAGCCGCGGAACAGGGTGTCGCCGGTGAAAGCCACCTTCTCGTCCTTTATGTAGAGCACTACGCTGCCCATAGAGTGTCCTGGAGTCTCGATGACCTCAATCTCATGTGTGCCGAACTTGATGATGTCGCCAGCCTTGAATGTCTTGGTCTCAGTCACGATAGGCTCGTCGAGAGTAATTCCGAAGTAGGCAGCCTGCTTGTCGGCAGCCAGCACGTAGCTTTCGTCGGAGCTGTCAATCTCGAGCGGCAGACCGTAAGTCTTTGTTATGAAAGCATCGCCGAAGTTATGGTCGAGATGTCCGTGAGTGGCAATGAGGTGTACGGGCTTCAGCTCGTTAGTCTTGATGTATTTCTCGATAGCCAGTTTCTCAGCCTCGTAGTAGGCACCGCAGTCGATGATGACACATTCCTTGGTGTCGTCGCTCACAACATAGCAGTTCTCCTGCAGCATGTTGCATGTGAAAGTTTCTATCTTAAGCATATTTTGTTTTTTTAGCTTAGCTGGGTCTTACTAAGCCTTACTAAGCCTTACTAAGCCTTACTAAGCCTATCTAAGCCTTTTTGACTTTTTACTTTTTTACTTTTTTACCTTTTACAGTGGCAGGTAAATCAGATATTTCTCCTTAAACCATTCCTCGTCGAACATGTCGTGAATCTCGGTGAGGCTCACAATCTTCTTGAACGGCTGGGTCTCGGCCTGCAGATTGCCGCCCTTCAGACAGATGAGTCCGTTGGGCAGCGAGTTGTGCTGGTTCTTGTGCGATATGTTCTTCTTAATGATCTTCACGAGGTCGGGCAGGGGCATTACTGCACGGCTGACAACGAAGTCGTACTGTGCCTTCTCCTCTTCGCCCGACAGCTGCTCTGCCACAACGTTCTTCAGAGCGATGGCCTGTGCCACTTCGTTCACCACGCGAATCTTCTTGCCCGTGCGGTCGATCATCTTAAACTGGCACTCGGGAAACATTATAGCCAAGGGAATGCCGGGGAAGCCTCCGCCCGTGCCAAGGTCGAGTATGCGCGAGCCGTCACGAAACTTTATCTCGTGGGCTATGGCAAGCGAGTGCAGCACGTGGTGCTCGTAGAAGTTGTCCATGTCCTTACGCGAGATCACGTTTATCTTGCTGTTCCAGTCCTCGTACAGCTCCTTGAGCTTGGCAAACTGCAAGCGCTGCGTGTCGGTAAGGTTGGGGAAATATTTCAGTATCAATTCCATATCTTTATATATAATATTGTGTATAATAGAGTGCAAAGTTAGTGGAAATCGAAGACACTACAAAAAGAAAACCGTTCATTTAAAATATATTAAAGTTTAGCAAGTCATAAAACTTGCTAAACAGTGGACAAGTAGACGAGATACAAAATGTGGCTCATCCTGGTTTTTGCCTGGATGAGCCACATTTGTTTATTATTCTCCCTTGTTCACCACCGTTGTAGTAGAAGCGTTGGTTTCGTTTATTGCTGTGCCCTGTGTTCCGTCGTTGATGAAGAATTTGGCGTTGGTGTAGCCAGCCGGAATCTCTACTTTGTACCATCCCGTCTTGCCGTTGTGCGAAGCGCTTGCATCGTAAGTCATCTTCACGCCAGGCCATGTCGTCGATGATGTCTTGCCGTTGTAGAAGTAGCAATATACATTAGCCCAGCTGTTGCTGTTGTCGAAATAGACAAACTTGTCAGTACCTGGCAGTACAATGTCGTTGTGGTTTACCTTTGTAATCTCCTTGGTGTACTTAGTCTCCACATAGTAGCCGTGGTTCTTGAACTCTACACCCTTGTCGGATGAGTCGCTTGCGCCGGCAAACTTGTTGCCACCGTGTGTGAAGATAATGTTGGTAGGCTGACCGGTAGTAGTGCCCGAGTAAGTCCACTTGTATACGCTCTTGCCGTCGGCGCTCTTGCCTACCAGCTCCATTGCGTCGCCAGGCCAATCGGCGGTGTTAAACTTCTTGCTGGCATCATTGTCGTCCCATACCCATATCTTGATGCCTGTCTCGGCTGTCTCCAAGAAGCAAGACACCTCGTCGGCACTTTCAAGAACAGGCTCGTAAGCCTTAACCTTTTTATATGTAACAGAGCCTGTCTTTGTAATCTCTGTATTGTTCTCGTCCTTGCCGGTAGCGCCCCAGGTGATGGTAATGTCCTTGCCATAGTCAACATCAGCACCTACGTTGATGGTTGTAGTGGTTGTGAATGTCTTCTTGTCGCCACCATTAACCTGAATCCAGGCAGATGTAGCGTTGAAGGCTGTAGCAGTAACCGAGAGTGTGGCATCAGAGAACGATGTTCCGTCGACAGGATTGAAAGCCACGTTGGGTTCCTTGACAACATTGCCGTCGATGTAGAGTACGGCTATGCCGGTAGAGCCTACCGTTCCGGAGATGGTAGCGTCTGTCACATTGAAGATGCCGCCACCAACCTTGTCGATATATGTGCCTGCCATAAGCCATCCGCCCTTGCCGTCGCCATTGGCAAACGATATGGTTTGGTCCGCTTTGTTGCCTGAGAGGGCAATCACAACGCCGCTCTTGCGTACCTGCGCCATGAGCTTGTCGGTGTGAACACAATAGTTAGGCTCGCCGGCGCATATGTTGTGCATGTGGTTTGCCTCTGCCACTTCGGGGGCGGTAAAGTGGGTAGAACCCTTGACTCCGAACTTGATGCTGTTCTTTTCGGTAGCCTCCGGACGCGAGAAGTAGAGAGTTGTTGCGTCGTTGTTGCCCACCATGATGGCATACGAGCGGTCGATGTAGTTCTGGTCTACATATTTGCTCCAACCATCACCCGGATCATTTGCGTAGGTGTCATGACTCTCGCCCCAGTATACCAGCTTGTTGGCAGCGATGCCTCTGTAGGTAAGGTTGCCGGTAGAAGAGCTTACACCACCATTGGAGAACGACTGTGTCACACCGTTGCCGTAAGTGTTGTCCGTGACAGACATGTACTGTGTGTACTCCTTGTATAGCTGGTCAGCGTTAGGGCCCGGTGTGTTGAGAATCTCGCCATAGTTGTACATGGTCTGGTCGACAACGTTCTTCATGAACGAGTCGCCCTCAGAAGGCAGTCCGATGTGCTTTATGGCATCCCATCGAATGCCGTCTACGCCACATGCCTTAAGGCTTTGTATGTATTCGCTTATGATGGTCTGCACGCGCGGATCCTCAGTCTTAAGGTCCCACATTCCTATGCGGCCGTGTGTGATAGAATAGCGGTCGCCGTCGTTGGTTCCGCCGTTATAGTCGTGGTATAGGCTTGTGTCTTTCAGGCGAGGTGCCACATAGTTCAGGTCGCCATTGGTATGGTTTGCCACCACGTCGACAATAACCTTCACGCCATACTTGTGAGCCTCGGCACATAGGGCCTTAAGGTCGCTCTCGCTGCCGAGGCCGTTGCCTATGATATAGTCGTAAGGCTGGTAAGTCATGTACCATGCAGAGTTAAGAGGTTCTTTCTGATGCAGGGGCGAAGTCTGCACAGCCGTAAAGCCAGCCTTGGCTATGTTGGGTATTTCAGCCTGGATGTCGCTCAGCTTCCAGTCGAAGCAATGCAGTATCACGCCATCCTGAATCTTGTCCTTAAGTCCGTATTTGTTGTCGGCTAAGACGCCTGATGCAAAGGCAAAGAGCATCAGCAGCATCAATACGCCCTGGTTCATTATCTTTTTCATATATTGATTCTTTATTTTCTGATTATTACTTTCTTGCCGTTATGGATGTATAGACCAGCCTGTGTAGGCTTGTTTATGCGTATGCCGGTAATGGTGTACCAGGCATCGTCGGTGGTGCTTCGGGTCTCTTCCATTTTGATGCTTTCGATGGCAGTAGCCGTTCCGCTCACATAAACGGTCTGTCCTTCGAGCGTACTGCCGTCCTTGCCGTTGCTGATGACAAACGAGCCGGTGAGGAAGTTGTCAGGCACTTCAATGGTGTAATAGCCTGTCTTGCCGTTGAACAGGGTCTTGGTGTCGTAGCTCATCTTAAGTCCTGGCCACTGTTCGGCTGCTGATGTGCCGTTGTAGATATAGCAATATACATCGTCGAGACGGGCTGTGGAGTTGTCGAAGAAAACCATTACTTTGCCAACGGCAGCCTCGATGGTCTTGGTGTATTTGCCTTCAACGTAATAACCGTGGTTTACATAATTCTGGTTGCCTCCGTTGAGCTTCTGTTCGCCGTCATGAGTGAAGATGATTTCGGAGGGCGTGCCCTTGTCGCCTGTGTATGTCCACTTGAAGACGTTCTTGCCATTGGCTGCCTTGCCCACAAGGGTCATGGCGTCGCCTGGCCATGCAGCCACGGTGAGTTGCGGATTGTCGGTGTTCCAAGCCCATACCTTGGCGTTGTCGAATGATGTTTCGAGGAAGACCGAGATTTCGTCTTCCGTAACTGTCGGGGTGTAGTCGTCGGCAGCCATTGTCGGCAGCGCTGCATACGCCACAAACGTCAAGCCTATAAGCGTGACCAAGAATTTGAGAAACATGTGATTTTTCTGCATAGTCGCAATCGGTATTTTTTTGGTTTATAAGTTTTTAGGTGAAAAATATTTCTTGCCCCAAAATTAATACGATTTCCTTTGGTAACATGTACGAATTATGTAAAAAGGAGGAAAAAAACAATGCAAACGATTGCGTATGACTTGACCTGTGTAGGTAGGACAAGAATATATTTATGGTTTGGCTTTCTGCTTGTTACAAGAAAAAGTGTAACTTTGCAGCGGAGAAATTTTCATTTAATTATAAACTAATTTTAATACGATTATGACACAACATTCAAGTAAAAGCTTCGCCATTCCATTGGCGTTCGTCGGCCTGATGTTCTTCACATTAGGCTTTGCGTTGGGCATCAACTCTTTCCTAATTCCCGTATTGAAGGGGTCGCTCAATCTGTCTTCTGGAGTGGCCTACCTGCTGTTGGCAGCCACATTCATTCCGTTCATACTCTTCGGCTATCCTGCCTCGCGCACCATTGCTGCAATAGGCTACAAGCGCACCATGGCCATTTCGTTTGTAATCTTCGCCTTGGCTTTCGTGGTGTTTGTACTGTCTGCCAAAAACGAGAGCTTCACACTGTTTTTGGTTGCTTCGTTCGTTAGCGGTACAGCCAACGCCTATCTGCAGGCTTCGGTAAATCCCTACATTACCATACTGGGACCTATCGACAGCGCTGCACGACGCATCAGTATGATGGGCATATGCAACAAACTGGCGTGGCCTGTGGCTCCGCTGTTCTTTGCAGCCGTAGTGCCCGACAGCACCAATGTGCAGATAGCCGACCTGTATCTGCCGTTCTATATCATCATTGGCGTGTTTGTGCTGCTGAGCATCATTTCGCTTGTGGCTCCGCTGCCTGAGGTGAAGGCAACTGGCGAGGACGAAAGTTCAGCTGATGATTGTCCCTATGCATCGGGCAAGACATCGATATGGCAGTTTCCCCACCTGCTGCTCGGTGTCGTGGCGCTGTTTGTCTATGTAGGCGTAGAGACTCTGGCACTCAGCACCGCCATCGACTATGCCACGGCAGTAGGATTGCCATCTCCCGACCGCTATGCTTGGATACCAAGCATCGGTATGGTAGTGGGATATATTTGTGGCATAGTGCTTATTCCTAAATATCTGTCGCAGGATGGTGCCATGCGCATCTGTGCTTCGCTCGGTGTGATAGGTTCGCTGCTTATTGTGCTGCTGCCTGCCCAAACGTCAATATGGGCAATATTCCTTATGGCTCTCGGATGCTCGTTGCTGTGGCCTTCGCTGTGGCCGTTGGCAATGGCCGACCTTGGACGCTTCACCAAGTCGGGCAGCGCCTTGCTGACAATGGCAATAGCCGGAGGAGCAGTAGTGCCTACATTGTTTGGCGCGCTGAAGGATTCGTTTGGTGCACAGAATGCCTACTGGCTCGCCGTGCCTTGCTTCCTGTTCATATTCTATTATGGACTGGCTGGACACAAAATCAGAAAGTAAATGATAAAATTTATTGTTTAAGGTCGCATTTTGCGACCTTAAACAATAAAGGATATAATTATTGTAAGACCCTATTGACCGTTGACTCCCTTTCCACTATTTCTCCCCTCAGCACAACATCCTCCACTTGCTTGTCGCTATCAGATATTTTCGCCATGAGCAATCGGCATGCCTCAGCAGCCATTTGCTCAACAGGCTGTTCCACGGCAGTAATTGTGGGATGAACAAGTGTGCAGAGAGTAGTGCCTGACACACAGCAAACGCACACTTCTTCGGGTATATGCAGTCCACGTTTTTGTATTACGCTCTTTGCACCTATAAGTGACGTCTCGGTGAATCCAAACACAGCGTCAAATGCTATATTCTTAGCAAGAAAGTTGCTCATAACTTGACTACCCTCATCGGCACTCAATGCCGGAGGCAACACAAGGTCAGGATTATAGGCTATATGAAACTTCTCAAGTGCGTCGCGATAGCCACGCAGACGCTCATAACCATTGCGTATGCGCGAAGGTCCAGGGATATGAACAATCTGTTTGCAACCGCTGCGGATGAGCTGTTCCACCATGAAGAACGACATTATATAATCGTCGAGCCTCACTTGCGAGGCCTCAACATTCTCAACAGTACGGTCGAAGAACACAACCGGTGTGCCATGCGAAACGATATGGCGGTAGATATCGGCATTGCGGTCCTTGTCGCAAACGCTGATGAGAAGCCCGTCGACCATGCAACGCTCCATCATATCTATATTCTCACGTTCCTGTTTGTAGCTTTCGTTGGATGCTGCTATCAGCACATTGTATCCATGTTCGCGCAATATTGCCTGCACATGACTTATGAAGGTCATATAAAAAGATGTGACTATCTCGGGAATGATGATGCCTATATTGTGAGAGCTTTGCTTGCGCAAACTCACAGCCATCTCGTTGCGATGATAGCCCATGCGGCGTGCTGTCTCGGTGATGAGTTGCATTGTCTCTGCCTTCACATTCGAGGAGTCGCCCGAAAGAGCGCGAGAGACTGTCGACTTAGAAATACCAAGTTCGTTGGCTATATCCTTTATGGTGATGTATTTCGACATTATCTTTGTTTTTAGCTATTACAGAAATGATAATGCAAAATTAGTAAAAAGATTCGGTATTGAGAAGAAAAGAAAGCATAAATGGATGTTGTGCGAATAGCTTTCTTTCTCAGTTATACATCAATAGGAATCTCTGGGAACGGTTGCGCCAATCGGGAACGGTTGCGGGAACGGTTGCGTAAAAAGTCTGATATTTTCTTACCATTTATCTTGCGGGAAAGCATTAATTTTGCGTCAGAAAAATAACAAAAACCTAAAAGAATATGAATACTACCAAAAACAATGGCCGTGTGCCGTTCATCAGCAAGATTGCCTATGGAATGGGCGATGTAGGCTGCAACTTCAGTTGGATGTTCGTAAGCAACTTCCTCATGATTTTCTACACCGACGTGTTTGGCATCGGAATGAGTGCCGTAGCCACACTTATGCTCGTATCGAGAATATGGGATGCTGTGAACGACCCAATCATCGGGACCCTTACCGACAAGACCCACACACGCTGGGGACGCTTCCGTCCTTGGCTTCTGTTCGGAGCACCTGTAACAGCCATCATACTCATGCTCACTTTCTGGGCACACCCAGATTGGAGCCAGACTGCAAAGATTGTGTATATGGCTGTGACCTACTGCATCTTGGTGCTTGGCTACACTTGCGTCAACCTGCCTTACGGCACACTGTGCGGAGCTATGACACAGGACATTGACGAGAGAGCCAAACTTAACACAAGCCGCTCGGTGAGCGCGATGATTGCCATCGGTGTGCTGAACATCATAACCGTGCCTCTCGTAACATTCTTGGGTAAGGGCAACGCACAGTTCGGCTATCTGGCAGTAGCTATAATATATGGCATTATATTCGCCGCCTGCCATCTGTTCTGCTTCAGCAAGACAAAAGAGGTGGTTGAGGTGCCTGTGGGACAGAAACTTCCTCTTTCGGTACAGCTGAAGTCGGTACTTGCAAACCGCCCTTATCAGCTTGCCATTCTCGGACAGTTTCTCTTTGGATTCATTCTCTACGGACGCAATGCCGACATCCTCTACTACTTCACCTATGTTGAAGGTTCGGCAACGCTCTTCAGCTACTATTCCATGGCTATCATATTGCCGTCAATAGCAGGAGCCGCATGTTTCCCGTGGGTGTTCCGCAAGACTGGCAACAAGGGATATGCAGCAGCCGTTTTCGCTCTACTCTGCGGAATATTCATGGCAATGCTCTATTTCTTCAGTCCTAACACAACCCCCATCCAGTTCTATATATGCTCGGCAATAGCCTGGTTCTTCTTCTCTGGCTTCAACACAGCCATCTATGCCGTAATACCCGACTGTGTGGAATATGGCGAATGGAAGACGGGCATACGCAACGATGGTTTTCAGTATGCCTTCGTGTCACTTGCCAACAAGATGGGCATGGCTCTCGGCACAGCAATGTTTGCCTTGGCTCTCGACTCGGCAGGATATGTGGCAGGAGCAGAGCAGAATGCTGACGTAATAAATATCATGCGCCACACGTTCTCCACTATTCCTGGTATGCTTTGGATGGTAACAGCTGTGTGTCTGTGCTTCTACAAGCTCCACCGCCATGTGTACAACAAGATAGTGGAGGAACTGAAGGTGATCAAGAACAAATTATAAAATCGTATAACAAATAAAAACATTACAATAACATCCTTTAAAAACATTACAACTATGAGACAAGCAATATTAGTAGCCCCTAAGCACATTGAGTTCAAAGAAGTGGCAGCACCCAAGGCAGAAGACCTTAAGGAACACCAGATACTCGTCAACATCAAGCGCATCGGCATCTGCGGCAGCGAGATTCACTCTTACCACGGACTCCATCCTGCCACATTCTATCCTGTTGTACAGGGACATGAATATTCAGCAGTGGTTGTTGCATGCGGCAGCAAAGTGACTGTTTGCAAGCCTGGCGACAACATCACAGCACGCCCACAGCTTGTTTGCGGAGAGTGCAACCCTTGCAAGCGTGGACAATATAATGTATGCGAGCATCTGCGTGTACAGGCTTTCCAGGCAGACGGTTGCGCACAAGACTACTTCATTATCGACGACGACCGTGTGGTTAAATTGCCCGAGGGAATGAGTCTCGACTATGGAGCAATGGTTGAGCCTGCGGCAGTAGGCGCACACGCAAGCAACCGCACCGACGTGAAAGGCAAGAACGTTGTGGTAAGCGGAGCGGGAACTATCGGCAATCTTGTGGCTCAGTTCTGCAAGGCTCGCGGAGCAAAGCGAGTGCTCATAACAGATGTGAGCGACCTTCGACTTGCCAAGGCTCGCGAGTGTGGCATTGCCGACACTCTCAATATCACAAAGCGACCATTGAAGGAAGCTGCCAAAGAGCTTTTCGGCGACGAGGGTTATCAGGTAGGCTTCGAGGTGGCTGGCGTAGAATCGTCGATACGCTCGCTTATGGAGACTATCGAGAAGGGCAGTGACATTGTTGTTGTGGCTGTCTTTGCCAAGGACCCAGCCCTTAGCATGTTCCATCTTGGCGAGCATGAGCTGCGACTCATAGGCTCGATGATGTATCGCCACGAGGACTATCAGACTGCCATCGACTATGTATCGCGTGGCATTGTAAATCTGGAGCCGCTTGTAAGCAACCGCTTCGCTTTCGAAGAATACGATGATGCCTATAAGTACATAGACACTCACCGCGAGACATCAATGAAGGTGATTGTCGATCTTGAACAGAAACCGAAGAACAATAGATAAGAAGAAAGATAAGTTGGATACATAAAAGTTAATTAAGTTTGAGTTTTTCAGCCCGACAGGAAGTGAGTACTTATATCGCTCTTGTCGGGCTTTATTGGTTTTTGTTACATATTGGTTTTCAATTATTTTGTTTTTACATTAGGAGGATTTGCTTTGGGAACGTTTGCGCAAATTGGGAACGATTGCGGTAACGTTCCCAATAAACAAGGCGTTTTTTTGTTTTGTCACCTATTTGGGATGACGTAAATTTGCAAGCGTAAACAGTAATAACAGAAAACCTAAAACCTTGCAAATGAAAAGAATTACCACATCGCTCGTTGCCTCGGCAATATGCCTGACGGCTTCTGCACAAATCCATCTCACAGCCGACTTGCAGAACAACCATCTGTGGCGAGGCATGGAGGTGGCTGACGGTTGCCTTATACTCACCGACCTTGGCTATACGTTTGCCAACGGACACATGACACTCGGACTGTGGGGCGGAACAAATACTCAAGGCTCATATAAGGAGTTCAACCATTATGTCACAGTACGGGGTGCGGGCTTCGAGTTCTCGGCTATGGACACCTACAACTTTTCGCCGGGTGCAACGTACAACAATCGCCAGTACTTCAACTATAATGCCCATGAGACAGGACGATTTCTGAATTGCACGCTCAATTACCGTTTCCAGCAGCCTCGGTTTCCATTGCTGCTGAGCTGGTCGACAATAATGTTCGGACGCGACCGCTCGGCTGACAACACAGAGCAGAAATACTCAACATTCGTTTATGCCGAATATCCTGTATATAATAAGGAGGGATGGAGAGTGGATGCAGGAGTGGGAGGAGCATTCGCCCTGAACAAGGCTGGCGAGAAACAAAACTTCTACGGCGAAACTTCGGGCGTAGTGCATACACAGCTGAAAGTGAGTCACGACCTGAAGATAGGTTCCTATACCATCCCCGTACATGCTATGGGAATGTGGAATCCACAGTCGGAGAAGGCTTACTTCCAGATTGGCGCACAAATCATCCACTTATAAAACACTTAGATTGACAACATAAAATCCATAAACATCCATAAAATCCATTAGCATTATGAACATCAAAGATTTCACAACAGGCGTTCAGCACATCGGTATCCCGACAAACAACATTGAGGAGACCATCAACTTCTACCTCACACTGGGTTTTACAACAGCCCTTCGCACCGTGAACGGCTCAGAGGAAGTGGCTTTCCTGCAGCTCCACAATCTCGTGATAGAGACTTATCAGAATCGCCAGGCAGCAATGGCGTACGGTGCCATCGACCACATCGCCATCGACGTTAAGAACATCGACGAATTGTTTAAGGTAGTGCAGCGTGCCGGACTGAAGATGCTCGACACACAAGTAAATGGTTTGCCGTTCTGGGAGAACGGAGTTAAGTTCTTCACTATCGAGGGACCGAACAAGGAGAAGATTGAGTTCTGCGAGAGACTGTAACCAGTTGAGAGTTCTTTTTAGTTGAGAATTGAAAGTTGAGGGTTGAGAGTTATGATTACCAAGCTAAACATTTAATGTTAAAGCATATCATA